>Ga0308163_10002010_pt1 | contig 19962 bp, 24 predicted proteins | sample PhyTR1_FD_201037 | JGI IMG/M metagenome (GOLD analysis project Ga0308163, IMG submission 201037) | Phyllosphere microbial communities from UC Gill Tract Community Farm, Albany, California, United States - DLSLT.R1 | ecosystem: Host-associated > Plants > Phyllosphere > Unclassified | place: USA...
AGTGCAGGTTTACGGCACGGCTCTCAAGCAGGACGGCATCAGCTTCGTACAGCCTTCGGCAGTGCAGCCATTCCGCACCTATCGCGGCGTTCCAGTTATCGTCAGCGATAACCCCAACCTGTACACCTCGGGCACCAACCGCAAGACCTTCAACACGTACTTCTTGGGTCGCGACAGCATCCTGTTTGGTTCGGCAGAAGGTATTCAGGGCGACAACGTTATCGACCTTGACGAGCACGCTGCAAACAACATGGGCGCGAAGGATCTGATCACTCGCCAGCACCTGTACATGCACGTTGCAGGCTTCTCCTCGAACGCTCCTGTGGTTGCTGGTTACGCTTCGCCTACTTTCGATGCTTACAAGCAGGCATCGGCATGGGATCGCGTTGCAAACGAGCGCAAGCAGGTCAAGATTGCTGTTCTCAAGTCGAACGGCTGATCTCTTAAACTGAACTGGACGGCCCGCTGGCAGCAATGCTGGCGGGCTTTTCCATGTCCGCTTAAATATGCGGGAGGTCGAACATGGCTACATTGGAACAAGCGAATACCTATAACGAAGTTCGGGGCAACGAACTGTGGAGCGATCTGGAACCTTCTCAAGCTCGCGCCCTGCTGGCGGATGCCGAGGATTACATTCGATCGGTCTATCCCATTCGAAGCGACCTCGATGCGACCGAACAGCGCATCTTTGACGGCGTGGTTTGCCGACTAGCAGGAATCTTTCAGACCAAGCCCCCGGCTGTGGCTGGTACTCCGTCGATCAAGAAGGAAAGCAAGGAAGCTGCGGGCTTCAAAAAGTCAGTGGAATACGCCGACGCTCCCGCTGATCCCTATCCCTACGTGACTGCGGTTCTCCGTCCATACCTTCGCACCGCATCCGGTTCGGCATCGTTCCAGATCGCGAGGCTCGTTCGATGAACCTCTACGAAGAATTCTATCCGATGGTCGTGGAAATGCTGACCGAGTTCGGCACCAAGGCCACCCTATCAGGCACCGCTCCCGATGCGGCCGTCCTCGCAGCCAAGCGCGCCGGTCGCGCACTCCCCAAAGGCCAACAGGCCGCTGGACGCCAAACCCTCGCCGTTGTGACCCCCATGCAGGTTCAGGGCGACAATGGACGCTTGGAAATGCGTAGCATCGCTACGATGCTCCTAGAGCCCCACACAGGGGAAACGCTGACGATGGGCAGCGACACATGGAACATTGGAACCGTCACGCGTGTGGCGCCACAAGGACAAGCCATCGTCTTCATGGCGGAGGTGTCCTGATGCGGATCGATCTATCGGACCTCACAGGCAAGCGCGGCAAGATCACCAAGATGATCGAAGCCAAGCAGGTTGAGGTGGCTGGTAAAGTCACGCTCGACGCGCACGCCAATCTCGTTCTCGCAAGTCCCGTCGACACCGGCAAGTTCCGTGGTGCGTGGACTGTTGAGACACCCACGAAGGCTTTTGAGAACGGCAGAATCGAGAACGCAACCGAGTACGCGGTTCCACTAGCCAACGGCCATTCCGATCAAGCCCCTGCTGGCTGGATTGAGAACGCGGTCGTCGCTGCTGTGAAGGGACAATAAGATGCTTCAACAGGACATTGATGCGCTCAACGCGCGCTTCTTCGACAACATGGATGCCGAGGCAATCCAGCTTCTTGTCGAGAACCAGCCCGACGAAAACCTGAACGACAACGCGCTCTGGTCGAAGTGGATCATCAATCCCGGCTTGTCCACGCAGACATCGCTTGGACGGGACTTTCTCGTCACCCAGTACGGAACTGCCACGCTGCAAATCTTTGTGCCCAAGGGACTTTACACAGGACCCGGCAATGATCTTCGCGAGCAATTCAACACCCTGTTCCGCGGCTGGCGCAGTGCTGACAAAAAGCTAGTTGTCGATGATCTGAAGTCCACTTCCAGTAGCTACAACAAAGGTGGAGCGGAGTTCCATCTAATCAACGCGATGTTCTTCTGGCACTCCAAGAGACGCACTAGCAGCATCTAAGCTGCTCTCCGGGGACCCTCATAAATAGTTGCAGGCCGTGGGCCTTTGACAACTATTATCGGAGGTCCCTAGATGGCACTCATTAATCCTTCGGACGTAACAAGCTACCTCGTCCCTGAAACTACTGCTGGCACTGTTCCGGCCAGCGGCAATCGCTTTGAGATTCCTTCTGCGGCAGACCTGAACCTTCCCGCTTTCACTGCCAATGAGATCGCATCGAACACCAAGCGCCCCGGTCGCGCTGGTAACGGAATGCGCCGTGGCATGGTAACTGGCACTGGCTCGGTTGAGACTCGCCTACAGTTTGCTCCGTTCACCAACATTCTCATGGAATCCGCATTGTCGGGCAAGTTCACCGGCACGGGCACGAAGACGCTCAAGGCTGGCTTGACGGACAGCACATTCACGATCCTTTCGCTTTTGCAGGGTGGCGCAGCAGGCGCAGCACTCATGGAAGCTGCATCGGGCACGATGGCCAGCAGCATGAAGATTTCCGCAACGCAGGGCGGCGAAGTCAACGTAGCTTTCGATTATCTGGCAACCGTCCAGACACAGCTTACCTCTGACAGCACCCTGACCGTTTCGGCAGTTCCAAGCACCGCTTACGAGTATGCGGGTGCAGACGTTTCGGCTGTTACGGTTGCAGGCAACAGCGCAATCCAGTTCACGGAATTGGGCCTCGATGTAACGCAGGATCGCGTTGCGCGCGGCAAGCTGGGCACCAACCAGCCAATCGGTATCGGCACCAACGGCGTTCGCACTGTGAAGCTGACCTTGAAGGCATACCGCGAGAGCTTTGCAGTTGATGCACTGCTGACTGGTCTTGCTCAGTCGTTTAGCTTTTCCATCGGCACTGCTGGCACTGGTTACTCGTTCAGCATTCCCGCTGGTTACGCTTCGATCCCCACGACGGAGTTCGACAGCGAGAGCGCATTCGTCAATATCGAAGTCACTGCGGCTTACGATGCAACTCAGGGAACTGACTTGGTCGTGACGCAGCTTTAAGTTCCAGCCCAACCCCTTTGCAAACTGGTTGGAAGGTGGCGCTGTTCGAAAGGGCAGCGCCATTTCCATGAGCGCCGCGCTCCAAAGTGACCCCCGCATAAATATCGTGCAATTCAACAAAGGGGTTACACGATGACTACCAAGACCAAGCCAACATTCAAGAAGTTCGCGCGCTTTGACGCCGACAAGGCCGCTAAGGGCGTTCCGCACAACATCGCAGATGAGAACGGAAACGAGTACGGCACTTGGACGACTTCGCTATTCGACGTGCATAACAAGTTTCTCAAGGTCGAGAACGATCGCTTCGAGCGCGAGAATGCTAACGATCCACAGAACAAGGGCAAGAACGCGGGCGTCTATGCGTTTGTACAGGTGTGCGTACATGGCTGGGAAGGCGTACTCGATGCGGACGACAAGCCAATTGCGTTCACGAAGGAACTGGCATTCGAGTACCTGACCGACGAGGACAACTCGTGGTTCACCAACGAACTTATCGAGCGCAGCAAGGACGTTCGCTACTATCGCGCCATCACGCCAGCAGCCACCAAGGAAGCTGACGCGGGAAACTAATCGCCTATCTCGTCTGGTGGGTGTTCCGGGGTGGCTCCGACATCGTAGCAGCAGCCGAGGGAGGGCATGATTATTCCAAGGGCCTTCGCGCCCGTCAGGAGCCACCTTTTCCCCGCGCACTTCTGTGGGAGTCCTTTTGGGAGGTCCACACAATGCGCCCGCCAGCATTTAGCGGCGCAGCACCTATTCCACTCGACAAGATTGAGTGGTTCGCAAAGCACAAACTAAGCCTCGATGATGACGAGGCAGATGCTTTCGAGTTTATCATCCGTCGCGCGGACAATGCGTTCGTCAGCGAAGTCGCAAAGATGAACAAAGCCGACAAGTAAGCGGCACGCCCTCCCAGCTTAAATAGCGGACAGCTTTTTAATGCCGGGAGGCGCGATGTCCGACGCAACAGCACAAATTAGAATTGATATCGTCGCTACCGGTGCGGAAGCTGGTGCGAACCGCGTCAACGCCGCACTAGATCGAGTAGGCAACAAGGGCCGGACTCTCGGTGCAGCCAACGACAACCTCCGTGGCACTTTCGATCGCCTTGGCACTGGCATGGGCGGCGCAGCCGATCATGGCGGCAAGCTGGGTGCGATCTTTGAAAACATCCGTGGCCGTGCAGCAGGAGCCGCACCCGAGGTCGCGAACCTCACCGGAACGCTGGCAAAGTTTGGACCGATGGCCGCTGTCATCGGCGGTGTCGCGCTGGCGATCGGTGCCATTTCCGCCAAGGCCATCGACGCAGCGAGCAAGGTGGAAATCTGGAAGGCCAATCTCCTCACCATCACGGGCTCCAGCCAAAAGGCGGAAGAGAGCTACGCAGCGCTCGTTAATTTCGCATCCAAGACCCCGTTCGATCTAGGCCAGGCGGTCGAGGGCTTCACCAAGCTACGCACGCTGGGTCTGCAAGCCACCGAAGGCGCGTTGATGTCGTTCGGCAATACCGCCGCTGCGATGGGCAAGCCGCTCAACCAGATGATTGAAGCGGTTGCCGACGCGGCTACCGGTGAGTTCGAACGTCTCAAGGAGTTCGGCATCAAGTCCAGCAAGCAGGGCGAGAACGTCAAGTTTGTGTTCGGCGGTGTGGCGACGACGGTTAAGAACAACGCTGGCGACATTCAAAAGTACCTAGAGAATCTTGGCAACACCAAGTTCGGCGGTGCGATGGCTCGACAGATGGACACCATCAAGGGTGCGATGTCCAACGTTGAAGACGCCGTGTTTCAGGCATTCGCTGCAATCGGTGATGGACAACTAGGCGACAGCTTCAAGGAAATGCTCAAGAGCATTGCCGCTGGTGTCAGTGCGGCAACCCCGCTTCTGTCCTCGATGGGCAGCGTTATCGGTTCGATCGTCGGCGCAGTTGGTTCAGTTCTAAACAGCTTGGGCAACCTGTGGCTTTCGCTTCACGGTGGAGCCTCTTCGGGCTCCTCAATCCTTACCGGCCTAACCGTTACTTTCAATCTCGTAGCGCAAGGTGTTGAGGTATTCGGCAACGTAGTTGCTGCGGTGTTTGGTGCCTTCTCCGGCATCGTGTCGGGCGTCCTCGGCCTGTTTGGTGATGGCTTCTCCACCCTACTGAACTGGATGGGCGTCAGCTTTGAAACTGGCGGTCGGAGTTGGACCAACAGCATTGTGGGTATCATGCGCGGCGTTAAGTTCGTCGTGTCGCAGATGCCCGCACTGTTCAGCATCGCGATCAACGATGTCATGGGCATGTTCCGCAATCTTGGAAACGTGGTAAGCAAAATCCTCAATGCGGGCAGCTTGAAGGAAGTTGGCGCGGCTCTCGCTAGTGTCCCCGGAGTTATCAGCGGCAGCTTTAAGAACACGGAAAAGGCGATGGATGCAGTTGGTCGCAGGGCCACTCGCATCAAGGACGATGTCGCGGGTGCAACAGCGGCAATCGGTCGTCTGACCGGTAGGAACAGCGTTAAGCCCAGACTCGATGTTGGCCCTGTTGTGAAGCCTACTCCGGGCACGAATAAGCCTGACAAGGACAATGGCGCATCGGAAGCGGAAAAGAAGGCAAAGGCAGAAGCCGAGTTCTGGAAGACGCTACAGGGCGAGGTTGATACCGCAAAGCTTCTTCCGCTGGCAGCAGAGGACTACCGGAAGCAACTTGAACTGCAAAAGATTCTTGGTCGTGATCTGGACAAGGGAGAGCAGGAGCGCATCGCGTCTTTGATGCAGCAAACTCGAATTGCCAAGCTGTTCACCGGTATGCAGGTCGAAAGCCAAAAGACCGGACGCGACATTGCCGAGCAAGAGGCATTGCTAACACTCAAGAAGGCTGGTGCAACTGAGCAGCAGCTAGCGGTTGAGAAAGCCGTTCTCGACAAGCGGAATGCCGCTCTGGAAGTTGGCGCAACACTGGCAACATTCCAGACTGATGCGTGGAAGGCAGCGGAAGTGCAGCTACGCACAGACCAAACGCGACTTGGCGTTCTCGGGCTACAAAACAAAGCGATTGATGACCAAGCCGCCAAGCTCAAGGAGATGGCGCAGACTGGCAGCACGTTTGGCAAGGACGCGCTAAAGACCAACGGAAGCGTGGCCGATCGTCAGGGACTGGCTAACAGCGACTACCAAAAGACACTCGCTGGATTGAAGGCTGCACTCAACAGCACGGATGAAAAGATAAAGCTGACTCCCGCCGAGTTCCAAGCTGGCGTCAACAAGGCCGGTGAGGACTTCCGCACAACAATGGCGGAAATCGGAACCGAGTTCTCGCAGAAGATGGGCCGCATTGCGGGCTTCCTTGACACCATCGGCAACATGATTGGCGGAAAGCTGGGCAGTTTTGTGCAGGGCGCTGGCGCACTGTCCAAGAGTGTAGGCGACTTCGAACAGACCAAGACCGGCATCAGCGACCAGTTCAGCAAAGCATTCGGAGCCAACAGCCCCGCGATCAAGGGCATCGGCAAGGCCGTTGGCGGCGCAATGGCAGGTATGCAGATTGGTGAGCAGATCGCCGGTCTGGGCAAGGCCCTCGGCGTCAAGACCAGCAAGCTAGGCGGTCAGGTCGGCGGTGCCATTGGTGGAGCAGCATTCGGTCCAATCGGTGCAGCGGTGGGTGGCGCGCTAGGCAGCATCGTCGGTGGATTGTTCAAGAAGACCCCCAAGGGTGCAGCCGTCATCACCAGCGGCACGACCAGCACCGTTACGGGCAATAAGGGTTCGGTACGTGATAGCCTGACGGGCAGCGTTAGCAGCCTCCAGGGTGGGCTCCAGCAGCTTGCCGATCAGCTTGGCGGCGAACTCGGCAATTTCCGCGTCTCCATTGGAAAATACAAGGACAGCTACCGCGTTTCGTCGTCGGGCGCTTCCAACGTGGACGCGAAGAAGTCGGGCAAGATCAGCGGCCTTGTCTACAACGGCAAGGACGAGGCCGCAGCTATCGCAGCAGCGTTGCAGGATGCGATCCTCGACGGGGCAATCTCCGGTCTATCGGATCTGATGCAAAAGGCCCTCAAGGCCGGAGCGTCGAATATCGACAAGGCCGTTACTGACGCGCTCCGCATCAAGGATTTTGAACAGGCATACCGCGAGTTGTTCGATCCCGTTGGCGCTGCCGCTGATGCGATCACCGCACCCATGAAGGCGCTTCGCGAGACGATGAACGCCGTTGGTGCATCCTCGACCGATCTGGCGAAGGTGCAGGCCGTTGAGAGCAAGCGACTTACCGATGCCCTCAAGGAGCAGGTAAGCGGCTTCCAGAGCCTCCTAGACGATCTGAACGGCAATGCTGGTGGCGTCACGGCGCTCACGCAGCTCACGGCCGATCTGAGCAAGCTGGACGCCTTCAAGGCCGATCAAGCTTCCGGCAAGGCCATCGACCAAGATGCGTTCACGGCATTGGCGCAAAAGATCATCGGCAACACCGACGAGGTGTACGGCAAGAACACCACCCAAGCGCAGGACATTTTCTCGTCCTTGAAGTCGATTGCCGGTGGAGCGATCACCAATGCGACCAACGCTTTCAACACAGCATCGGGTGGAAGTTCCACCGTGGCGGCGATCAGCGATCAAACAAACGCCATCACGGCACAGCAGGGAGTCGCAAACGATTATCTCCGTCAGATTGCGGAGTCCATTCAGGTCAGTGGAAAGTCGTACAGCTACGGAAGCGGTTCGGTCGATGTTTACAATGGCCGACTGACACAGGCGTTTTAAGCGCAAAGCTTAAATACGAACGATGGCTAATCTAGATACAAACCGCGCGGCTTTTGTTCAGCAAGAGTACCGCTATGTGATCCGCACTAACCCAACCGTCAAAGCCCGCAACGATAGTGCGAGGCCGATCACGGTTGTGGGCAACTTGGACGAGGCAACCGCTAACGCTCTTGCGGGAAAGTATCTCGCGGAGAATGTAAGTCCGCGCGTGTTCGACGTGATCATTCAGGGCGTGACATTCCTCGACAGCTTTGTCGGCACTGTTCCCACATTCATTCTCAATGCGCCCCGGTATCAAACCGACGGGCGAGTTTACAAGGTCGTTGGCTTCACGACCGACTTTGAAGCCAACACCACTACCTTGCAGGTGCGCGGATGAGTACAATTCTAGTCAGCCCAAAAAGCTTTGTCAGCCTTGGCGGAAATGAGATCGCCACTGCCCCGGTTGCCAATATGCGTAACGATGAGCCGGGTATGGTTTGGCGTGCGAATACCACCGCGCCCTCTTTCAAAGTGCAACTCGACGGCTCCGAATGGGACACAGTCGCACTTGTGGGCTTGAACGTCCCTGCATCGGCAACAATCCGCATTCGTGCAGGTGCGTCCAGTGCGGCAGTCGATGGAACTAGCGGACTGACTGTTGACCAGACATTCCCGGCATGGACAGGAACGGAACCCACGAACGGCGCGCTGTCTTTCAAACTGTTGGCTGCAAAAGTCACCAGCCCCTTTGTTCGCATCGACATTGATAGCACGGGCAATCCAGCGGGCTACGTTCAAGCGCAGCGCCTTGTCATCGGAAAGCGTGTTGTCACTGACGGCGTGGCTGTGAATGCGGAGCAGACATTTGAGGACATGAGCAATGTTGAAGAAGGATTGGGTTACACAACAGTGGATCGCTACGGCGTCCGCGTTGGCTGGAAAGTCACACTCGAAGGCATCAGCGATGCGGCCTATTACGGCAACTGGTATTCATTCCTGCGCGACGTTGGATCAAGCAAAGCCTTTGTCTTTATCCCCGATGACAGCGTGGCGTATGTTCAAACCCAAGCGGTCTTTGGTCGTATCAAAAGCGGTGCCCGTGGAACAAGTCCGGTTGCTGATTACAACAATGTGGAGTTGAGCATTCTAAGCGTCAGCTAAAATGCGCAGGTACTCGTCAGCTTAAATACTGACATGAATATCCTTTTTGAAGTCACCGTTCTAAACGGCAACACTCCCAAGACACTTCGCATGGCAAGCGCCTCCGCTTCGGTAGCGGGAACACAGTTGGATAACCAGCAGTGGATTCCGCTCATCACAAAGCGGCACTCCGTTTCGGGCAGTTGGGCCAGTGACGGTGTATTGAGCGAGGGTTCTGTAAATCACGGCTCGCTTTCGTTCCGCATGAGCAGCGCATACGAAAACGAGGTTTGGTCGTCCTATGAATGGAACGGCGGACTGGCGCGCATCTTCGTTGGCGACGATGGCGACCCCTTTTCCGCATACAAGCAGGTATTCGAAGGAAGCGTTTCAGCCCCGGAACGCCAAGGCATCACGGCGACCGTTGGTCTGCTAGGCCCGGATGCGCTTCTCGATCGCGATCTTCTATCGTTGGAATATCAGGGCACTGGCGGTGCCGAAGGTCCGCCCGCGCTCAAGGGAAAGCTCAAGCCCCGCTCGTTCGGAACCTGCCTCTCCGTCGAGCCCACGCTGGTAGATGCTGCGAGCTGGATTTATCAGGTCCACGGCTACGGCGCAGTCTCGGCTATCAAGCCCTACGAATTTGCACAGGCACTCGACCCGGCGAAGAACAAGGGCGACCAGCCCACATTTAACGCTCTCAAGGCTCTGACACTCGTTCCCGGTGAATGGGCGACCTGTCTTCAGCAGGGCATGTTCCGCCTCGGTGGAACGCCGGCACAGAAGATTTCCGCAGATGTGCAATCCGGTGGCGCGACCACCGTTGCCACGATCCTGCCGCAGCTTTTGACGATCGCCAGCATTCCAGCGGCCAAGCAGGGCAATTTCAGCGCGTTTTCGAGCGCAGCGTGGAGCCTGTATCTAGACGATCAAGCGACCGTGGGTGAGATCGCCCGCCAGGCTGTCTATCAGGCCGGTGGAATGCTGTTCGCCGATGGCACGGGCAAATGGCAGGTAATGGACTATTTTGCGCCAGCCACACCGATCATCCTGAACGCCGATCGCAGCACCGCACCCCTCGTCAAAGATGTCCGCGAACCGACCGTCTCCGCCCCGGTCTGGAAGGTAAAGGTTGCCTATGACCGATGCTGGTCCGTTCACACGTCCAGCGAGGTATCACCCGCCCTTGGCGAAATCAGCGACAAGGTAGAGGCTCAGAAGGCGGCGGCCGCATTGGCGTTGGAAGCCGCTCAGCTTGCAGCAGCAGAGGCGGCGATTGCCAAAGCCCGTCTGGATGCAGCAGCATCAGATGGAATTCTCGATCGCGCGGAAAAGGCCGGGATCGTCCGTGAGTTCACTGAGGAAGCCGCGCAGCAGAATGGATTGCAGACGCAGCCGACGAACGTTGATGTAACGTACGAGCGCGCCGTTCTCGCGGGCACGTTCGGCAACCTAAAAACCTATCTTGAGAGCCTTTCGCCGGGTTACGCAGACAGCAGCCTCGACACGCCAATCGACCGTACAACGTTCGATGCGCGCTGGCGCGATTACTGGGTCGCCAAGCAAAACCTCCTCAACGCGCTGGCTGGTCGTGCATCGGCTACCGCAACGTGGGGACAAGTCACCGGTCCCGGCACCCCTGAAAGCAACGCGACCGTTGGCGCCCCTGTGGGTACGAACGTTGGTGGCCGTCCAGTGGTCGATCTGCTCGCTGACACCGACAAGGCCAAATCCGACGCAGCCAAAGCCGCGCTCGACGCTTCCAACGCCAAGTCGGCGGCAGATGCAGCAGCCGCAGATACCGTGGCCGCAAAAGCCCGCCTGTCAGCCATTGAAGCTGACGGCATTCTCGACCGCAGCGAAAAATCGGAAGTGGTTTTGCGGTTCAATAACGCGGCTGCCGAACGAAGCGGCCTCGTCGCCAAGGGTGTTGAGTTCGACCTGATTGCGCAGCGAAACGCCTACGCTGATGCCTATGACGGCTTGGTCGCAATGCTCAATGGCCTGTCTCCATCGTACACGGACACCACGACCGATACACCGATTGATCGCGCGACATTCAACGCCGTGTGGACCCGGTATTTCACCGAACGCCAGAACCTCCTGAATGCGATTAGTTCGAAGACGCGCGTTGCAGCGGAGGCGGCACAGACCAATGCCGATAAGGCAGCAGGAGACGCGGCAGCGGCCAAGCTTGCAGCAGACGCAGCAAAGATCGCAGCGGATGCAGCCAAAGCAACAGCGGATGCCACGACGGCGAACTTCACGGCGGCACGCCTGACTCAAATCCTGCAAAAGCCCATCGACGACATTTCCAAGGTCACATTGGATTATGGCGCGCAAAGTCTCATGACGAGCAAAGACCTGTTCGACCGCAACGAACGGTCGGTGCGGGATCTACAAACTACGATCCTCAATGATCAGGGTTTTATCCGAGTCGAGAAGATCAACGAACTTGGGATCAAGATTGCAGAGGGTGTGGCTGGTGAGGCCACTATCCGTGATGCCCAGATCAAGGACGTGAAGCGGCTGTATCAGGCTGGTGACGCGATCGTTGCCGCCGATATCTCAACGCTGGGTGGCAGGATCACAAAGGAAGTTGGCGACGTGAAGACCGCCTACGAGGGCGCGATCCGCGATACCCGTCAGGCAGTCATTGACGGCGACTACGCACAGGCACTTCGCGCAGATGCGTTGTCGGCTTCCATCACAGGCTTGGTGCAGCCCGGCGGCAACATCTACAATCTGGAAGCCGCCGTGCAGCGGATCGACAAAGCGGAGGTCGATAACAATGGCGCTCGCGCACAAGAGACGCTCAACCTGAAAGCGCGACTGGACAACGTCAATGGCGCATCGCTTGAGCAGTCGTTCACCACCTATGCAAACAAGGTGGATGGCATCGGTGCTCAGTATGTTTTGAAGGTGCAAACTGAAACTAATGGAGTTGTTTCAGTTGCAGGTATGGGACTGGCTTCCAGCAACGGCAAATCCGCCATCGTGTTCAACTCCGATGTGCTTCAAATTAATGTACCGGGCGCAGGGGCAGTCCCCGTATTCAGCGTGGACGCGCAAGGCGTTTATATGCCCAATGTCCGCGTCAACAAACTGATGGCTAACTCGGTTACAATTAACGAGATTGCACCCGGTCTGTCTCGTTCGCCTCGTTTTACAGCATCCGACGTGATGATTCCCAGCTACGAAGTTACCATTATCGAGACACCGTTTTTCAGTGTTGGATTCAACAACGATGCCACGGGCACGACGGAGAATGGTAGCTCTCTGGCAATCGTCAGCTTTACGCATGACGGCTCACAGGTGGTAGATACCGCAGCGATTATTTCAGTCTATGTTGATACTGGCAGTGGTTATCAGGTAGCAAGGACGAGTAAGAGTGGCATCGCAACAAAAGACGGTAACACCGTCTGGACGTTGAAGTTCACAGATTCAATCGCAATTACTGCCTCGGGTGCTGCTCGCGTAAAAATCACCGGGCAGGGTGTACCGTTTGGTAACTCGCCACGTAACAGCGGAACCTACGCTCGACAGCCCGAAATTAGCATCCTGTCCATTGGACGATAACGCGTCCGATTAAATAGTTGATGGCGCTATTTGAAGTATCAGGAACGATCAACGTAACCACCGGGTCAACGTCGGTCACGGGCAATAACACAAACTGGATTCCGTCGTATGATGGAGTCGCACTTGTTATTGCCGGTGGCTTCTATCCCGTTGCGTCGATCAACAGTCCAACCAGCATTACGCTAATCGAGCCTTACAATGGGCCAAGCGCGAACTCCCGCAGCTACGTCGTCGCTCCGATCGCGGCTAACAATTACGACCTGACAAAGAAGACGCTCGATGTTGTAAAGGTCGCCAGCGATCTAACGCGCATTGGTGTCGGTCCTGCCGGTCCTGCTGGTCCTCCGGGTCCCAAGGGCGGTGACGGTAACAGCGAGAACGTCGTTCAGGCTATTGAGGGCGCACCGACGAAGAATAAGCCATCGGTGCAAGACGAGGTCGCAATGATCGACAGCGAGGACAACAGCAAGTTGAAGCGCGTCCGGTTCGATACGTTGCGCAGTACACTTGCCAAACCAAACACGATTACCAGCCTGTTTGTCTATTACGGCTACCCGATTGCTTTGAACGGACTTTACAACGTGGACGCGGTTATCGCGGCTATCTCCAAGTACGATATCTGGGTTTGCGGAGACACGTATCAGCACCCCACGCAGGAGGTGTATGCCTCAACCGTCCAGATCATCAAGGGAGTGCGGGCCAAGGGAACGAAGGTTTACGGCTATGTTCCAATGGGTTTTAGCCAGACCAACGCGCAGAAGATTGAAGGCATCGACCAGTGGCATGACATTGGCGTCGATGGCATCTTTCTCGATGAGTACGGTTTCGACTATCAGGTAACTCGCGCGCAGCAGATCGTTATCGTTGATTACGCCCACAGTCGCGGGCTTCCGATCTGCGCCAACGCGTTCATTTTCGAGGACGCTGTCTGTGATAACATCAACGAACTGGTGTGGCCCAGCAACGACTTCCGATACCAGAACTTTGCAAACATGAACCCCAACAACCTGCCATCGCCACACAAGCCCGGCGACAGCTACTTGATTGAGAACTTCGTTTACAACTACCTCGGACCAGCCAACAAATTCGACGTTCAGGAGCGCAACCAGCTTATCGCGCTACGAAACAAAAAGCTCAAAACCCCCATGCTGATTTGGGGACTTGCCGTTTTTCCAGAACGCACGGACGCCTACGGAACAATCGACTTTAGCAAGATGGGCACTCTGCCTTACGCCGATGTACCCGACTACATCGCAGCTAATGCCTTCATGTTTGATCTGGATGCCGTCGGTGCCGGTGCATACACGTTTGGTGCAGGCAGCAAGCCGGTCGAGATGTTTTTCCCCGGTTTGCCACCAGAAGTGAACACGGCGGAAATGGCGCAAAATCCGGTGTTCAGTAACCTCGTCACGGCAGTGGCTTACCGCGATCTGTCGCGAGATTATCGACTGACCATCACCAACAGCGACACCAAGCAATCCGTGCAGGTATCGAGCGCCAGTTCCAAGCTGCTCAAGCCGACGAGCAACGCATAAGAGCCGCGCCCCGCTTAAATAGTAGACACTAATCGCGGGGGACATCGTGAAACTAACCGGACTCAAAAAGCTCATCAAATCGGAATTGGTGCGCGACCTCGCATCGCAGATTCTAACGGCGGTCGTACTCAAGAAGTTGACTAAGCTAAAGTGAGTGAGCGTCAGACCCTCACCGCCTATCTGGCAACCCTGAGTGCGATCGTCATTCTCTGCCTGAGCGCCGCGTTCGTCTGCGTTGCAGTGAAGGCCGAAACCCACCTGGCACAGATCGTCGCCGCACTCGGTTTCATCAGCGCCGCAATGACCGGCCTTATCGGCGTCCTAGGCACGTTTAAGCCGCGCACGACGATGCCCGACCAGCCGCAGCCGGTTCAGGTCGCCAACGGCCCCTCTGACCCCGTTCCTGTGGAGGCCGCTTCGTGAGCCTAATGTATATTTTGGCAGAGGCCGTGCAGCAGGCAGGAAACGCCGTTCAGCACGTCGTACCGGCAGGCCAGTCGACCAACGGATTTGAGCAGATCACGCTCGGCAATATCGCGGGCTCGGTGTCCGTTTTGTTCGGCGGGTGGATGCTGTGGCTCAACATGGACAAGCGCCGTCGCGAGACTGCCAAGGAAGCGTCAGACGGGACCGACCGGATCATGACGCAGATGGGCAAGGTCTCGACGGCGTTCGATACCCGCGTGGATCGGCTCGAACAGAAGACCAACGGCTTCATGCCGCGCGCCGAGATTGTCGCCGCGATCGAGCATGAGAAAAACAACCGCATCCAAGCGATGCTGTCGCTTCAACGTATCGGTGAGACGAATACCGCCGCGATCAACTCGGCAGCGGTTCAGATGGGCAAGATCGAGCAAAAGCACGACGGGCTGGAAAACGACGTTTCCGAGATCAAGAGCGACCTGAAAGAGATTCGGGGCGAGATCAAATCCGGCTTCAAGGACGTAAACGACAGCCTGCACACCATTGCCAAGGGCATGTCGTAAACGCCCCGTAGATGCCCGCTGAGCGCCAATCCGGCCGCTTTGGCATGTCGGGTGCCCAGAAGCGCGGAACGGGGCCTACCGCCCTTCCTAGGGTTTCCGTGTAACATGGATACCCTCTTTTGACCGTGATATTGAACCGGCTCGTCCCGAATAACCGCCTGCCAACGCGGTTTTTTGCATTGGAGATCGGGGCCCAGACGGCGCCGTTGGTTGGCTATTTGTTCGAGACGGCAGACAATAGCGTCATGTCTATGCCTAAACCCCGAACCCGCGCACCGGCCAGTCGCTCCGCAGAGGTTGAAACTGTGAGGCTTTTCACGGCTTCCGGCCATCCCTGGATGGGTTTGGTAGCTCTTGCAATGTGGCGCTTCCGCTGGCCTTCGGCCCTGCTCGCAGCGTTGGTCTATGCCAAGCACGCGGTGTTCTGAACGATCGCTTCCTACAGTCCGCCGATTTCGACAATGAAACGCCTGATCGAACTTTTGGCGTCGCCGCTTCCCGAGCCTTCCGATGGTTCTCCGACGCGCTATTGTTGCCGTTCAAGCGCCGCCGAAGGTCAGCTTGAACAGCATAGCCTGCGTCGGGTCTTCGAAACAGACGGTCAAGACGTAGCCGTATGTCAGAGCGTCGCCGCCGAGCAGCGCACTCGTCACCCGGTCTTCGATAGCCTTGCAAGCGTACTCCGCTTCGATGTGGTAGTTTGAGGCATTGTCCCGCAGCCATTTCTCCGCGCCATCAGGTAATGTAGCGAGAAGGTCCGATGCCTCCTGACTACGTTTAGGGTCGGGATCATTCTTTGCCACATCAAGTACGTCGGCGATTACCGGATACATCGCCGGCACATCGATGATTAGCAACATCGCCGTTCGCATCGCGCTACCGTATGTCATCCGGTCCCGACCAACTTCGACTTTATAGGTCATTGTTAGCCTCCTTTGCGGCCTTGTTAGCTGCACGGGTCACGCGAAGTTTGGCCTTTGCCTCCTCCGACATAGGACCCTTCTTTTTGCCGATCTGACCGGACGTCCGCTTCTTCACATGCTCGGCGGATTGCTTGATGCCCCGCTTGCTGTCGCCGATCCGCGCCTTGCTTTCCTCGCGGTGCTTATCCCCCGGCTGAAACTGGAACATGCGGCGGCTGTCCTCGGCCGACATGATCTTGGCATCCGCTACGGTCATCGTGCCGCCCATCACGCGGGCATCGCGATTGACCCAGCCGCATACCGGGCGGAACTTCTCGTTGCCCATGTAATAGTCGATGGATTTCTGACCGATCGCGATCTTCTTCGCCATGCTGTTGATGCGCGTCAGCGACCACAGGCCGAGATATTCATCGAAGGTCATCGTGACCTTGATGTTGTTCTTCTCGCGCTGGTATTTGACGGTCGAGCAGTACTCGTTCCAGATTAATTCCTGGACGGCCTCGGGCGTGTTCGTGCGGGTAGCCATTGTCGTGTTCCTTCAAAGGTTGAGCCCCCAGCGAACACGACTAAGCTGGGGGCTCTGCTAGGCTTGTGGCTTCGCAAACTCGGGAGACGTATGCGTCGTGTTCATCGTCCGATCTATTTATGGAAGATGCTTCAAAACCGGCATCAAACGGCTGTGGTCGGATACGCCGACAGACAATCCGACCACATCATCACTATGCTGCCAGCAGCGCTCCGATGTCATTATTCATGGCGCACCTTGGTAAGACCCATGTATATTAAAGGGCATATCGGAAGCGACTTACTTCCTTTACCTTGGTAAGAGCCATATCTACGATAGTAGATATGTTTCCCCTTCCCAAAGCAGAAGAACTAAATCACTCCCGACATTTCCGCACGCCGTGCTCGCTGCGCGTTTCGCTGACGCTCTCCGCTAGCTACGCACTTGTGCGGGGAGTTTCACTCCGACGAGCGGAAGGCTCCGCCATTCCATTAGTCCTGCGGACAGCCAGTCGCTCCGCTCCTCACGTCAAAGGAACTCGCCGTCGGGCAGAGAGAAATGGGCGCGAGCTGGCACCGGCTCATACAAGGCCGTAAGCGCGCCAACCCGGCCCTCTGGAGCCTTCCGCGACAGGGCACTAACGCGGACAGCCCCAGACATGGCAGCGCTCTCAGAGGGCGTCCTTGGGCTTCGCAAGCGACTCCTTCAGATCGAAGACCAGGTGGTTCAGATCGAGTACGCAGTCGGCCAGCGTGAGCAGGTCATCGCGGAGCCGGTTCATCTCCATGTCGGTGATCAGCCAGAGCTTTTGCGAGAGCGGATCGAGCGCCTCGAAGCCTTCGGGCATGACGTTCACGACCCCGACTCATCGTCGGCATCTTCGTCCATTTCCACGAACACGGCCTTGGCGTCGTCGCACGCAGCCTCGGTGACGAACATGGCGACAAGCGCAGTTCTGCCCGCGACCCGTTCGATGACGAGGCCGAGACTGTCATCGGTCGAGCAGAGGTACTGCAAGCGGCGCTCCATCCGGGCAAACTCGGACGGGTCGGCACCGGGCAGGGTGAACGACATGATGCCGTCCTCCTGCTCGATGGTTGCACGCTTGCAAAACCCGACGACGGCACGATGCACCCGCTGGGGATCGAAGACGGCTCTGTCAGCAGCTACGATCATAAAGAACGCGGGCTTGGCTAGGCCGAGGCTGATCGGCGCGTCATGGGCGATACGATACTGGTCGAGGTTCATCGTCCGTCCCCGTTCATGTAGCGCGAAAGGGTTCGAAACGCCGCCCTAGCCTCCTTTTCAGTTGGCCAGCAGAGGGTCAGATACGTGTCCCCGAAGTCGCCCTCGGGGTTATCGTAGGTCAACACAACGCCTAACGGCTTACCCGCCGCTAGCCGCTGCACGATGTACCGCTGCGCGGGTTCGACAACCGTGCTGGGTATCTGCCAGGGCGTGCGAATGATGCACTCAGCTTCGCTGATGCTAAAACCGATAGCCTTGAACAGCGGGTACGAGACACGATCGGCAAAGTTGCCGATGCCGTTCCAAGCGAGCATCTGACCGACTTCACGGATCATCGTGGGTGCGGCATGCCCGCCGCCGGGAAGTCCTGCGAGGATGCTCATGCCTGACACCCCCCACTCTCGAAGCAGCTTTCGATGAGCAGAACGCGGTGCTCTAGCTCAATGACAATCTCGACAAGCTGGTAGAGACGCTCGTTCAGCGACTCTACGATCGCGCGCACGTCGGGATCGAGGCTGGACGTATCCAGCCCGTGGGTCATGGGAACGTCGCTCATGCGCCCGCTCCCCAGCTTGCCTCAAACGCTTCCGCGTCGGCGTCGTCAGCGAACACGACGAACACCTCGACCCACTCACCGTCAAACTGCATGAACGAGAACCAGTCGCCCTTGCAGGTTGCCTGAATGTGGTTCCAGTCGTCGGCTACCTCGTTACCGCCACGGCCAAAGCACTGGGCTTCGTTCAGCACGAGGTCGGCCTTGGCGATAGCACCAAGGCCATAATAGCGCAGCGGGGCGCCGTTACGTCCAACCATGACGAACTTGTCGTCAGATTTTGCGAAAAGGTCGGTCAGCGATTCATCGATGACTACTGAATTGGACACTTTGGTATTTCTCCACGAGAAACCCTCCGCGCACGCTTGGCGTGAACAGATAACGACGCTGGGCAGGTAAAATGCGACGCTAGTGCCGGGCGGAGGAGTCGAACCTTCCGCGATGCCAGACCCCGGCTGGGGTGTCCGTGAAGACGAGACGGCATCTAGGCCAAGCATTCGGGGCTGGCAACAGGCAAAGATGGTTAACAGTGAAATTAGATTTGGCGGTCAGCAGACCTCGCGCGCGTGAGCATACTATCACACACACAAAACCCCGCCCCGCAAAGTGCGGAACGGGGTCATTTGCTACGACGTGAGCGCAACCACACGCGTTTATGCCTATAAGGCCGGCTATTTACGGGGTCCGGTCTTCGCAATGAAACCGTGCTTCTCAGCCCATGCTCGGTTAGTGGTCTTCGAACCCTTGTTGATCGGGGCATCAGGATTCGTAAACCATATCTCGTAGCTAAAATCGGGATGAGCGGCTTTTACGGCCAGCATCTTCTTCCGATCCGACGCGGGGAACCGGCCTTTTGCCTCCACGATCCGCTTATTCGCCCTGTCGATAAAGTCGGGCACGTAATAATGCTCGATCACGTAGGGCAGACGGACGGCCTCATATTCCCATCCGTCGCCCAGATCACGAGCGCAGCGCTTCTCGTACGGATTACGATAGCCGCTCATGCCTCGTTCTTCGACACGGCACCCTTGCCGTTGACGTATGGTAGCGGCTCGCTCGATACGGCGACACCGGAAGGCCATCGGATCGCGACCGCACGGGCCTTCTCAATCCATGCCTCGGTTACGCCGTCGCTCTGGTTTCCACCGAGGACGCGAAACGCCGTCGCATTCTGGCCGACGAGGAATCCAACGTGACCGCCGCCCGGACGTTGGAAGACGACGACCGCGCCGGGAGTTGGCTTGCACGCTTGTCCCCATGTTGCCCAACTGGACGCACGAACTGCGATCGGTGCAGTCGGTAGTCCAGCGGACTTGATGCAGTGCGCGACGAACAGTCCACACCACGGCACACTGTCACCGCCGTAGGCAATTCCTAGTAGCTTTGTTCCTAGTCCCTTTGCCCAACCCATGATCGTGGAGTTGTTGGCGTTACCGGGATATTCCTTGAGCCCAATGAAGGTACGGGCGACCTGAATCCATGTTTGCATCATGGATTTATCAGAGTGCAAACTATCTTCTCGCGCGCAGTTAAGCGCGCACTTTAGTCAACATACCATTGAGTAAATACTTTTGTGAAAGCAAAAGGAGACCCAAACATGGGCAGAAGCAAAAAGTTTAATTTCCGGAAGACATTCTTTGTGGAGTATCAGGCGCTCACAAACGCCATTCACCGTTGTCACAATCCAGATCATTCGGCATTTCCCAACTACGGTGCGCGTGGCATTCAGGTATGTGAAGCATGGCGCAGCAAGGTCGGTTTCTACCTAT
>Ga0308163_10002012_pt1 | contig 19948 bp, 8 predicted proteins | sample PhyTR1_FD_201037 | JGI IMG/M metagenome (GOLD analysis project Ga0308163, IMG submission 201037) | Phyllosphere microbial communities from UC Gill Tract Community Farm, Albany, California, United States - DLSLT.R1 | ecosystem: Host-associated > Plants > Phyllosphere > Unclassified | place: USA...
CGATGGCCGCATGGACCCTGGTGCCCGACAAACTCGATGACGAGGACACCCGGCTGGCGGGCTACGGCGTGTTCATGACCACCCTGATCGCCTTCTTCGTCGCCGAGATGGGCGACAAGACGCAGGTGGCCACGGTGGCGCTGGCGGCGCGCTACGACGCGCTGATCGCCGTCGTCTGCGGCACCACGCTGGGCATGATGCTCGCCAACGTCCCGGCGGTCTACCTTGGCGACAGGATCGCCAACCGCGTCTCGCTCAAGCTGGTGCACGGCATCGCCGCCGCCGTGTTCGCGGTGCTGGGCGTGGCGACGCTGCTGGGCGCCGGCGCCAGCCTGGGCGTCTAGCCCAAGCTGGCGAAGGTGGGTGATCACGGCATTTACTGCCCGGGAATCTCCTGCCGCGCCGGCAGGCGCAACTCGACCTGGTGCGTCTTGCCGGTATCCACCAGCGCGATCACCTGCTCCTGCTGCGGCACGCCGTCGACCGTCAGCACCGGCACCGCGCCGGCAGTTGCGCCCTCGCCGTGCACCACGCGGATCACGTACGACGACGTCTCATAGCGGTAGGTCAGCGTGAAGCTGTTCCAGCCGGCCGGCATGCGCGGCGTCAGCGTCAGATGCTGCGCGCTGCGCGTCAGTCCAAGCAGCGACTCGATGATCAGACGATACATCCAGCCCGAGGACCCGGTGTACCAGCTCCAGCCGCCGCGCCCCACGTGCGGCGCCACCGCGTAGACGTCGGCAGTGACCACGTACGGCTCGACCTTGTATTTGGCCGTGCCCTCCGCCGTCCCGCCGTGCATGACCGGATTGATCATGCGCGCCAGCTCCCACGCCCTTTCGGTGTCGCCGAGGCGGGCGAACGCCATCGCGGTCCAGATCGCGGCGTGCGTGTATTGGCCGCCGTTCTCGCGCACACCCGGCACATAACCCCGGATGTAGCCCGGATTCGGGCCGGCCTTGTCGAACGGTGGGTCGAGCAACTGGATGATGCCCGAGTCGCGCCGCACCAGGCGCTGGTTGACCTGCTCCATGGCGCCGCGCACCCGTGCCGGATCGGCGGCGCCGGACAGCACGCCCCAGCTCTGCGAAATCGAATCGATCTGGCATTCCTCGTTGGTGTGCGAACCGAGCGGCGTGCCGTCGTCGAAATAGGCGCGGCGGTACCATTCGCCGTCCCAGGCGTTCAACTCGACGTTGGCGGCCAGCTTCCTGGCTTCCTCGCGGCACTCGGCCGCGAACACCGTGTCGTCCTTCATGTCGGCGACGTCGGCGAAGCGTTGCAGCACTTCGCACAGGAAGAAGGCCAGCCAGACGCTCTCGCCCTTGCCATGTTCGCCCACCTTGTCCATGCCGTCGTTCCAGTCGCAGGAGCCGATCAGCGGCAGACCGTGTTCGCCGAAGCGCAGGCCGTGGCGGATCGCCTGCACGCAATGCTCGTACAGGGTGCCGCTCTGGCCCGAGCGGCTCGGCATGTCGTAGTAGGAATCCTCTTCCGGCTTGACGGCGCGCCCTTCCAGGTAAGGCAGGTTTTCCTCCAGCACGCTCATGTCGCCGGTGCTGGCGACATAGCGCCATGCGCCCAGCGGCAGCCACAGATAATCGTCCGAGCAGTGCGTGCGCACGCCGCGGTCCGACGGCGGATGCCACCAGTGCTGCACGTCGCCCTCGAGGAACTGGTGGGCGCCGCACAGCAGCAGTTGGTCGCGTAGCAGGTGCGGCTGCGTGTGGATGGTCGCCATGGCGTCCTGCAACTGGTCGCGGAAGCCGAATGCGCCGCCGGACTGATAGTAGCCGCTGCGGGCCCAGATGCGGCAGGCGATGGTCTGGTACATCAACCAGCCGTTGGCGATGACGTCGAGCTCCGGTTCCGGCGTTTCGATGCGCACCGCGCCCAGGGTCTTTTCCCAATGCGCGTGGACGGCGGCCAGCGCCTCCTGCGCGGCACCGGCGCTGCGGTGTTTTTGTACCAGGCTGCTGGCGTCGGCGTTGCGGCGGCCGGCCACACCAAGCACGAAGACGATCTCGCGCTCCTGGCCCGGCAGCAGGTCGAACGGCGCCTGGATGGCGGCGCAGGCGTCGAGCCCCGCGCCGACTTTGCCGGACAGGCGCGAGCGGCGCAGCGCGGCCGGCGCGGCCAGCGAGCCGTTACGGCCCAGGAATTCGCCACGGTCGCCGGTGATCGAGCGCACGCTGGCGTCGCAATTGAAGAAGGCAACGCGGCCGGTGAACTCGGTGTTGTACGGATTGCGGGCGAACATCGCGCCGCTGACCGGATCGACCTCGGTGAGAATATGCATGCCGGACTTGGATCGCATATCGCCCAACACCCATTCCACATAGCCGGTGACCGTGAGCTTGCGCGCAACCAGCGTATCGTTGCGCACCTTGATCACCGTGTACTTGATCGGCGCGTCGGTCGAGACGAAGGTTGTCATCTCGGTGGCGATGCCGTTCTCGCTATGTTCGAACACGCTGTAGCCGAAACCGTGACGCGTGACATAGTCGCCGGCGCCGCGCGCAGGCAGCGCGGCCGGCGACCAGAACTCGCCGGTCTGCTCGTCGCGCACATAGAACGCTTCGCCGCTGGCGTCGCTGACCGGATCGTTGTGCCACGGAGTGAGGCGGTATTCATGCGCGTTCTCGTGCCAGGTGTAGGCCTGGCCGCTTTCCGAGATCACGGTGCCGAACTGCGGATTGGCCAGCACGTTCGACCACGGCGCGGGCGTGCGCTGGCCTTCGCGGGTGGTGATCACGTATTCGCGGCCGTCCGGCGTGAAGCCGCCGATGCCGTTCTCCAGCATCAGCGCGCGCGCCGGCCGGGCGGCGGGGATAACCTCGCCATACTCGCCACGGCCGTCCGCCAGCAATGCCGGCATGCGCATCGATTGCGGGCCGGGACGCTTGATCTGTTCGGCCAGCGGACCACGCGTGTCGCTGAGGATGGCGCGCGCCACCGACTGCAGCAGGATGCGGTCCTCGTTGGAGATCTGGTCGGCCAGGCGCACGAAGATGCCGCCCGGACGGTCGACCGCCTGGGCGTCGATGCCGGAGGCGATCAGTCCCATGATCTGTTCGTGCAGCAGCTGGCGGTATCCCGACTGGTCTTCGTACCAGATCACCAGATCGACCACCAGCCCTTTGAGGCGCCAGTAGGCGTGCGCCTGCACCATCTGGCGCACCAGATCGATGTTGGCCGGGTCGCGGATCTGCAGCAGCACGATCGGCAAGTCGCCCGAGATCGCGTACGCCCACAGGCCGGACTGGCCGCGGTGGTTCTTGACCAGGGTGCCGACGTCGGCCCGCAGCGCGGCGTTCGGGTAGATGACCGAGTTGGCCAGGCGACCGTACAGCTGGGCGTCCGCCTCGCTGGCGTTGAGCTGGCGCAGCACGACCTGGCTGTGGGTCCACGCCAGTTCGAAGGTGCGGTCGGCCAGGTGGCGGTCCTGGTATTTGTCGATCAGGTGCAGCGCGGCGTCGCGCTGCTCGGTCATGCCAGTGACGATATCGACGGTGGCCGTCTGGTCCGGCTTGAGGGTGATGGTGTAACGGATCGCCACGACCGGATCGAGCACCGAGCCCTCGGCGCCGTCCAGCGGGCCGCTTTCGAGCAGCGCACGTGGCGCGGCGGCGGTGTTGCCGCGGCCAAGGAAGCGCGAACGGTCGGTCTCGAACGATACCTCGACCACCGGCGCATCGTGCACCGTCATCGAGTGCAGCATATACGGCATGGCCTCATTGCCGCCGCGCGGACGGCGCGTGCACAGGATCGCCTGCTGGTCGCGCAGGATCTCGGTTTGCACGAACAGCTTGCTGAAGGCCGGGTGGGCGGCATCGGCCGCCGCCGGCGCCATCACCACTTCGGCGTAGCTGGTCACCTCGATGGTGCGCACGCTGTCGCTCTTGTTGGTGATGCGGGTGCGGCGCAATTCGATGTCGTCTTCCGGCGAGACCACGATTTCCGTGTACAGGTCCATGCCGCGGTCGGAGCGGCGGAACTCGGCGCGCCCTTCCGAGAAGATTACTTCGTATTTGCGCGGATCGACCAGGGTCGGCTGGTAGGTGGTGGACCAGAACTGGCCGTCGTCAAGGTCGCGCACATAGCAGAAATTACCCCAGTTGTCGCGGGTGCTGTCTTCGCGCCAGCGCGTCACGGCCAGGTCGCGCCAGCGGCTGTAGCTGCCGCCGGCGTTGGTGACCATGACGTGATAGCGGCCGTTCGACAGCAGCTGGGTCTCCGGCACCGGTGTGCTGTGCTGGGTGAGCACGCGCATTGGCGCGGCCTGCTGATCGGGCACGGTCGAACGCAGCGCCGCCAGATCGGTGGTGTTGGAGTAGAAGGCGCCGGCCTGCGGGCTGCGCTCCTGCAGCACCAGCAAGGTCGATTGCAGCAGCGGATCGGATTCGAAGCGGCGCTGCATCGGCCGGTCGTGCAGCAGATAGCTGAGCGACAGCAGGCCCATACCCTGGTGGTGGACCATGAACGAGCGCACCACGGCGCAGCTCTGGCCACGCGGCAGTCGCGAGGCGGTGTAGTCGATCGCCTCGTAGAAGCCGTAGCGGCCCATGAAGCCCAGTCCCGCCATCTTCTGCAGGTTCAGGCAAGCAGCTTCCGGCTGCACCATCAATCCCATCATGGTGGCGTAAGGCGCGATGACCAGGTCGTCGGCCAGGCCGCGCTTGAGGCCCAGGCCCGGAACGCCGAAGGCGCGGTACTGGTAATTCAGGCTGGTGTCGACGGTGTTGTAGCCCGATTCGGAAATCCCCCACGGCACGCCACGGTTCTTGGCGTAGTCGATCTGGGCGTCGATGACGGCGTTGTAGGTTTGGTCGAGCAGGGTGCTCGGGTAGTTCGGCATCACCAGCAGGGGCATCAGGTACTCGAACATCGAGCCGCTCCAGGACAGCAGCACCGGCTTGCCGGCGACGATGCACAGCTGGCGGCCCAGCGCGAACCAGTGGTCCTGCGGCAGCTGGCCCTGGGCGATGGCGATGAAGCTGGCCAGGCGCACTTCCGACGCCAGCAAATCGTAGTAGCTGGCATCCAGGCGACGCTCGCTGACGTTGTAGCCGATCGCCAGCAGGTTGGTGGTCTCGTTGTACAGGAAGCCGTACTCCATTTGGGCGAAGCCGCAACTGCGCTGTGCCAGTTCGGCCAGCGCGCGCATGCGTTCGTGCGCTGCGGCGCTGCCCTGCTCGAGCAGCTGCGCCAGGTGCTGCTGGCGTTCGCGTTCGGCCGGGGCCAGGTCGGTCACGGGAATGGCGGCGCTGGCGTGCGACAGGCTGGCCAATTCGCGCAATGTCGGCACCCGCGTCATGCTGGTGTCGAACACCGTGTCGGCCGACAGGTTGACCCATGGGGTCAGCACCGCCAGCTCGTCGAGCGCGGCGTGGCTTTGCTGGACCAGCGAGGCGCTCCACATCGCGGCGTCGCTTTGCGGTTCGACCTGCGCGTGCAGCGCTTCGGCGGCTTGCGTGGCCAGCACCAGCCATCCGTTCAACTGCTGCAGATGGGTGGGATCAGGCTTGGCGGCGAGCAGCGCCAGCAGCGGTGCCAGGTCCGGCGGCGTGGCGACATACTCGGCCGCTTCGCTGGCGACCGATGGCGCGGCGCCATCGGCGCCGGCGCTGACCGCGGCGGTGCTTGTGGCGGGAGCGCCTGCGGTGGCGGCATCGTTAAGCGTCTCTTCGAGCACGCGCACGGTGGCCAGCATGCCGTCAATGATCTGGGGACCGACGACCGGCTGGTCGAACATACCGGTCAGGCCGGGCTGCAACGTCAGCAGGTGGCCCGCCAGGTTGCCGCTGTCGACCGTCGAAATATAGATCGGGTGCAGCGGCTTGAGGGTTTGTGTGTCGTACCAGTTGTAGAAGTGGCCCTGGTGGCGTTCCAGCTTGTCCATCGCGTCGAGCGTGGCGCCGGTGCGCGCGATCAGTTGCGACACCGTGATGTAGCCGAAATCGCAAGCGCTCAAGTTGGCCAGTAGCGCCATGCCGATATTGGTTGGCGAGGTGCGGTGGGCGAGGACCTGTACCGGATGCTCCTGCATGTTATCCGGCGGGAGCCAGTTGTCGTCCGGACCGACGAAGCGGTCGAAATACGCCCAGGTGCGGCGCGCCAGCTTGTGCAGGAACAGGTTCTGCTCCGGCGACAGCTGCGCGTCCTTGCGCTTGATCGGACGGCTGATCCAGTCCGCCACGGCCGGCGCCACCAGCCACGCCAGCAGGAACAGCGCGGCCGGCGCCAGGCTGGCGGGACGCCAACCGAGCAGCATGCCGCCGACGAACAGCGCCAGCACCGGCGCTGGCCACATCCTGACCCAGGTGCTGGCGTTGGCGCCAGTGCGCGACAGCGCCGAGGCGCGCCACTCGAGCATGTGGCGGTGCGACACCAGCATGCGGTAGACGCTGCGAACGATCGCATCAAGGCTGAAGTAGGCCTCGTACGGCAGGAACACCAGCATCAATATCGCGTGCGAGAAGTGCAGGCCGGTACGGCGCATGCTGGCGCGCAGGTGCTGGCTCCATAAAGTGTCCTTGGGCCGGTGCAGCAAGTCGTGCAGCGCGCTGACAAACGGCGGCAGGAAAATCACGGTCAGCACGGCGCCCGTCCACAACCACGGGTCGGGCAGCCAGCGCCACGCGACGATCAGTGACAGCACCAGTGCCGGCGCGGTCAGGCTGCGGCGCAGATTGTCGAACAACTTCCAGCGCGACAGCAGCGACAGCGGATTTTTCTCGCGTTTGCGGCCGGGGCCGGGCACGCGGCCGAACAGCCAAGAGATCAGCTGCCAGTCGCCACGAATCCAGCGCTGGCGGCGGCTGACGTCATCGCTGTAGCGGCTTGGGTATTCCTCATACAGTTGGGCGTCGCTCAGCAAACCGGCGCGCAGATAGCAGCCTTCCAGCAGATCGTGGCTCAGCACCTGGTTGTCGGGCAGGCGGTGTCCCAATACCTGCTCGAAGACGTCGACATCGTAAATGCCCTTGCCGATAAAGGAGCCTTCCAGGAACACGTCCTGGTAGACGTCGGAAACGGTGCGGGTGTACGGGTCGATACCCGGCTCGCCGCCGCACAGCTTTTCATAGTGCGAGGCGTTCTCGCTAGGCAGGCTGACGGCCACGCGCGGTTGCAGGATGCCGTAGCCTTCGACCACGCAGCCGCGCACCGCGTCCACGCGCGGGCGGTTCAGCGGATGCATCATGGTGGCGATGAACTGCGCCGCGGCGTCGCGCGGCAGCTGGGTATCGGTATCGAGCGTGATGACGTACTTGATGCTTTCGAGCTGGCCGACATCGCCGACGACGACCGAGAACTTGTCGCGCGCGCCGCCGCGCAGGAAGCGGTTCAGGTCCTGCAGCTTGCCGCGTTTGCGCTCGTAGCCCATCCAGGCGCCTTCCTGCGGATTCCACAGGCGCGGACGATGCAGCAACAGGAACGGCGTGGCCGGGTCGCCGCTCGGATGGACGGCGTATTTGCGGTTAAGTTGTTCGATCCGGTGCTGCATCTGCTCCAGCAGCGCGGCGTCGCCCGGCAGCGTCTCGGCGGGGGCGTCGGCGAAATCGGTCAGCAGGCAAAACACCAGATTCGGATCGCGGTTGGCCAGGAAGCGCACTTCCAGCTGTTCGCACAGCTCCTCGATGTTGTCCTTGCTATAGGCCAGCGTCGGCACCACCACCAGCGCCCTGCCCTCGACGGGAATGCCGTCTTCGAGGTCCATGCGCGGCAGCGGATTGGGACGGGTGATCTGTGTGGTCACCCAGTTGACAAGGCTTAGCGCCAACTGGCTGCTGCCCAGCAGCGCCAGCACGCCCAGTGCCACCAGTACCACCCCGCTCACGCCATGGAAAGCGGCGCGTTCCAGCAGCAGCGCGGTGGCGACAAAGGTAATCGCGGCGATCGCGCCAAGATAGGAAGTCAGCGGCGAGGCGCCGGACGTGTGGCGGAACACTTCGCGCCACGGGCGGCGCATGCCGGTCTGCTTTTCCAGCGCGGGCAGGCCGCCGCCGATCAAATAGAAACCGACGTGGCTGTGGCGCTCATCGCCGCTGTTGGCGTGGGCCACGGCCAGTTGCAAGGCCTGCTGCGCCACTTCGACTTCCGACAGGCGCGAATGCTTGGATATCTTCTCGACCGAATGGCGGTAATGGTCGCGCGTGGCGAACTCCATGCGGCCGTAGACGCCGGCCGGGTCCTGGCGCAAGGTCTGTTCGACCACGCTCATGGTTTCGACGAACTCCTGCCAGTCCATGGTGCCGAGGAAGCGCAGGCTGCCGATGCTGTTGGCGATCGAGACTTGTTCGGCCGCCTGCTGCTGGATCTCGGCCTGGATCTGTTGTTCGATGGTGTGGCCGGTTTCGGCCAGGCGGTGCGTGATCCACGACAGCGCGAGAGTCAGCGCCGAGCTTTGTCCTTGCAGGCGGCGCGCCAGTTCGGCGACGAAGGCAGTGGTGATCGGCGGATTGGAACGGGCCATGTCCGCCACCATCAGAATCAGGCCGCTCGGATTTTTTTCCACCACCTCGGTCATCTGGTCGGCCCAGCTGTTGGCGACGTCGCGGTCGGCGCGGTTGTCGGCCACACGCACGGCCACGCGGCGCAGGTTCTCGATCAGCGCGAGACGCAGCATGATCGGAATCGCCCACAACTCGCCCAGCTTGAGCGGCGCGATTTCCTGGTAAGCGATCACGAAACGGCGCAACGACTCGGGGTCGACGCGGCCATCGCCGTGCGAGATGATTTCCAGCGCCAGCTTGTAGACGCGCGGGCAGCCTTCCGGCGCGCCACGGCTCAGGCGCGGCAGCTCCTTGCTGTAATCCTTCGGCAAGTGGCGGCGGGCGATACGGATCTGCTCTTCGATCAGGTAGAAGTTATCGAGCAGCCATTCGGAGGCGGGCGTGATCTGCCGGCCGGCTTTGACGGCCTCGGTCAGTTCGTCGCAGGTTGTGTTGATGAAGTCGGCGTTTTCCGACAGCCGCGACAGCAATTGGTCGGGACCGCCGCGCGTGCTCAGTTCGTGGTGTGCCGCCAGCGTTCTGCCGTGCGCGCCCATCTGCGCGGCGCTAAAGAGTTCCGCGCGTAACGGCAGGTCTTCATCATCTTCGTCGGAGACCAGGGAGGCGGTGGTTGATTCGCGGAATCCGAGCGTCATCTCGGGCAGTAGGGGATTGGACTTTTTCAACTTATACCTCGCTCTGTTGCATGCGAGACGCGACACGCGCTCCGGTGACGGGCGCGACGAATCTGCGAATGGGAAATTATGTGCTAAGGCATCGTACTGGCGCGCACGAAACGGGACTGTACGGTGACGAACATACAGCTCAGTCAGTTGACTTTCGGGCAAAAGAAAAAGGACCCTTTCGGGCCCTTGGGTGACTAGCATTTTGCCGCTGGCGGCGCTTACGCGGCCAGTGCCAAACCACCGCTCAGACTGTACGCTCGATGATGGCCGAGTCGACGCAGGCATTGGGTCGCTTTCATACTTCGATTGCCACTGCGACAGAAAAACACCAACGGTCGCTGGTCTTCCTGCAACCAGCCGCTGGCCTGTCCGGTGAGGCGGCTCAACGGTACGCTATGGGCGACGCGGCCTCCGGGACCGGGCGCGGCGGTGGCTGCGAATTCGTAGGCCTCACGCACGTCGATCAACACCGTGTCCGGATTGGCCTGCAAGAATGCTTCGAGCGCGGCGCTATCGAGTTGCAGGTCTGACGGCGTTGGAAGTTGCGCCTCGGCAGTCAACGTTGCCGCGGAGTGCCTCATCATGCTGGTGCAGAACTGATTCTGCACGTCGCGGGTTGGGCACAGCAGTGTGCGCGGCGCGCTGACCGCCCGCACCGCCTCGTCCCGCGAACCGGCACTGAACGCGAAGCGCACGGACGCGGCCGGCAAACGGTTGCCATCCGCCGCGCCGAGCAGGTATGCGCGCGACGCCTTGCCGGCGTCGGTGGCAAGGCTGGCCAACACCTGCGCACCCAGCGCGATTGCCGGCGCGGCTGCGCCGCCCTCCAACGCCAGCACCGCTAGCGCGGCGGCCGGCCAACCGAACTCGTCCACCGCGTCGGCAACATAATGCTCGCCCAACGCGTCCACCAGCGAGTTCCGGTCGGCGTCCGGCGCGGTGCCGACCACGGCCAGCACCCGATAGTTTTGGCAGCGCACATATGAGGCGATGCGCGACGTCATCTCCGGCAACGGATCGATGACCACGCAGCTGCCGCTGGCGGCGTCCAGCAGCAGCCAGCTGCAGGCGCCTTCGACGCCCAGTTGCAGCAAGCCGTCGTGCGGCACGGCGGCGCTCTCTGATGCGATCAGGCAACTGGCGCGCAGCGCGGCGCCGCAGCGCTCAATGCGGGCACAGGCGGCGGCGATGGTTGCCTCGTCGGTCAGCGGGCCGAACGACATGCGGATGGCGCCGGCGCTGCGCCACAGCGGCACACCCATCGCGTCGAGCACGTAGCTGGGCGCGGCCTTGGCCGACGAGCAGGCGCTGCCGGCGCTGACGCGCACTTGCGCCGCATCGAACACATCCATCAACTCGCGGCTCGACAAGCCCGGCACGGAGAAGTTGAGCGTGGTCGGCAACGCCTTGTCGAACGGATTGTTGAACACGATGCCAGGCAAGGCCGCGCGCAAGCTGTCGGCCAGGCGCGCCCGGAAACGCCACAGCGCGTCGTGGCTGCGGAAGGTGTCGCCACGTTCGAGCGCGGCCAGCACCACGCCAAGAGCGGCAATGCCGGACATGTTCTCGGTGCCGGAGCGCTGCCCCGACTCCTGGCCGCCGCCCATGATCAGCGGCGTGAACGGCGCGCCGGCCCGCACGTACAGCATGCCCACGCCTTTCGGTGCGTAAAGTTTATGGCCGGAAAATGGCGCGTAATCGATGCGCGTGGCCGACAGGTCCAACGTCAACTTGCCCAGCGCCTGCACGCAATCGACCATCCAGTAGGCGGCGCTGCCGGTTTGCATGATGACCGCCTCAATACCGTCGAGATCGCTGACGACGCCGGTTTCGTTATTGGCCGCCATGGTGCAGATCAGCGCGGCCGAGCCGGCGACTTGCCGCAGCAGCGCCAGATCGTGGGCGCCGCTGGCATCGACCGGCAGCTTGTGCAAGGTCAGATTCAAGCCCAGCAGCCGGTTCCAGTGCGCCAGGCTTTCCGGCACGGCCTTGTGTTCGGTGGCGCCGTAGACCAGCAGGTTGCCGATGACCTCGCCACGCGCCTGACGCTCGCGCAAGGCGACCAGCGCCGACAGCACCGAGGTCTGGATGCCTTCGGTCGCGCCACTGTTGAACATCAGGCGGCCGTCGCCGACACCCAGCAGGCGGACCGCGCACGCGCGCGCCTGATCCAGCATGGCCTTGGCCTTGAGCCCGGTGGCGTGGGTGCTGCTGGGATTGCCGAAGCGCTGGCCCATGGCATCGATGGCGGCGCTCATGGCGGCGGGCAGCACGGCGGTGGTGGCGTTGCCGTCTAGGTAAATTTCAGTGGTCATGGGTTCGCTGCGCGGAGGAATCGGTCAGCTGAACAGTTTAACCAGGCGCCTCCGCAAAAATATGCCAAAATAGTCTGCAATAAGGGAGATTTTTAGCATGGGCATGCTTCCGTTCGCCGTAACCTGGCATAGATCTTTTTTCTCTAGCAACCGTCTCCATTCCCGACACCGATGAGTGACAGGATGTTCATTCTTCTTTTTAACCATATTCAACATGAATTCACTTGATAAATTCGACTGTGCCATCCTTGCCGCGCTACAAATTGATGGCACGCTGTCGATCGCCGCGCTCAGCGAGAAGGTCGGCCTGTCCAGCACGCCCTGCTGGAAGCGCGTCAAGCGCCTGGAAGAGGAAGGCTATATAGAAGGCCGTGTCGCCATCGTCAACCGGCGCAAGGTCGGTCTGCCGGTCACGGTGTATGTCAGCGTGCGCACCGGCCAGCACGACGCCAAGTGGCTCGACCGCTTCGCCGCCGCCGTCATGGCGTTGCCGGAGGTGCAAGAATTCCACCGCATGAGCGGCGACGTCGATTACCTGCTCAAGGTCGTCACCACCGACATCGCCGGTTACGACGCGTTTTACAAGCGCCTGATCAAGGTCGGCCAGCTAACGGGCGTATCGTCGGCGTTCTCGATGGAGCAAATCAAATACACCACCGCACTGCCGCTGGAGATGGTGTCCCACCAGCCGCCGCACCAATAAGGTGCGCGGTGGGGCGCGGCATGGGATAATAGCTATTTCAAATACTCATTAAGCCCATGCGCGCTTTCCTGGACCGCTGGCTCCCCAGCCCCACCACCGCCAGCGGCGCCGAACAGCTGCGCGCCGCCATTGGCGCCCTGTGCGGCCTGCTCGTCACCGCCGTCCTCAGCCACTTTCTGCTCGAGCCCAGCAGCGTTTCCATCTACATGGTCGCGCCGATGGGCGCCTCGGCGGTGCTGCTGTTCGCGCTGCCTGCCAGCCCGTTGGCCCAGCCCTGGTCCGCCATCGGCGGCAATGTCGTCAGCGGACTGGTGGGTGTGGCCTGCGTGCGCTGGCTGGGCCCGGGTTCGGCCATATCGTTGCCGATGCCGGTGCTGTGTGGAGTGGCCGTCGGCGCGGCGATAGCGGCCATGTTCGCGCTGCGCTGCCTGCATCCGCCCGGCGGCGCGGTAGCGCTGACCACCGTCATCGGCGGCCCGGCCGTGCACGCCGCCGGTTTCGAATTCGCGCTGATGACAGTGCTGGTCAACACCGTATTGATGACGGCAATGGCCATCATCTATAACAACCTGACCGGACGCCGCTATCCGCATACCCAACAAGCGGTCCATCCGAATCCGCATGGCACCAAGGACGCGGTGCCAACCGTGCGGCTGGGCTTCAAGCCCGAGGATCTGGACGCCGTACTCAAGCAACACGACCAGGTGCTCGACATCAGCCGCGACGATCTGGAGTCGCTGTTCATGCAGACCGAGCAGCGCGCCTACCAGCGCCGTTTCGGCATCATCAACTGTTCGGACATCATGTCGCGCGACATCGTCAGCGCTGAATTCGGCACCGATCTGGAGGAGGCATGGCAGCTGATGCGGCGCCATCACGTGGCGGCCTTGCCCGTGCTCAACCGCGCGCGCAGGGTGATCGGGATTGTCACGCAGACCGATTTTCTCGACCATGGCGGGCTGGACAATTACGGCGACATCCGCCAGCAACTGCGGCGTTTCCTGCGCAAGAGCGGCGTGACGCACACCGAAAAGGCCGAGGTGGTCGGCCAGATCATGACCCACCACCCGACCACGGCGCGGCTCGACACGCCGATCGTCGACCTGGTGCCGCTGATGGCCGACTCCGGCTTCCACCACATCCCCGTGGTGGACGAGGAGCAGCGCTTCGCCGGCATCATCACGCAATCGGACCTGGTGGCCGCGCTCTATGAGAGCCGCTTTGCCGAAGCGGCGGCGTAAGGCGGCGGCTGGCGTCATCTGAATGACGTGGGCGGATTAGCGCAGCGTAATCGGCCATGCATGCGCCTCGACGGCCCATGCATTGGCCGATTACGGCGTTCCGCCTGACGCGCCCTGCGTGAATCTCGTCGGGTCTGGCTTGATACAATTTGTTTCTCGGCCGGGCGACGCTATGCCTTATGCTAGTCGCCGCCAGAGTTCTCATTGACCAGGAAACAAAACATGAAGCATGCATCCCGTCTTGCCAGCGTCGCGGCCGCGCTCGCGCTGGTGTTCGTTCCTATCGGCCACAGCATCGCCGCGCCCGAAGCCGCCGTGCCACGGGTCAGCGCCACGCCGGCGCACCAGGCGCTGCTGGCCATCGCCGACCAATACTATGACGCCGTCGCCCGCTACGAGCCGATCGGCGCCACCGAGAACGGCGACAACCGCTACGACGACCAGCTCGGGCTGAGCATCTCGCCGGGCAAGCGCGCGCTGCAGTTCAAGATGTACCGCGATTTCAGCAAGCGCCTCAAAAGCATCAAGCGCGCGTACCTGAACGCCGACGACCGCATCAACTACGACATCCTGGCCTACGAGCTGCGCGGCCTGCTGGCGATGGAGCGCTTCCCCGAGCACCTGTTGCCGATCACGCAGATGGACAGCGTGCCGGTCGTGCTGGCCAACTACGCGGGCGGCGAGGCATCGCAGCCGATCGCCACCGTCAAGGAATACGACGCCTACCTGAGCCGCATCTCGCAGATGCCGGCGTGGATCGACCAGGCTATTGCCAACATGCGCGACGGCATGAAAAAAGGCATTACGCAGCCGAAAGCCATCATGATCTCGGCGCTGCCGCAGTTCAAGAAGCTGGTCAGCGACACGCCGGAAGCCAACATCTTCTACACGCCGATCAAGAAGTTGCCGGCCGGCTTCAGCGACGCCGACAAACAGCGCCTGACGACCGCCTACCGCAAGGCCGTCGGCGACGACATCATGCCGGCGCTGGCCCGCCTGGCCACCTTCCTGGAAAAAGAGTACCTGCCGGCCTGCCGCACCTCGACCGGCCTGGGCGCGCTGCCGGACGGCGCCGCCTGGTACCAGGCGCGCGTGGCCAACGCCACCACCACCACGCTCAAGCCCGACGCCATCCACGCCATCGGCCTGCGGGAGGTGGCGCGCATCCAGCAACAGTTCGCCGTGCTCGGCCCCAAACTCGGCTACAACGGCCCGGCCAAAGGCTTGCCGGTGTGGGTCGCGGCGCAGGACAAGTTCCGTCCGTTCAAGACGGAAGAAGAAGTGCAGGCCGTGTTCCATAAGCTGAACGATGTGCTCGATACCAAGCTGCCGCAGATGTTCACGCTGATGCCGAAGGCCAAGCTGGACCTGCGTCTGGAACCCGAACTGAGCCGCGCCACCGCGTCGGACCACTACACGGCGCCGGCCGGCGACGGTTCGCGTCCCGGCGTGTTCTGGTCGGTGGTGAACGATCCGACCAAGTATGGCAGTACCGGCATGACCACCTTGTTCCTGCACGAGGGCAAACCGGGCCACCACTTCCACATCGCGCTGATGCAGGAACTGAACCTGCCGGACTTCCGCAAGTACGGCGGCAACAACGCCTTCACCGAAGGCTGGGCGCTGTATTCCGAAACCCTGGGCAAGGAAATGGGCTTGTTCGACGATCCGGCGCAATACTTCGGCCACCTGAACGACGAGTTGTTGCGCGCCACCCGCCTGGTGGTCGACACCGGCATGCACGCGCAGGGCTGGACCCGCGAGCAAAGCATCCAGTACATGCACGACACCTTGGGTTACGACGACTACGCCAAGACCGAAACCGAGCGCTACATGGCGTGGCCGGGCCAGGCGCTGGGCTACAAGATCGGTTCGCTCAAGATCGTCGAACTGCGCCACCGCGCGGAAGAGGCGCTGGGCGAGCGCTTCAGCCTGCCAAAATTCCATGAGGTCGTGCTGGGCGACGGCACCGTGCCGCTGGCGCTGCTGGAGGAAAAAGTCGACCGCTGGATCGCCTCGCAGCGATAATCCGCAACAACAGCGGGGCGGGGGGGGGGGGGGGGGGGGGGGCGCGGGCCGACCCGCCTTGCTGCTTTACTTCTCGTAGCGTTTAATGCGCTTGATCACCAACTCGGGCAAGGCCGAAATCTGCTTGGCATGATTGGCGAAGACGATGTGCTGCCGTCCAACCGACACCGGGATTCCTCCGGAGAAGAAGCGGAACTCCAGCCAAAACGAGCACTTTTTCACATCGAAGACGTTCATCTCGCACGCCACCTCCTGGAACGGGAAAGTCTCCCGCAGATAATCCTGCTCCGCGTGCTTGGTGATGAACACCCCCTCGTTTTGCAACATGTCGCGCGCGATGCAATCGTAGAACCACTTCTCGCGGCAAATTCCCTGCCACTCGAAATACCGCGCAAAGTAGGTGTTGCCGTAGGCGTTGGAGTCCTTCAGATAAATCGTCAGCGTGTGCGTAAAGGTCTGCCTGGCGTTGGCGGCGATGGCAGCGTTGATGTCGGCGATTTCAACTTCGGTAGCGTGCAGTAACATAATAACCCCCTATAAGTGTCGCGCCGGCCGGATGGCCGGCGGCGTCGCCCGGCGATGCGGGCCAATCCACTTAAACGGGATGGAATGCGGCTTCTTTGATGTAACGCAAGTTTCTTTACGAAATACAAGCGAGGAGCTGCATCCCGCGCAATACTGCGAGGATTGTCCAAGCAAAGCGCGCACATGCACTCTTTCCTACCTGCGGTCGTCTCGCTGCTCTTCCTTTCCTACGGCATATACGTGCTGCGTTCGCGGGGCGTGAGCCGCATCAGCCTGACGTTCTTCCTGCTCTGCGCCACCACCTTCTGCTGGCAGTTCTCGTGGGCGGTGTTGTTCCAGCTGCGCGACCCGGACGCGGCCCTGGCAGCGGCCAAACTCGGCTATTTGCTGATCCTGTTCCTGCCGACCACCCTGTACCACTTCATCGCCGAACTCACGGCCCAACGCGGCGACCGGCGCTGGGTCGAGCTGTCGTATGTGGTCGCCGGCCTGCTGGGCGTGGTGCTGCTCAGCAGCGACTGGATCGTCGCCGGGCTCTACACATACTTCTTCGGCTTCTACCCGAAGGCCGGCATCCTTCACCCGCTGCATCTGGCCCAGACCGGCATCGTCGTGGGCCGGGGACTGTGGCTGTTGTACCGCCGCCAACTGCTGGCGGTCTCGACCGAGAAGACCCGCCTGCGCTATTGTCTGGTCAGCCTGTTCATTTATTTTTTCGCCTCGGTCGATTATCTGTGCAACTACGGCGTGCAATTTTATCCACCGGGCGTGCTGTTCGTCGCCGCCAGCCTGGGCTTGATCGCCCAGGCGATGGTGCGGCACAACCTGCTGGCCGACCCGATGGAAGTGGCCGCCACGATCGCGCACGAAATGCGCACCCCGCTGGCAACCATCCGCAGCCAGTCGCGGGTGCTAGCCAAATGCCTGCCCGAGGTGCTGGCCGGCTACCACCGCGCGGTCGAACACAAGCTGATGGAGCCGATGTTGCAGGCGTCGCAACTCGCCTATCTCGGCAAGCTGACGCAGCACATCGACGCCGAGATCAGCCGTTCGAATTTCGTCGTCGACATGATGCTGGCCTCGGCACGCGCGGGCATGCTCGACCGCAGCGATTTTGGCGTCTATTCGATCAAGAAATGCGTCGATGAAGCGCTGGCCTGTTACCCATTCGAAAGCACGATGCGTGAAAAGGTGGCGGTCAAGGGGGAGGACGATTTCACCTTTTACGGTTCCGACGTGTTGCTGGTCTATGTGCTGTACAACTTGTTCAAGAACGCGCTGCACGCGATCAAGTCGGCCGGGCATGGCGAACTGGAGATTGAATTCTTTATGACCGGCGGGGTGAACAAGCTACTGGTGACCGATACCGGCGTGGGCATTCCGGATGACGTGTTACCGCATGTCTTCGAACCGTTTTATAGCACCCGGCATAATGGCGGCGGCACCGGCATGGGGCTGGCATTTTGCCAGCGGGTGATTACCGCGTTCGGCGGCCAAATCCATTGCGAATCCCAGGCCGGACGCTACACGCGGTTTTCTCTATCGTTCCCGCATAAACTGGCGGCGACATCGTCCCCGATAACGAAATCGTGGAACACGACCCATGGATAATCAGACGCCATTCTCTTCGATACTGATTTTTTCCAGATCGCTTTCATCGCCCCAGACATATATCTTCTGTTCCCGTAAAACCTGTAAGATAAAAGGCTGCTGCTCGCGCAAGCGACGCTTAAAATCCGGGATCGAATACAGGTTGGGATTGATCTTCCGGCGCAAGAGCCGCTCGGCGACCGGCAGCCTGGATAATAATTCACCGTAGCTGGTGTTATCGCCAATCAACAATAACTCCACCGGCGTATCCATGCCCTCCTGTTCCTTGGCGGTCGCGCCATAAACAAACGCCACGTTCAAGACATGCTGCAGTGGCGCCAATGCCGAATTCAATACGCTGACCAGGCCGAAGGTTTTCTTAACCAGGCTGCTTAATTCCCCGAACACAATGCAATCCTGGTTGGGCTTGAAACGGCGCACATTGCCGATGCGTTCGGAAGTAATGACGCCGGATTCGTGCAGGCGTTTAAGTTCGCGCTGGGCCGATGCGCTGCCCAGCCCGGTCAGCCGCATGATTTCGTTCAAGTGAAAACCTTGATTGACACGTACAAACAGCAAGCCCAGCAGTTTTTGCTGGGCGGGAGTGAAGAGGGCTTGAGCGATCATGAGCCAGATCTTAGCATGAACAAACTAATTGCTGGCGCAAACTCCGGGGTCAGGTCCACCATTTCTACACGGACTATACCGTAGTGGCGCTGCGCGTGGGGCGCGGTTGGGAGGTGTCGGCGGAGCTTGGCGGATTACGGCGTGCCGCCTAATCCGCCCTACGTGGATCCGGGGTAATGGGGACTGTGTGGGCCAATGGCGCTATTGGCTGCGCTGGCGAATATAACCCTGCGCGGGGTATTCGCCCTATGTAACTCGCGGACGCCTGATATTAATTGCCTCTGGATATGATTTATAGCTCGCTATAAATAATATGGGCGTAAAAAAACGGCACCCGAAGGTGCCGTTTTATATAGCGCTATATTTCTATTACGCTTCGCCGTCGTGCGGAGCAACCGTTTCGGTTGCTTCCACATCGCCGCCGGACATCGAGGCTTTTTCAGCCAGCAGCAGAGCTTGACGCTCTTCCACTTCCCACTGCTCTTTCTCTTTGCGAGCGCGGTGGAATGCCAGACCCGTGCCGCCTGGAATCAGACGACCAACGATGACGTTTTCTTTCAGACCGCGCAGACCATCGCGCTTGCCCATAATCGCGGCTTCCGTCAGAACGCGGGTGGTTTCCTGGAACGATGCGGCCGAGATAAACGAATCGGTCGACAGCGATGCCTTGGTAATACCCAGCAGAACGTTTTCGTAGGTTGCAGGGATCTTATTCTCCGCATTCATACGATCGTTTTCATCCAGCAGTTCCGAACGCTCAACCTGCTCGCCAACGATGTAGTTGGTGTCGCCGGCATTAACGATCTGAACGCGACGCAGCATCTGACGCACAATGACTTCAATGTGCTTGTCGTTAATCTTAACGCCCTGCAGACGATAAACGTCCTGCACTTCGTCAACGATATAACGGGCCAGCGCTTCGATACCCAGCAGACGCAGAATGTCTTGTGGATCGGCTGGGCCGTCGACAATCATCTCGCCCTTGTTCACCACCTGGCCGTCGTGTACCAGCACTTGCTTGTCCTTGGTGATCAAGAACTCGTGCTTGTTGCCGTCCATGTCCGTGATTTCCAGACGCTGCTTACCTTTGGTTTCCTTACCGAATGCAACCGTACCGGTCACTTCAGCCAGCATACCCGCGTCCTTCGGCGAACGTGCTTCGAACAGCTCGGCAACGCGCGGCAGACCACCGGTAATATCGCGGGTCTTCTGCGATTCGGTCGGGATACGTGCCAGCACTTCGCCGACCGATACCGCCTGGCCGTCTTTCACCATGATCAGCGCGCCGACCTGGAAGCCGATCGCCACCGAGTGTTCGGTGCCGGCGATCTTGACTTCTTCGTTCGAGTCGTTCAGCAGTTTGACCTGTGGACGCAGCGTTTTGGTCAACGAACCGCGACGTTTCGCATCGATCACCACCAAAGTCGACAGACCGGTCACTTCGTCGACCTGACGGGCAACGGTCACGCCTTCTTCGACGTTCTCGAAACGCACCACACCGGCGTATTCGGTGATGATCGGACGGGTCAGCGGATCCCAGGTCGCCAGGGCCGTACCGGCCTTGATGACCAGACCGTCTTTGACGATCAGGGTCGCGCCGTACGGCACCTTGTGACGCTCACGCTCACGGCCGTGGTCGTCGGTGATCAGCACTTCGCCCGAACGGGAAATGACGATTTGCGCGCCCTTGCCGTTGGTAACGTAACGCATGGTCGAGGTGAAACGGATGGTACCGTTC
>Ga0308163_10002014_pt1 | contig 19935 bp, 20 predicted proteins | sample PhyTR1_FD_201037 | JGI IMG/M metagenome (GOLD analysis project Ga0308163, IMG submission 201037) | Phyllosphere microbial communities from UC Gill Tract Community Farm, Albany, California, United States - DLSLT.R1 | ecosystem: Host-associated > Plants > Phyllosphere > Unclassified | place: USA...
GACAGATTTGAAATATTTAGTAATAAATTACCCTACAATGTTGCCAGGGCGAAGTCGTTTTTCGCAAATAAATCAGGAGACATTACCTGTAACAGATGGGGTTTTGGCACAGGTTACAAAGCAGGTTTGGGAAATGATTTAAATGCAACAGGCTATGCGGCTGCCAAGAGACATACGGGAAATACTAATGATAGGACTTTGTTTTCTTATAATGTAAAAGTCATCAACTCAATGATTGATTTTGCAGAAGAAAGGAGGATTAAAATAGTTTTTATCACCACTCCAGCATACGAAAGCTATACCCGAAATCTTGACAGTAAGCAGATTAATAATACTGTCAATACGATCAGAAAAATAACAGAAGGCCATAGGAACTTGTCTTATTACAATTTCTTGACAGATCAAACATTCACAGAAAAAGATTTCTTTGATGCTGATCATCTTAACGAACTTGGTTCGAAAAAATTTACTATAAAGTTGGATAATATAATCCGAAACCTCGATGAAAAAGACAATTAAAGCAGTAAAAATAAGATAGCTACAATTTCCTTCCAATAAAATCCAGAATGTCCTTAGCCACTTCTTCTTTTGATTTTAAAGGGAAGGAGACCTCCTCTGTCGGTGTGAAGATTTTGACTTTGTTGGTAGCATTGGCAAATCCGGCGCCTTCGTCCCGCAACGAATTGAGGATGATCATATCCAGATTTTTCTTCGTCAGTTTTCCTTTCGCATTCTCTTCCTCATTCTGGGTTTCCAGCGCAAATCCAACTAAAAACTGATGGGATTTTTGTTCTCCCATTGTTCTCAGAATGTCTTTGTTTTTAATGAGTTCTATGGTAAGTTCGTTGTCATTTTTCTTAATTTTTTCCGTTGCTTTTACTTTTGGGGTATAGTCGGCAACTGCAGCGCTCATAATGGCAACGTCTGCATTTTCATAATGTTTAAAGACCTCGTCAAACATTTCCGTTGCGGAAGTCACTTTGTAAAGTTTGATATTTCCACCGTCCACTTTCTGGGATGACGGCCCGGAGATCAATATGACTTCTGCTCCTCTTCTGGCCGCTTCTTTCGCAAGATCAAATCCCATTTTCCCCGAAGAGTGATTGCCGATAAATCTCACAGGATCAATGTTTTCGTAAGTTGGTCCCGCTGTGATTAGGATTTTTTTCCCGGTAAAGGTCTGTTCAATATCACAAAATTGATTTTCTAAAACTGATAAAATGGTGGAAGGCTCTGCAAGTCTTCCCTGTCCGGAAAGTCCACTCGCCAATTCTCCAAATTCTGCAGGGATGATTGTGTGCCCGAAACTTTCTGCAGTCTGCAAATTCTTGGTTACTGTGGGATGGGCGTACATATCAAGATCCATTGCCGGAGCGATAATCACGGGACATTTTGCAGACATATAAACTGCCATCAGAAAATTGTCGCAAAACCCATTGGTTATTTTTGCTAAGGTATTGGCTGTGCAGGGCGCAATCAACATCAGGTCTGCCCAGAGCGCAAGATCCACGTGGTTGTTCCAGGTTTTATTTTCGTCGTAGAAATCGGTGTATACTTTATCTTTGGAAAGTGTAGAGAGTGTAAGTGGCGAGACAAAATCTGCTGCTGCCCTGGTCATTACCACTTTAACTTCTGCACCGGACTTTATGAGATCTCTCACGAGATAGTTGATTTTGTAAGCGGCTATTCCGCCGGTAATCCCAAGAATCAGTTTTTTGCCTTGCAAGCTCATTTTGCTTTGATTTATAGTAACGAAAGTATTAATAATTTTAATAACAAAAAAACCGTCAGATTGAAGTCTAATTCAAAGTGACGGTTTTATATTTTATAATCGTAAACGATTAGTTTTTTTCTTCAGTTTTTCGGTGGTAGATCTCATCATCCAGCCATTCTCTGATTGCAATGGATGTTGGTTTTGGCATTTTTTCGTAATGCTTGGAGATCTCAATCTGTTCTCTGTTTTCAAAAACTTCTTCCAAAGTAGAGTTGTGAACAGCAAACTCATCCAGCTTACCGTGTAATTCTGTACGGATTTCAGCGTTGATCTGCTCAGCTCTTTTACCCATAATTACGATAGCTTCATAGATGCTGGCTACTTTTGCTTCGATTTTATCTTTGTCGTAAGTGATGGTACTTACTTCTGCTTTTGTATCTTTAAGGCTCATTGGGCGAATTGTTTAGGGTTGCAAATATACTAATTATCTTTTAAACTTGAAAGTAGCCTGCGGTTCCGGCGAATTTATCTTTGCGCTGTCTCTTCTGGCCTGGTCTGCAGACTGCTGCATCTCTAGCTGGTTTTTTTCCTGAACAACTTCTTTTTTCTCGTTTTCTTTAGCTTCAGCATTTTTTGCCTTCGCTTCATATTCCGCTTTTCTTTTCTCTACATCGGCCTGTACGCCTGCAAATTTAACTTTCTCTTCCTGCAGTTTTGCTCCCAGATCATCGGCTGTTTTGGAATATTCAGAATTTGGCAATTCAGCAGAAACCCGTTTTGTGTAAGAAATAGCATTGTCCAATCTCTCTTTTTTAAGGTCATAAATTGAGTTCATCGCAAGTTCATACTTAGACTTCAAAATGATATCATAGATTTTGGGTCTCAGCTTCGTTGCTGGGAAATCTTCCAAAACGTTTTCAAAAGTCACAGCAGCAGCTTTATATTCAGCCATTTTGTAGTACTGTTTTGCATTTTCAAATGCCTTGAACTCCAATTTGTAAGTCAGTTCATCTACAAGCTGCGTAATATTTTTTGATCTCTCGGAATCCGGATATTCATTAAGGAAATTCTGTAATTCTGTGATGGCAGATTCTGTATTGCTTTGATCCAGATTGTACTGCAAAGAGCCTTCATAATAACAAAGCGCAGATAAATAAGCTGCCTCTTCTTTTCTGGGATCCTGTGGAAAACTGGTTACAAAATTCTTAAACTGATTGGCTGCCAATCTGTAATTCTTGTCATAATAATTGGAGTAGGCAGAGTTGAAGACAACATTGGGTGCGTCATCTGTTCCTGCGACAAGATTTGGTAATCTATCGTACAAGGCAAGTGCATCGGCCCATTTTTTCTTGGCAAATTTTTCATTCGCCACTTTCAGGATAAAATCTTTGTCTGCACTCTTCATTGCCTGATCCATTTCTGTTTTGCAAGACAGCAAAATCACAGACAATACTAATAAACTAATATATTTCTTCATAATTCCAGCCAGAATAAATCTGTCACTTGATTCTAATTAATTTGCAAAAATAAAACTTTTTTCTGCAATAGATTGTTTTTATGAAAGATTAACGTTTTTCTTGATGATTTTGATCTGATTAATCATGAAAAAATATTTTATGTCATATCTTAAAGCTTTTAATAAGTTTTACGCTTTTGTGAACCTTAAAATGTTTTTCAATAATGGCAAAAAATCTTTGTGGACTTTGCGCTAAAAATTTTTGAATTAATCGTGATTTACTCAGAAAACTTTTCAGCAATTCACCATTCCAAGTTTCGGACTATCAATAAATAGTGTATTTTTGCAAATTACAAGATTTTTAAATGAAAAACATCAGGAACTTCTGCATTATTGCACATATCGATCACGGTAAAAGTACATTGGCAGATCGTCTTTTAGAATATACCAATACCGTTACCCAGAGAGAGCTGCAGTCGCAGACTTTGGATGATATGGATCTGGAAAAAGAACGTGGCATTACCATCAAGTCTCACGCAATCCAAATGGATTATGAGCTGAACGGCGAAAAATATATTCTAAACCTTATTGATACACCGGGACACGTGGATTTTTCTTACGAAGTTTCCCGTTCTATTGCGGCTTGCGAAGGTGCACTTTTGATTGTGGATGCGGCGCAAAGTATTCAGGCACAGACGATTAGTAATTTATATTTAGCTTTAGAAAACGATCTGGAAATTATTCCGATCCTTAATAAAATAGATCTTCCATCCGCCAATCCAGAAGAGGTGACCGACGAGATTATGGGACTTCTTGGCTGCAAATATGAAGATGTTCTCCGCGTTTCCGGAAAGACTGGTGAAGGCGTTCACGCTTTGCTGGAGCAGATTGTAGCACGTGTTCCGCCGCCGGTTGGAGATCCGAAAGCGCCGCTGCAGGCATTGATTTTCGATTCTGTTTACAATCCTTTCCGAGGAATTGAGGCTTATTTCAAAGTGGTAAACGGCAGTATTTCCAAAAATGAAAAAATTAAATTCTTTGCAACAGGAAAAGAATATGGCGCAGACGAAGTTGGAACGTTGAAACTGAAACAGGTTCCGAAGAAAACGGTAGAATGCGGCGATGTAGGCTATATAATATCAGGGATCAAGGATGCCCGTGAGGTGAAAGTGGGAGATACGATCACTTCTTTTGTAAATCCGGCTTCCGGCCCTATCGAAGGTTTCGAAGAGGTAAAACCAATGGTTTTTGCCGGAATCTATCCTATTGAATCTGAGGATTTTGAGGAGTTGAGATTCTCATTAGAAAAATTAAGACTGAATGATGCTTCCCTGGTTTTCGAGCCGGAAAGTTCAGCAGCACTTGGTTTCGGTTTCCGTTGCGGCTTCCTGGGAATGCTGCATATGGAAATCGTACAGGAACGTCTGGACCGCGAGTTCAATATGGATGTCATCACGACAGTTCCCAACGTTTCGTACCACGGCTATTCCAAAAAAGATCCGGAAACACCGATTTTGATCAACAATCCATCGGAAATGATGGATCCAATAAGTCTTGACAGAGTAGAAGAGCCTTTCATCAAGGCGTCTATCATTACTAAATCTGACTTTGTTGGAGGTGTAATGACGCTTTGTATTGAGAAAAGAGGCGAGATCGTCAATCAAAGTTATCTGACGGCAGACCGCGTGGAACTGACTTTCAATATGCCATTGGCAGAAGTTGTTTTCGACTTTTATGACAGATTGAAGTCGATTTCAAAAGGTTACGCTTCATTTGATTATTCGCCAATCGGAATGCGTGCTTCGAAGTTGGTAAAAATGGATATTCTGATTAATGGTGATATGGTGGATGCACTATCTTCACTGATTCACGATTCCAACGCTTACCACATCGGTAAAAAAATGTGCGAGAAATTACGCGAACTGATTCCGAGACAACAGTTTGACATTGCTGTTCAGGCAGCTTTGGGAGCGAAAGTTATCGCACGAGAAACCATTAAAGCTTTGCGAAAAGACGTTACGGCGAAATGTTACGGTGGTGATATTTCCAGAAAGCGTAAACTTCTCGAAAAGCAGAAAGAAGGTAAGAAAAAAATGAAGCAAATTGGTAGAGTAGAAGTTCCACAATCAGCGTTTATGGCTGTTTTGAAGTTGAATGACTAATATTTTTATCTAATTATAAATTATAAATCCGCAGAAATTTTCTGCGGATTTTTTGTTGCAACAGTTTTAAAGTTTAGTTTTGTGTATTGATAACACAAACCAATTATGCAAAATATTAAAGTCGCTGTAGATGCAGTCGTTTTTGGGTATTTTGATGAGAAAGACCTCCAGGTTCTTTTGATCAAACGGAATATCGAACCTTTCAAAAATGGCTGGGCGCTTCCCGGCGGTTTGGTTTTGGATGATGAAAATCTTGACGATGCGGTGCGAAGAGAATTGCACGAAGAAGCTGGTATTAAACCAGATTTTTTAGAGCAATTATTCACATTCGGAAACGTTGGGCGTGATCCTAGAAATCGGGTGGTTTCAATTGCTTATTTGGGTCTGGTCAACCCTTCTTACCACGAGCTTTTTGCAGATTCTGATGCAGATGATGCGCAATGGTTCGGGGTCAATCAGCTTCCTAAATTGGCTTTTGATCATAAAGCTATTATTGATGTCGGATTAAAAAGACTTCGTACAAAACTTCAGTATCAGCCAATTGGTTTTAATCTTCTCAATGAAGAATTCCCGTTTTCTGACCTAGAAAATCTTTACAAAACCATTATCGGAAAGGAAATTGACCGCCGGAATTTCCGAAAAAAAATAATGAGTTACGGACTTCTCAATGAAACAAATAACTTCAAAAAGGAAGGCAGCGGAAGACCTGGAAAACTATTTACTTTCAATCAGGAGAAATATAGAGAATTGGAAGAGCAAGGTTTCTATTTTGAAATTAAATAAAATATAGTTTCTGATAATCAGTTAGTTGAATATATTAGCGTAAAATTGACGCAAAATAATTTGCAAGGTGAAATTACAATTCTTTACATTTGTGTAATAATAACGCAATTATGAAATATACTTTAGCAAATACAATAGAAGAATTTAACAGAAAAGAAAAATTAGACTTTCTGTTTTTCTGGGGACATACAGTCAAAGAAAACGTCACAAAAGCCTGTTTTAGTCAATGGTTTCCTTGCAAATTTGTAGATAACGGTGTTGTTTACAAAACAGCCGAACATTATATGATGGCGGCAAAAGCGAGGTTATTTGATGATAATGAAATTTTAAAATTAATACTGCAAGCTAATTCTCCAAACGAAGCCAAAGGTTTAGGACGAAAAATTGAAAACTTCAATAGCGAAATTTGGGATCATCACAAATATCAAATTGTGGTTCAGGCTAATTTACTGAAGTTTTCCCAAAATCAGGAGCTCAAAGAGTTTCTTTTGTCAACGGAAGATAAGGTGATTGTAGAAGCAAGTCCGTACGACAAAATCTGGGGAATCGGAATGCTGGAATCTGATAAAAATAGTGGTAATCCACTCCTTTGGAATGGTGAAAATCTTCTGGGATTTGCTTTGATGGAAGTAAGAGATTTATTAAAAGATTAAAAACAATTACTAGAAAACTATGCTATTTTAATTAGTTTAATTGTAACCCAAATATTAATTTAAAACTTAAAACTATGTTCGGTTTCAGACACATCAAATTCGATTCAATGACGTACGTTCTTCATTTCAAAAACGGAGAAATTGCGAAAGAGGGAAGAGGTTTATCATTTTTTTATTTCACACCAAACTCATCTATCGCTGCGATTCCGATGGGAAGTAATGATCTGCCTTTTATATTTAATGAAAATACTTTTGATTATCAGACAGTGAAAATCCAGGGACAGATCAGTTACAAGATTACATATCCGAAAGCACTTTCAAATACCCTAGATTTCACGGTAAATGAAGCCGGCGTTTACAAAAAAAATGAAATTGAAAAGCTGCATCAGAGGATTATCAATCTTGCCCAGACTTCTACATCGTCATTTATTCACGAGTTGACTTTGAAAGATGCGATCCGTTCTGCAAAGAAAATCGAAGGTAATATCCTGGAAGGTCTAAAATCTTCGGAAACCATCCAGACGATGGGAATTGAAATTCTGGGCGTCAATATTTTAGCAGTTCAGACGACTCCCGAAATGGCAAGAGCATTGGAAACGGAAACCCGGGAAAAACTCCAGCAGCAAGCCGATGAAGCCATCTATGAAAGAAGGAATTTTGCCGTAGAACAGGAAAGAAAGATCAAAGAATCTGAGCTGAATACCGAAATTGCGGTTGAAGAAAAGCAAAAACAAATAGAGGAAAAAAGAATGGAAACCGAAATTCAGCAGGAAGAAAACAATAAAATCCTGAGAGAAATGAAAATTGCTGCCGATATTTCTGTTGAAAATCAAAGAAAACAACTCATCGTTCAAAAAAATGAAAACGACAGAAAAGAAGCTGAAACGCAAGGTTATGTTTTGGAAACTTCTCTGAAAGCTTACAAAGAAATGGACTGGAGAATTCTAACGGCTCTCAACGGAAATCAGGACGCCAGATCAAATATCGCTTTAGCTTTCAGAGAATTGGCGGAAAACGCAGGTAAGATCGGAAACCTGAATATCAGTCCTGATCTGTTGGAAAATCTTCTGAAAAAATAAAGTGATGAAGATAGAATATGCTATTATTATCAAAAATAAAACAAGACTTGAAGCTTTGATTGAAAGATTCAATACCAAAGCACAGGCTCAATTTTATATTGAAAGTTCGGGAGGTGATTTTCAGGAATATGTGGACGAACACGAAAAATTCTATCAGTCCTTTCTGGAAGTTCAGACAAAACTTTCCAAAGTCATCAAAAACAAGGTAGTTGAGAAAGAATTTGTTCCGTCTTATATCTTCTCGGAAAATAATATGATCATCGTCATCGGACAAGATGGTTTGGTGGCAAACGTTGCCAAATATTCTAAAAATATTCCGATTGTAGCGATCAATCCTGATGAGGAAAGATATGATGGAACCTTGCTTCCATTCAATGTGAAGACTTTTTTGAATGGCGTCAATTCGGTAATTAATGAAAGTTATAACTCTAAGAAAATGAGATTTGCAGAAGCAGTTCTGAATGACGGACAAAAACTCCTGGCGGTCAACGATCTTTTCATCGGAATGGCGTCTCACAGCTCGGCAAGATATAAAATTGTGCTGGATGGAAAAGAGGAAATGCATTCTTCCAGCGGAATTATTGTCTCTACAAAGACGGGAAGTACAGGTTGGCTAAGTTCGATTTTCAATATGGCTTTTGGAATTTTAGGCTCAAAAAAACTAAAATATCCGGCCTTGAATGATGATGATCTGTATTTTGCCGTAAGAGAGCCTTTCAAAAGTATAAGAACGCAAACCGAGATCTGCGGCGGAACCATAAAAAGTGGCGACAAGCTGATTATAGAATCATTGATGCCAAATAATGGATTTATTTTCAGCGACGGAATCGAGCAGGATTTTCTGCAGTTCAACAGTGGTGCGACGGCAGAGATTAGGCTTTCTGATGAGGTAGCGGTTTTGGTGATAACTTAAAAACAATGAAACTAAAAGTAAAAAATTATAAAGAACAGCTAGAAGATTGGCCACAAAAAGGTCATCACATTATGGCGCAGTATGATGATGAAAAAATTGTTGTTTATCAATCTTACCGAAAGTCAATTGGAGCATTTGCTGTTAAAAATCAATATTTTGGTGGGGATTTCAGTTTGGAAAGAATGACTTGGATCAAACCCAATTTTCTTTGGATGATGTACAGAAATGGCTGGGGAACAAAAGAAAATCAAGAATACACTTTGGCAATTCATCTCAAATTGGACGCATTCAAAAAGTATTTACAGAATGCTGTTTATTCTTCTTTTGATGAATCTATGGAATCTTCCAGAGAGGAATGGCAAAATCATGTCAAAGAATCTTCCGTTAGACTGCAATGGGATCCAGATCACGATCCTTTCGGAAAAAAACTGGAGAGACGAGCGATACAAATTGGTCTGAGAAAAGAATTTACAAAATCTTTTGCTAAAGAGGATATTATCTTAATTGAAGATATTTCCGATTTTGTTAACGAGCAATACAAGTTCGTTTTGAAAGATGACTTGGATAATCTGATAATTCCTGAAGAAAAACCTTTGTTATTTGACGACGAAAATTTAAATAAAAAACTAAAACTGAGACTCGATGAAACCAACAATTGAATTAATAAAAGGTGACATCACAAAAATAAATGCTGGTGCAATCGTCAACGCTGCAAATTCTTCCTTACTTGGCGGAGGCGGTGTTGATGGCGCCATTCATCGTGCTGGTGGAAAGCAGATTTTAGAAGAATGTATGGTCATTAGAAACCGACAAGGCAAATGCAAAACTGGAGAAGCGGTAGTGACTTCTGGAGGAAATCTTCCTGCAAAATACGTGATTCACACCGTTGGGCCGATTTGGAATAATGATGTGGAGAAGAGTTCAAAACTATTGGCTAACTGCTATAAAAATTCTTTGAAACTGGCTGAAAGTCTAAATGTAAAAACAATTGCTTTCCCTAATATCAGCACCGGCGTTTACCGCTTTCCAAAAGATTTGGCTGCTAAAATTGCAATTCAGGAAGTTCAGGATTTTGAATCTGATGTCATTGAAAAAGTTATTTTTGTCTGTTTTGATGAGGAGAATGTGGAGATTTATAGAAAATTGTTGATATGAAAAACGTTGTAAAATCCGGAATCTTCGGCGTTTGCATTGGAGATGCTCTGGGCGTTCCGGTGGAATTTAGAACTCGAGAACAATTAAAACGTTCGACAGTTACAAAAATGCGGGCAATGGGCACTTATCGTCAACCTTTGGGAACTTGGAGCGATGACAGTTCTTTGACCTTATGTCTTGCGGAAAGTTTGTGCAATGGATATAATCTAGAAGATATGGCGTTGAAATTTATTCGATGGCATAATGAAGAAATCTGGACGCCACACGGAAGAGTTTTCGATATTGGAATCGCAACCAGACAGGCAATTTCTAGAATCAGCTCAGGTATAATCCCGAAATTATGTGGAGGAACAAGCGAATTTGATAACGGCAATGGTTCTTTGATGAGAATTCTTCCCTTAGTTTTTTATCTTAAAGACGAAGAAAATATTGAAAAATTATATCACACCGTAAAAGAAGTTTCATCTATTACGCACGGACATTTCCGATCAGTTTTTGCTTGTTTTATTTATGTCATTTTTGCAATTGAATTACTAAAAGGAAAAAGCAAAATTGAAGCTTATGATTATATGCAAAAAAAGGTGTTGGAATATGCAGAAAATCAAGAATTTAATCCAAAAGAAATTAAACTTTTTGAAAGAATCTTAAACAATAATATAGCAACTTATCCCGAAGATGAAATCAAAAGCAGCGGTTATGTTCTTCACAGTTTAGAGGCTTCGTTGTGGTGTTTTCTGAATTCCGAAAGTTACTCGGAAGCCGTCTTGAAAGCCGTCAATCTGGGAGAAGATACAGATACAACAGGCGCAATTACAGGAGGAATTGCCGGAATCTATTATGGTTTTGAAAATATACCGGAAGATTGGATTTCTGAATTGGTGCGGAAAGATGATATTGAGAGTATATGTTCTCAATTAGAAAGTAAACTAATAAAGTAAAAAACAAACAATGACCGAAACAAAAAACAAAAAAATCAGCAAATTCCTAAGCTTCGTCCTTCGTCATAAACCGGAAACGATTAATTTAGTTCTGGACGAAAACGGCTGGGCAAATGTTGAGGAACTGATCACAAAATCGACAAACGATTCTCAAGGTTTTACTTTAGAAGAACTGGACGAAATTGTACAGACAAATGACAAAAAACGCTTCGTTTTCAACGAGGATAGAACCAAAATCAGAGCAAACCAAGGTCATTCAATTGAGATTGATTTAGCTTTAAAACCACAACAGCCACCCGAGTTTCTCTATCACGGAACGGCTCAAAGTAATCGTGATTCTATCCTGGAAAACGGTATTGAAAAGAGAAAAAGACAACACGTGCATCTAAGTCAGGACAAAGAAACCGCTACCAAAGTCGGAATGCGTCACGGAAAACCATTGATTTTGACCATCAAAACTGGAAAAATGTTTGAAGACGGAATTCTGTTTTACCTTTCAGAAAATAATGTTTGGCTGACGGATTTTGTGGATGCAAAATATATTTCAAATCAATGAAAAGAACATTAGCAATAGGCGATATTCACGGAGGATTCAAAGCTTTGAAGCAGGTTTTGGAAAGAGCCAAGGTAACTGAAAATGACACATTAATTCTTCTCGGTGATTACGTTGACGGTTGGAGCGAATCGTCACAAATTATCGATTTTTTGATAGAACGTTCAACAAAACAAGAATGTATATTCATCAAAGGAAATCACGATGCCTGGACGGAAGATTGGCTGGCTTTCGGCACGCAGCCGGACGTTTGGCTCGCCAATGGCGGAAAAAGTACGGTAGAAAGTTATTCGGGTTTTTCTCAAGAAGAATTGGAAAGGCATCTGGACTTTTTTCAGAGTATGAAAAATTATTATGTCGATAGCGAAAACCGTTTGTTCATTCACGCTGGATATTCATCTATGCACGGTCCGGAAAGAGAAATTTATTCCAGCAATTACCGCTGGGATCGGACGCTTTGGGAAACTGCGGTAGCAATGGACAAAAAGCTCTCACAAATTTCAGCATTATACCCGAAAAGATTGCTGTTGTACCACGAAATTTTTATTGGTCATACACCCACTTTATATTTGGGAATCAAGGAACCTGTCAACAAAGCCAATGTCTGGAATTTGGACACCGGAGCTGGTTTCAAAGGTTCATTAACGATTATGGATGTTCATTCAAAAGAATTCTGGCAGAGCGATCCGCTTCCATTATTATATCCAAATGAAAGAGGAAGAAATTTCTGATGATTGCAAATTCAAATTATTAAATTTGTTCTTTAAACAAGTCAATGAAAAACCTCCCAATCCTTCTCCTCCTAATCTCAACTTTCACCTTCTCCCAATCCTTCCAAACTCCTTTCGAAAAAGGAAATGGTAACCAAACCGTCACTTTCGACGAGATGAGAAATTATTATCAAAATCTCGATAAAGAATTTGAAAGCATCACTTTCCAGACAAAAGGTGAAGATGACAATGTCGCGCCAATAGATGTGGTGGTTTTCAATCCGACAAAATTGAGTTTCGAAGAAGCGAGAAAAGGAAAATCGGTTTTGTTTGTCAATAACGGCATTCATCCAGGAGAACCAGACGGAATTGATGCAACGATGGTGTTAATGCGAGACTTAGCAACCGGAAAAATCAAAGCACCGAAAAATGTAATCATCGCTGCCATTGCAAGTTACAACATCAGCGGAATGATGAACCGTGGCCGATTTTCAAGAGCCAATCAAAATGGTCCGGAAGAATATGGTTTCCGAGGAAACGCCCGAAATTATGATTTGAATAGGGATTTCATCAAGACAGACTCAAAAAATTCACGAAGCTTCCAGCAGATTTTCCAATGGCTGAAACCGGATGTTTTCATCGACAATCACGTCAGCAACGGTGCAGATTATCAATATACTTTCACTTATATTTCGACCAACAAAGAACGGTTGGGAAATGTTCTCGGTAATTATTTCAATGGCGAAATGCAGAAAACGCTTCTGAAAAATATGCAGAAAAAAGGCATTATTTCCGTGCCTTATGTCAACATTCACGGCGATGTTCCAGATGGCGGTTTCCCTGCGTTTATAGACTCTCCTAGATATGCGACAGGCTACACGACGCTATTTAATTCTATCGGGACAGTTGTGGAAACGCATATGCTGAAGCCGTACAAAGACCGCGTGAAAGTGACTTATGATTATATGGTGGATAACATTAATTATATCGATGAAAACTACAAAACCATTCAGCAAAAACGAGCCGAAAATCTGAAACAATACAAAGTAGGAAACCAATATGCGATTGCCTGGAAACTGGATTCTATAAAATACGAAACGATTGACTTCAAAGGTTTTGAAGCGAAATATAAACCAAGCGACATTTCCGGAAAAACCAGACTTTGGTACGACAGAAAGTCGCCGTTTTCCAATCCCGTGAAATATTACAACACGTACGTTCCTGCAAAAGAAGTCACAATCCCGAAATATTACGTCGTCCCACAATCCGAATGGAAAGTAATTGATTTACTGAAACTTAACCAAATAAAAATGATTCCGATAAAACAGGATTCTGCGATTGCGGTGGAAAGTTACAGAATTAAAGATTTCAAGACCGTTCCCAATCCTTACGAGGGTCATTATCTGCATTACGACACATTTGTGACCAAAGACTCCGGAAATACCAAATTCAGAGCAGGTGATTTTCTAGTTCCATTGAATCAAGATGGCGTGAAATTTCTCTTAGAAACTTTAGAGCCGGAAGCGGTAGATTCTTACTTCAACTGGAATTTCTTTGATGCGATGTTGGGGCAAAAGGAATATTATTCGCCTTATGTTTTCGAAGATACCGCGGACAAAATTCTTAAAGAAAACAAGGCTTTGAAAACCGCATTCGAAATGGAGAAATCCATAAATCCAAAATTTGCAAACGACGGCGAAGCGCAGTTGGATTGGGTTTACAAACATTCCGAATATTACGAGAAAACGCATCGGCTTTATCCGGTTTTTAGGATTAATTAGAAATTGGGCAGCTTAATCCGCCTTCCGTTTCCGCTATTTTTTTCATTGCGAACGACGTGAATTATTTAGTTGAACTTTTATAGAATCGCAATGAAAAAAATGAGCTCCACTCAAGTCGGGCTGCGGATTCGGCATAGAACAACAGTCAGCATAAAAAACCAATTTTGTCATTCCGTAGGAATCTAAACAGATTTGTAGAGATTCTCAGCTTAGTTTAGATTTCATTTATATTTGAACCAATAGTGATTATAAATTGTGTTATTTTATTTTTGTTGGCTTAATGATATTATTTACCGATATTTCTTTCTTGTTGAAATAATTTTCAATGGCAGAGAGTATTTCCGCTTCTTCTGGTTCAAAATTATGTTCGTTAGTAATTCGCTCTTTGAAAAACGTTAATAGAGTTGTTGAGGCTTTTTCTCTGTCAAAATTTCCATTTAGGTCTAAAATATCAGTGACGTAATTATTAATGAAATTTTTACGAGTTGTATTACTGTAAATATTTTTTGGTGGTTTCGGTACCTGATTATTTCTTAATAATTGAATTTCATTGGTAAGGTACTCGAGTTTTGAAATTATATATTCACTTTCAGGAACTTCAGTTTGATGAATTTTTGCAGGTACTATAGTTTTTCCAAAACTTTTTAGAAATGGAGAAAAATTCTTTTCTGATTGAGATTTTTTATATGTTGCATTTATCTTACTTATTAATTCTTTTTTAAAATCAATGATTTTATTGAATCTAAGAGATGATGGATAATTTAAATGTTCAATTACCCCGGTATCAAATGAATAACCAGTATTTTCATCCTTAATAATAATGGTTGGTTTATCAAAAGCTAATCGTAAACCCAGCTCAAACATTACATTTGGATTTTTTGAACTTACATCACAAACTACGATGTCATCATTGTATATATTATTAACTATTCGTTCGTGAATTAATCCAATCGCAACGTCATCACTTACTAAGCGGGCCTCAAATTCTGTCTCAGAAATAGCTTCAACTAAAATATTTAGAACTTCTTTCCAATGTTCTTTAGAATATTCGGGATGAGAAGCTATTGGCATTATGATACCACACTTCTTTTTATCTGTTGGTTTCTCTATTTTTCCAGGGTTTAAATCAGCCATAAGTTTTTATTAAAATGTTTGGTTCTAAAATACAAAAATTTTATACAAACCCAACCTTCCCCGCCTTTCCACTTGCCATTCAACAAAAACTTAGTATTTTTGAGACAATTAAAAATAGAAAACCTTTAGGAGCATCAAATCTCCAAAGGTTCACAAAAATAATTCTATGAAAAAAACGGCCTACTCTTTAGTCTTTACTCTTTGTTCTTTATTCTCTTTTGCACAGCAAAATGCTTACTATCAACAATATGCAAAATATAAAATGGATATTGATGTAGATGCTGCCAACTTCACTTACCAAGGGAAACAGACTTTGCAATACCAAAACAATTCTCCTGACGAGCTGAGAGTTGCCTATTTCCATTTGTATTGGAATGCCTTCAAAGCAGGTTCTATGATGGATCAGCGTGTGGCAGGTCAAGGTATAAATGCCGACGGAAGATTGGCAAAAAGAGTCGGGAATACGGTTATTTCAAGATTATCCGAGATCCCGAAAAATGAGGAAGGCGCACAAAACATCCGCTGGATCAAGCAGAACGGAAAAGATTTGAAATTCGAGATTCAGGGAACGGTGATGAAAGTTTACCTTGCCGAGGCAATCAGACCTAATTCTTCCACCACTTTTACAATGGAATGGGACGCCGTAATCCCAATGCAAATCAGAAGAAGTGGCAGAAATAACCGCGAAGGTGTCGATATGACAATGAGCCAATGGTACCCGAAAATCGCTGAATACGACTACGATGGCTGGGCAGCTTTTGATTATATCGGAAGAGAATTTCACGCTCCGTTTTCTGATTATGAAGTGAACATCAAAATCGATAAAAATTATGTCATCGGAGCCGGCGGAAATCTTGAAAATCCAACAGAGGTAAAAGGTTATGACAGCAATGCGACCATTAAACAAGATATTTCAAACAAAGTAACCTGGAAATGGAGCGCCAAAAACATCCTCGATTTTGCCTGGGCTGCAGACAGAGATTACATTGTAGAAAGTTTCCCAATCCTGGATGGACCAAAGGTTTTCCTGGTTTATCAGAAATCTGAGAAGACAAAATACTGGTCCGAGATGAAACCCTACATCACCAAATATTATCAGTTGATGAACGCCACTTTTGGACGTTACAAATGGCCAAGCTATTCCTTCATCCAAGGTGGAGACGGCGGTATGGAGTACGGAATGTGCACCATGATTCTGGGCGAATCTACAAGTTTGGAAGGATTATCGGGACTGATGTTCCACGAAGGCGCGCACTCCTGGTTTCAGCAGATGCTGGCTACCAACGAAAGTGTGAGACCTTGGATGGATGAGGGTTTCACGCAGTACGCAGAAGATTTTGTGTCCTACAGACTGTTCCCGCCAAAAGAGACTCAGCCAAATCCTTTTGCCGGAGCAATTAAGGCTTATACTAATTTTGTAAAATCAGGGAAGGAAGAACCTGCAGTTTGGCTGGCCGATCATCACGACAACGGAACGGCTTATACCTATGCGAGTTACATCAAAGGCGAAATGTTTTTGGTGCAGTTGGGTTACATCGTTGGAGAGGAAAATCTCAACCGAATTATGCTGAAATACTATGATGAATGGGCGATGAAACATCCGACGGAGAGAGATTTCATCCACATTGCGCAGCAGATTACGGGAATGGATTTGAAATGGTTTCAGCATTATTGGATCAACACCACAAAAACCATCGATTACGGCATCAAAAATGTTAAATATGACCCGGAATCTACTACCATCACATTGATCAACAAAGGCGGTGTTCCGATGCCGATTGATTTCAGTATTTTGACTAAGGACAAAAAGGTTGTTAATTATAATATTCCGCTAAGTCTTACCAGAACCTGGAAATCTAAAGATATCTACGGACCGATCAAGACATTGCCTTATTGGGCATGGACGCAACAGGAATATACATTTACAATTCCTTACACAAAGAGCCAGTTATCTGCAATCGGCATAGATTTCAGTCAGCGTCTGGCAGATGTGAATACTGAGGATAATTATCTTGAGGTGAAGTAGAGCGGTGTCCAGAGGTGATTTTAGTGGTTGAGCTGTAGGTTTCTCTTAATAAAAGTGAATCAGTATCAACTTTGTTGTTTCAATAGATTTAATTATTAAAAAGATTCAAAATTGGCTTTATTATTTTGTTTTAGATAAATTGTGTTTAGTCTGAAGACAATAACGTTATTTTTTTTACTAATTTTGTTTAACACCAACTAAAAATCACTTTATGAAGACAAAATTTACTCCCTACAAAAAACTAAATTATTCAGAAACAATCAGTTCCAATCGGAGCCGGTTATGTTGCGCAATTTTGGTATTGACGATGTTTTTTGGTTACAATACCACGATTCAGGCGCAGACAAAAGTAGTCGTTCCCAACAGCAACGAGGGTAGTGCCTTCATTGGACCTTATGGCAATGCAGGAAGACAATTACAATTAATTATCGACGATACGCTTCTCTCTTCTCTGATAGGGAAAAATCTGTCGTCCCTTTCGTTCCGCCTGCCTGCCAGTACAGCTACAAGCTGGCCACCAACTGCTTTGGTAATTAATGCATTTGATATCTATCTAAGTGACAGTGTTGAACCGGCCAGTCGGCAGCTTGATTTCGCGGCCAATGTGGTGGGAACGCAAACAAAAGTGAGATCGGGTAGTTTATCGATTCCCGCAGGTGCTCTTACGGTAGGCTCTAATCCGAATGACTTCAGTTTTAAAATTACTTTTACCAGCCCATGGCAATATACCGGCGGCAATCTGTTGGTCGAAATACGACACAGCGGTACAGGCATATCTTCGAGAAGCGTTCAAGCGGCGTCAACAAGTTCTGCGGGCTATGGTACCTTGTATTCAGCACTTTGGCAATCTACCGGAGATGTTTTGCAGGGTAATTTCAGCCAGTTGGAGATTACTGCAGATGATAATTTAGGCGTAAGTTCGGTGAAAATTGGCTCAGGTCTCAATATTTATCCAAATCCGGTAAAAGATATTTTGTCTGTAAAATCTGAAAAAGAGTTTACTTCTTATTCGGTTTACGATATGTCGGGACAAATGGTTGCTTCAGAAAAAATCTCCGGCAAATCAACTATGAATGTTTCGCGACTTCCAGTTGGTCAGTATGTGCTAAAGTTGGCTGATAAGAACGGTAATGTTGAGTCTACACCATTTATTAAAAAATAATTTTCATCACTATCGCACGTCTGTAAGTATTTTAACGGTATGAATTTAATAAATTAATATAACCATATAACAATTCCGTCTTCTATCATTTCAGACTTCGGACAAAAAGTAATCCATGAATTCTATCGTAATTAATATAGGAAACACCAATATCCGCTTCGGCTTGTTTGATGACGACAACTGCGATATCTCGTGGGTTATCAATACAAAGCCCTATAAAACGACCGACGAACTGTACGTTCAGATTCTGATGCTGTACCAGACGTATAAAATTGATGTTGAGAAAATTGACAAAATAATTATCGGTTCGGTAGTTCCTCAATTGACGAAAGTAGTAAGCAGCGGCATCAGAAAGATTCACAACAAAGTTCCCATTATTGTCGACAGGAATACGCCTTCCGGAGTCGTGCCGAAATCCAAACAGATGGGAACGGATATCTACGCCAATCTTGTTGCATCGCATCACCTCTATCCTGGTAAAAAGAAAATCATTATCGATTTTGGAACGGCACTTACTGCAAGTTGCCTGGATGAAAATGGAGAAACCTTAGGCGTCATCATCGCTCCAGGGATCATTACAGCACTCAACAGTCTGATCCAGGGCACCGCTCAGCTGCCGGAGATAGAACTTGTTAAGCCAAAATCTGTCCTTGGACTGGATACGGTAACCTGCATGCAGAGCGGGATGGTCTATGGCTATCTAGGGATGGTTGAAGGTTTTATCAGCCGAATCAATGATGAGGTGAAGGATGAATGTTTCGTCATTGCAACAGGCGGCGTAAGCCACGTCTACAAACCTTTGACGGATAAGATCAACATCGGCGACAGGCTGCATACTTTGAAAGGCCTGTTTTTTCTGGGAAAAGATCTGTAGCTATCTTTTATTTCTGAAAAAATCTTTTACGATTTGGGAGCACTCCTTTTCCATAATGCCGGTCACGACTTCTGTTTTCGGATGGAGAGATAAGCCTTTGTTAATGAAACCCCGCTGTTCATCTCTGGCACCTATCACAACTTTTGTAATTTGAGACCAGTTCAGCGCTCCGGCGCACATCACGCACGGTTCCAAAGTCACATAGAGAGTACAATTCTGGAGGTATTTGCCGCCAAGATAATTGGCTGCGGATGTGATGGCCTGCATTTCTGCGTGTGCCGTGACATCGGTCAATGTTTCGGTTAGATTATGAGATCTGGCGATGATTCTGTCGTTGGAAACAATCACACAGCCAATTGGAACTTCGTCTTGTTCCAAAGCTAATTCGGCTTCCTGAAAAGCCATTTTCATAAAATAGTCGTCGGTAAACATCAGAGTGGGCAGCTTTCGGATTTGGTCATATCGGCAATGCTTGTATCAAGAACCGGAAGCATATTATCTCTTACATTAATGAGCAATTTTCTGATACTGCACGTAGCTTCATCTGTACAGTCGGCACACTTTTCATAAAAGTTGAGCGATGCGCACGGTAGCATGGCAACAGGGCCATCTACAATTCTGATCACATCCAGCACTTTGATGTCTGCGGGATCCTTCATAAAAGTATAACCGCCTTCAGCACCTCTTTCGCTTTTAAGGATTTTGTTCTGTTTCAGTTCCCGAAGGATCTGTTCTAGGAATTTGAGTGGAATACGTTCATTCTCCGATATTTTTTTGGCAGAGAACAGGGAGGCATTGTTCGTCCGGTTTAGGAAAAGCAAAGTTTTGATGGCGTATTTGAC
>Ga0308163_10002015_pt1 | contig 19926 bp, 20 predicted proteins | sample PhyTR1_FD_201037 | JGI IMG/M metagenome (GOLD analysis project Ga0308163, IMG submission 201037) | Phyllosphere microbial communities from UC Gill Tract Community Farm, Albany, California, United States - DLSLT.R1 | ecosystem: Host-associated > Plants > Phyllosphere > Unclassified | place: USA...
CTCGAAATCAGGCGTACGCGCGAGCGTACCGTGGGTTCGAATCCCACCCTCTCCGCCAAGTAGCAAAAAAAAGCCACCGCAAGGTGGCTTTTTTCATTCTGATCATCCACAGCCGGGGTCAGGTCTGACATTCGGACACGACCTCTAGTACACAGCCGGGGTCAGGTCTGACATTTGGACACGACCTCAGCAACAGGCACGGCCAATAGTGCCTTGATCAGTCTTGGCATGGCCCGGTTCCAGCCAGTTCCGACTGCATGACTGTCCAGATCGTGTCCGAATGTCAGACCTGACCCCGGCTTTGCTGTCGAGATCGTGTCCGAATGTCAGACCTGACCCCGGCTTTGGACCCGGGCTTTGCGCAGATAATTCCAGGCGGCTACACAACGGGCCTGTACAGACATTGTCCGTACAATCGCCCGATTCAATGTGCTGGCTAACTTCATGTCGACAACTCACTGGTTTTTCCTGATCGGCATGCTGATGCTGGCGCGCGGCCTTGCGGCGTCCACCTTGGCGCGCTTGCCCGTCACGTCCGCGATCATCTATCTGGGTGTCGGGCTGGTCCTCGGGCCGGCGGGCTTTCATGTCTTTTCGTTCGATCCCATCGGTCAGTCGCATTTGCTCGAAACGCTCACCGAGATCGCGGTGCTGGTCTCGCTGTTTTCGGCGGGCGTCAAGATGCCGGTGCCGATCCGCTGGCCGCGCTGGGTGCCGGCGCTGCGGCTCGCCTGGGTGTCGATGACGATCAGTGTCGCGCTCGTGGCCGTGTTCTCCTATTACGTACTCGGGCTGCCTCTCGGTGCCGGCATCCTGCTGGGCGCGATCCTGGCGCCGACCGATCCGGTGCTGGCCACCGACGTCCAGGTCCGCCATCCGGACGACCGCGACGAATTGCGCTTCACGCTGACATGCGAAGCCGGCATGAACGACGGCTCGGCGTTTCCGTTCGTCATGCTGGGCCTGGGCTTGCTGGGCGTGCATGAACTCGGCGAATTCGGCCTGCGCTGGTTTGCGGTGGAAGTCATCTGGGCCACCTTTGGGGCGATCCTGATCGGCGCCCTTGGCGGTTACGCCGTCGGGCGCCTGGGCTGGATGCTGCGCGGGCGGGAACCAAAGCACGAGGTGCTGGACGACCTGGTTGGCCTGGGGCTGATTGCCGTCGTGTATGCAGTGACGGTGATGTGCCTGGCGTGGGGCTTCCTGGCCGTGTTTGCCGCCGGCGTCGCGCTGCGCCATACCGAGCTCAAGGCATCGGGCGCGCACAAGGATCGCCAGGGATTGCTGGTGCCGGACGAACCGCCCGCCAGCCCCGCAGCCGAAGCCCAGGCGCCGTTGTCGGTCAGTTCCGAATCGCTGGTGTTCAAGGAACACATCGAGCGCCTGTCCGAACTGACGCTGGTGCTGCTGCTGGGCGGCATGCTGGCAATCCAGACCTGGACCTGGCAGACGGTCCTGACGGCGCTGTTCCTGTTCGTTGTGGCGCGCCCGCTGAGCGTCTACCTGGGGCTGCTGGGCTGCGGACGCTCGCCGCGCGTGACGTCGATGATTGCCTGGTTCGGCGTGCGCGGCATCGGCTCGCTGTATTACCTGATGTATGCGATCAACCACGATCTGCCGGCGGGCCTGGCGCGCGAGCTCAGCCAGATCACCATTGCCGTGATCATGCTGTCGATCCTGGCCCACGGCCTGAGCGTCAAACCGATCATGGACCGCTTCTGGCGTCGGCGCAGGAACAATCCGGGCTGAACGCGCTGGCCTCAGCGCTTGCGCGCCTGCAGCCACACTGCGGCAATCCGCTCGACCTCTTCATACCCGGGCTCGCCGAGCTGCCCGCCGAAGATGTCGGGATCGAGTTCCTCATACGACCACGCTGCGCACTCAGCATCGAGCCGCGCACGGATGCTCTCCAGGAAATGGTCATTGTCCCCCGAGAGCGCCACGCCGGTGTACAGCAGCAACCGCCCGCCGGGGCGCAACCGTGCCAGGCCATCTTCGACAATGCGCCGCGACAGTTCGGCGCCACGTTCGCCGCCACCGTGGCGGTAGCGCCGCTCATCGGGATCGACGACGAACGGCGGATTCGACACGATCAGGTCGACCTCGCCCGCGACACCGGCAAACAGGTCGCTTTCGCAGGCCGTGAATCTGGTCACGCCGTTCAATGCTGCATTCACCCGGGCCAGCGCCAGCGCGGCCGTGTTCACATCGGCGCCGATCACGTCGGCAGCCGGGAAGGCGCGCGCGACCGTCAGCGCGCCAGCGCCGCCACCGCAGCCGACATCGACCGCGCGCAGGGGCGCGGGCGCAGCGCCGTCTGCCACGAACGCGCGCCGCATCGCGCCGATGAAGCGGTAGGTGTCCGGCCCGAAGAACACCGCATCGTCGTGATGGGTGGGGAAGGCCGAATGAAACAGCAGCAGGTCGTCCAGCGTCGAGGCGCGCACGGTCGTGCGCAGCGCGTCGCCAGCGCCTTCCAGCACGCCGGCCGCAGCCATCAGTTCGAGCATGCCGGGGAGCAGTACTGCGGCCGAAAAGGGCCGGCTCCAGCCGAACACGTCGCGCAGATCGCGCGCCTGTTCGTTGCCGGGCCGACCGTTGAGGCGCCGGTGCGTCGATGGTGTGACGGTCATGAAGCGGTAACCGGCCTGGCGCAGGGTCGTGCCGAGGGTGAGCAGGGCGTTGGCTTGGGATGGTGTCATGGCGCCAGCATCGCATGAATCCGGCGAAACGGGTGTACACCAACCGTGCCATCTGCCGCTGAAATTTGATGCATTATGTGACAACTCGAACATACCGGATGATGGCGACCAACCATACTCGTCAACACAGTCGCGCAACGACATCGACAACGAGAGAGAGAACCCAAAAAATGAAAAGCTTTGACATGGACGACGTCCCGCGCGGGCGCATGGACCGCGAGATCGCCCGCGAACGCCGCGAGCGCGCGTTGAACGACGAGCAGCGCGCAGGCCTGGCGGCACCGGACGACCTGCGCGGCAAGGATGCACGCGAGCGTGCCGATACCTCCAACCTCAAGCGCAACAGCCGCTGATTCAACACTGAACGACAGGGAGAACGTATGCGTTGGGAAGGTGATCCGGAAAGTAATAATGTCGAAGACCGTCGGGGTGCCGGTGGTGGTGGCGGCGGTGGCGGCTTCGGGATTGGCGGGCGTTCGATCGGCATCGGCACGATCGTCATCGCCCTGGTGGGGTCCTACTTCCTGGGCGTCTCGCCCGCCACGATCCTGAGCCTGCTGTCGGGCGGCGGCGCGCCGCAGGTGCAGCAGTCGTCGCAGCCGCGCACGGCGCCGGCCGATGACCGCGAAAGCCAGTTCGTCAAGGTCACGCTACGCTACACCGAAGATGCATGGACCCAGATCTTCACCGAACAGAATGCGCAGTACCAGCCGGCGAAACTCGTGCTGTTCGACGGTCGAACGAGCACCTCTTGCGGTGTCGGCCAGAGCGCAACCGGCCCGTTCTATTGCCCGGCCGATGCGTCGGTCTACATCGACCTCGACTTTTTCCGCACGATGCAGCAACGGTTCAACGCCGGTGGCGAATTCGCCCAGGCCTACGTGATCGCGCACGAAGTCGGTCACCATGTCCAGAATCTGCTCGGGATTTCCGACAGGGTGCATGCGGCCCAGCAGAACGCGTCGGAAAAGCAGGGTAACGCGCTGTCCGTCAAACTCGAGCTGCAAGCCGACTGCTTTGCCGGTGTCTGGGCCAAGCGCACCGACCAGCGTGCCAAGATCCTGGAGCAGGGCGACGTCGAATCCGCCCTGAATGCAGCCAGTGCCATCGGCGACGATACGCTGCAAAAGCAGTCGCGCGGCGTGGTGGTGCCGGATTCGTTCACGCACGGTACATCGGCCCAGCGCGTCCGCTGGTTCGAGCGCGGGCTGGAGAGTGGTGAAGTGGCGTCCTGCAATACATTCGATGCCAGAAGCCTCTGACAGGGCGGGCCATCCGTGGTCCGGCCCTGTATCGGTTGAAGTGTCTTAGGTAGGGGATATTGTTCTCAAGCAAATACTCGTTTATTTGCGCGTCCATCATGGTCGATGACCGGTGCCACCTGGCCCGGCTTACCGGATGGAGCCGAGATGATTCCTCAACCGTTTTTCAGGGCAGTCGTGCTGGCTGCCGCGATCCTGCTGGCGCCTGGCGTTCCTGCCGCGCCGATGATGGGGGCGCCTGCCAAGCTCGACAGCAAGGCGCAGGCATTGGTGCTGGAGCAGCTCGCTGCGCGCCGGCCGGCAATCGGCCTCGATGCCGACCACAGCTACCGTGTCGTTGCGCAGCACCCGGGCGTGCAGGGCACGCATGTGATGCGCGTGGCGCACCTGTACAAGGGCGTGCGCATCTTCGGCGCCGAATCCGTGGTCGTACTCGACGCACGCCAGCAGATCGTGTCCGAAAGCGCCTCGCCCCGCCGCCTGGACCTGGGGCGCGGCGCGACCGGTGCGATGGCGCCCGCTGCCTCGGGTTTCGACACCACGCCCGTCATCAAGCGCAAGGCCGCCGTCAGCGCTGCGCTCAAGGGCAGCCCGCCCGGCACCGTCAATGTCAAGCTCCCCACCGCCGAACTGGTAATCTATCCCGTGATGCGCGACGAACGCGCGCCGAGCGCCGTTGCCAAGCCCGACAGCGAACTGAACGCGGTCGACGTGGTCGAGACGGTCGACCACTACGTGCTGGCCTGGCATGTACGCGTGCGGCTGCGCAGCGGCGAGCAGCCGATCTTCTACGATGCCATCGTCGATGCGCGCACGGCCGCCATCATCGAGCGCTGGAACATGCTGCAGACTGTGGAAGGCATCGGCCTGAGCCAGTACAACGGCAGTGTTCCGCTCAGCACGACCCTGGCTGGCAATGTGTACCTGCTGCTCGACCCGCTTCGCGGCAAGGGCGGCTCGTTCGGCGCGATGGCCATCACCAATGCCAACCACGCCACCTCGAGCGGGCGCGTGTACACCAACGGCACCAACATCTGGGGCGACGGCAAGCAGTTCGTCGAGGGCGCCAGCACGACGGGCGCCAACGGCCAGACCGCGGCCGTCAATGCCATGTGGGGCTTGATGAACACCTACGACCTGCACCAGAACGTACTCGGCTGGCGCGCCCTCGACGGCCAGGATACCGCCACCCACATCGCGGTCCACGTCAACCGCGGCTACGACAATGCGTATTACAGCGATACCTGCCGCTGCATGTTCATTGGCGACGGCACGTTCTTCACGAACCTGGGCGCGATCGACGTGGTCGGCCACGAAATGGGCCATGGCATCACGGCCGCCACGTCGAATCTGGTCTACAAGGGCGAATCGGGCGGGCTGAACGAGTCGAGTTCGGACATCGCGGGCGAGGTGGTCGAAGCGTATGCGCGCGCCGGCGGCACCGGGGACGTCGTGCCCGGGCTGGGCAACGACTGGATGCTGGGCCGCGAGATCGCCCGTGATGGCAAGCCGCTGCGCTGGATGATCAAGCCGAGCAAGGATGGCAGCAGCCCCGATGCCTGGAGCACGGGTCTCAAGCGCCTGGACGTGCACTACAGCAGCGGCCCCAACAACCGGATGTTCTATTTCCTGGCGCGGGGTTCGGATGCCGACAGGACGGGCGACGCGTGGAGCGGCTACCTGACCCGGAAGCCAGCGGCCATGACGGGCATCGGCATCGACAAGGCGTTTCGCATCTGGTTCCGTGCCAACACGACCAAGTTCACGGCCAGCACCAATTACGCCGATGCGCGGGCGAAGATGATCGAGTCGGCGGGGGAGTTGTACGGCGCGGGAAGCCGCGAAGTGGTCGCGGTCACGCGCGCCTATGCCGCCATCAATGTCGGGGCCGACATCGATGAACCGGCGACCGACCCGGGCTCCGGGTCAGCCGCCGCTGCGGTTACTGATCGCTCATCAGTGGAAACGGATTGATGGGCGTGCCTTTCCACCATTGCTTCTCGGCCGTCAGGGCAACGACGGCAAAGTGCAGGTGCGGTGCGTTCGGGTCGGAATTGCCGGTCACGCCGACATACCCGATCACCGTGCCGCGCTTGACGTCCATGCCTTCGGCGATGCCGTCGGCGTAGCGGTCCAGGTGGGCGTAGTAATACGCAAACTGCTCGCTTGGGTCGAACTGGTACACGGTCAGGCCGCCCGGTTTGCTCTGGAACAGCTTGACGACCTTGCCGTCGGCGACAGCAATGACCGGGGTGCCGGTCGGGGCCATGATGTCGAGCGCCTCGTGCTGGCGCTGCTCGCCGCGCGGCTGGTAGAAGGTATCGGTCAGCTGGGCCGACTTGATACCCTGTACCGGCACCAGCAGCTTGCCCGGCATCGTCGCTGGCGTCGCTGCACCGGCAGCCGCAGTGCCCTCAGGCGTGGGGCGCAGCGGCAGGTCGGCATCTTCCAGGTTCGGCGTCACCACCGGCGCCGGCGGCAACTGGCCATCGATCTGCGATGCGGGGATGCCGGGTGCTGCAGGCGTGGCAGCCGTGACCGCCGGTGCCGGCGTTTCCGGCACGTCCTGCAGCGCGACGAACAGGATCGCGGCGCCCACCAGGGCGCCGATGATAAACGTGATCAACCATTTCATCTTGTTCTCCGTGCGGCGCCACCGGCGCCGCGTGTGTGCCTGGGATGTGCGTTATTTCTGCAGGACCACTTCGGTGCCGGCCGTGACGGCAGCGCCCACTTCAGCGGCGCTCCAGTTCGTCAAGCGGATGCAGCCATGCGACTCGGTCTTGCCAACGTGGCCCGGCACCGGGGTGCCGTGGATGCCGTAGTGCGGCTTGGACAGGTCGATCCACATCACGCCGACCGGATTGTTCGGACCCGGCTTGACCGGCGTTGCCTTGTCGCCCGGCTTGGCATCCCAGAACAGTTTCGGGTTGTAGTTGTAGACCGGATTGGCGTGCACGCCCTCGATTTTCCAGGTGCCGATCGGCAGCGGATCGCGGCTGCTGCCGGTCGAGGCCGGATACTGCGCAAGCAGGCGGCCCGATGCGTCATACAGTTGCAGTGTCTTGGCGCCATCGCGCACGACGACCTTGGTTGCCTGCGCCAGCGGCTCCTTGCCGCTCACGTTCGGCACCATGATGCGCTCGCCGGCGCGGGCGAACGTCTTGCCCGGATTCAGGCGCTGCAGCAGGGCCGGGCTGGCGTGGAATTTTTCGCCCAGGCCTTCGAGCACGTTGGCATAGCCCAGCGTGTCGAGCTTGGCCTTTTCCATCATCGTGTCAGGGATCGGCTGGAACGGGCCTTCGACGTCTTCGGCGATCAGCGCGTACTCGGCCAGCGTCGGGGTCGTGTCAACGGCCAGCGCATTCCAGGTCGCGTCGTCGAGCTTGCCGGTGACCGGCAGCTTGCGCAAGGTCTGGAAGGTGTTCAGGGCCTGGCGCAGGTTCGAGCCGTAGGCGCCGTCCAGTTCGCCTGGCGACAGGTAAATACGTTCCAGCAGTACCTGGGCGCGCAGCAGTTTTTCGAATTCGGCCTGTTCGGCGATCGCGGGATCCTGCACGGCGCCGGGCGCAGCGGTGACCGCCGTCGACGTCGTCGTGTTCTGGGCTGTCGTTGCCGGTTGGGCGGCAGGCGGCAGCGGAGCAGGCTGTTGCGCGATGGCGTGGGTCAGCGTGCCTCCAAGGGCGGCGATCAGGGTCAGGGCGGTCATCTTGTTCATGCGGTCTCCGGGTTTGCTTCTGGAAAACTATAGACTAGTGCTCTGCAGGGCGCGGGTCTGTGCGTCAGCGTACTCACAGTCTGTCAACTGTTTCATTGAGGCTACAATTGCATCATGGATAACCCTGTTTATACCGTCACCGTCATGCCGCTCGGCGCCAGTGTCGCTGTGGACGCGTCTACCACGCTGCTGCATGCCCTCGACGCTGCTGGCATCGCCATCCCCAGTTCGTGCCGCAACGGTACTTGCCGCACCTGTCTGTGCCGCCTGCGCGACGGCGCGGTGGCGTACACGGTCGACTGGCCCGGACTGTCGCCCGATGAACGGCGTGACGGCGACATCCTGCCCTGCGTGGCGCTGGCGCGCAGCGACCTTGTGCTGGATGTCCCGCTGGCGCGGCGTGCCGCTCCCTGACGGCGATAGCATGGTGGTACTATCCGCATGATGCCCGACACGCTGTCCGGCACGTTCTCATGACATCCGCAGCAATCACCAGGAATGGAGCAACACCATGAGCAAAAGTCAGGATGCAAAGAAGACGACCAAGAAAGAACCGGCCAAGACGATGAAGGAAAAGAAGGAAGCCAAGAAGGTCAAGAAAGAAGAAAAGTCGCGCCAGCAGTAACGATGTAGCGCCAGCTTCATCCTGTATTACCGCGTCGCCTCCCGGCGACGCGCGTCGCGCCGGTTACGGCTTGGCCGCCGGCATGCCCAGCGCGCCCTCGATTACCCCCAGCACGGTCGGCCACGCCGGCGAACCCGTTGCCACCTCATCGTAATGGCTTGCCTGCGGCAGGATCACCACTTCAGCCATATCCCCGGATTGTTTCGCCCGCGCCGCATAGTCATGCGCTACGCGCGGTGGCGAAATCGTGTCGAGCGCCCCCGTCACCAGCCACGTGTGGCTGCCATTGGGCATCAGGTCGGCGGCGTTGGTGTCGATCAGCACGTCCGGCCGCGTCGCGCTGGGTTCGCCAGCCAGCTGGGCGAGATCGCGGTCGCAGCTCGACTTGATCAGTGCTGCTTCGTGGCGCAGGTCGGCCAGGCCGCCCAGGCTCACGATCCGGTTGACCGGGAGCGGGTTGGCATGGTGCAGCGGGCTGCCGGCAGGAATGCGCGCGCGGCCCGCGATCCATTGCACCAGCTGGCCACCGGCCGAGTGGCCCACTGCGACGACGCGGTCGAGGTCGAGCTTGTGCGCGGGCGCGTGCTGCGCCAGCAGGTCGAGCGCGGCGTGCATGTCGAGATACATGCCGGGATAGCCGCCGCCCGGTTCGTCGATACGCCGGTATTCGACGTTCCAGACCGCGATGCCGCGCGCGGCCAGCGCCCCGGCCATATCGCGAAACTGGGTAATGCCGCCGAACTTGCTGTTCCAGCAGCCGCCATGCACCAGCACCGCGACCGGGAACGGGCCGGCGCCTGCGGGCACGAACAGTTCGGCGTATTGGGACGGGGCGGGGCCATAGGCCAGCCTGGTAGTCGGAGCAGGGCCGCGCAGGGCCAGGTAGTCGTCGAGTTTCATCGGGGCGGCGTGGGCGCTTGAAGTCGCGCCAAGCACGAGGGCAAGCAACAGGCTGGAAAGGCGCATGGGAGGCGGCGAGGATGGTGAAAACATCACTATAGCCGAGTCGCCAGAGGGTGGCACCTGCCGCAGTGATGGCAGGACGTTACGAGGCAATCGTACGGCCCCGGCATGCCGCCCATGCTAGTCTGCCATCATCCCATCACTTACCGAAAGGCGACCATGAATCAAGTCCATGCCAACGACGCCTCGCGCGAACCGCTCAGCCGCCATGCGCACACGACGCCCGATCCGGATGCACCAAACGATCCGCTGGCGCCGCCTGCGCCGCCGCCAGTGCCGGATGACGTCCCCGATCCGGTGAATGCACCGGTCGAAGAGCCGAGCATGCCCGAACCGCCTATCCGGGCACATTAATCACTGCACGTGCGTGAATCAGGCGCCGGGTTCCTGGCGCTTGTCCTCCTGACCTTCCTTATCTTCCTGCTTGTCGTCGGCGCCCGCTGGCGGCAGTGCCGGGATCTCGCGGATCATCTGTTCGGTGTCGTGCTGGCCGGGCGAGCGTTCGCCGCTGCCGATGTCGGCTTCGTCGAAGATGGCGCGGCTCTTGTTCTCGGGATCCACCGGGGGTGTTGTTTCGGTCATGCTGTGCTCCAATAGCGTTGTCAATGTTGTACGATCCTAACAGCCCTCGTGCTGTCATGTCGCGCGCCAGACCATGCCGACAACTGTTGCTTTTTCGTCCGCGCAGGGGTGTGTGTGCTGTCTGTCACTGAACCGCAACAAAGCGGTTTCTATAATGTCAGTGACATGCAAAACAGGAGGCGATCATGGGTTCGACGTTGTACAACAAGATTTATCTGGGCCGCAGCCCGTTGCTGGCGTCGCGCAGCGTGCAGCTCGCGCTCGTGCTTGGCGTGCTGGCCGGCGTCGGCCTGGGCTGGCTCGTGCTGCGTTCGCTGCGCTGAAGGTTGCCCCGGCGCGCTGCGACGCGTACCATGCGCCCTTTGGTCAACGAAACGCGGTAATGAAAAACGAAAAGCTCACGACGGACGAATACGACGCACTCGAGATGGTGCGGCGCGGCGGTAAACAAGAGATGGCCAGTGCCTGTGTCGGGCGCAATTCGAAGCGCCTGTGTGGCATCAAGCTGATGTCCTACGGTCGTGACAAGCGGCTGACGCTGACCGACAAGGGTGAAGAAGTGCTGTTTCTGCGCCGCTGCGTGACGGGCTTGCGCGCGCTGGCTGCCGATCCGCAGGTCGCGCTCGACGAGGACGTGCTGCGTTTCCTGAACCGCAAGTCGCACATCGTGCCGCTCGACGGTGGCGGGCATGGCCTGAGCGACAAGGGTCGCGAGTCGCTGGCCGACATCGCCCTGAACGAAGAGCGCCGCTGATCACGCTGGCGGTCCGTTGCACGCGACCGCCTTGCCACCTGCCGGTGATACCGGCAGCGTGCCTGCTGCCTCGCGCCCGTTCAGTGCGCGCGGCGGCGCGCCGGATACACCAGCACCCGCACCGCAACTTCAGCTGGCACATTCATCGTGGCCAGGAATTCCGCCGCGCGCTGCAGGCCCAGGGTCGGAATTGACGCAATCGCCTGGTTGACCAGATCGGACGTGCGGCCATCGACGCGCTGGTGGCGGGTCGTGGTCGTGTTGGCTTTGACGGCCATATCAGGCATGTCATTCATGTTCATTATCGTGTCCAGGTCTCGGGATTGCCATCGGCCCGGCAATTGTACGACCAATAATGTTTATTTAGCTATACAAATGTTTTGCCGGCCATGTAATGACATGGCTTTCTACCAACAGGCGTGGTGAGTCTGCAACTGGCGGTGTGTCAGGCCGGCAGCGTTTCGGGCGCCGGGGCGGGCATCGGCAGGCAGCGTCCCTCGATCAGCAGCGCTTCAAAGTCGGCAGCGGGCAGGGGTTTGCTGAAGTAATAGCCCTGCATTTCATCGCAGCCGTGGCTGCGCAAGTAGTCGAGTTGCGCGAGGGTTTCGACGCCTTCGGCAATGACCGCCAGCTTCAGGTTGTGCGCCAGCGCGATAATCGACGACACGATCGCGGCGTCATTGGCGTCGTGCGTGATGTCGGCCACGAACGAGCGGTCGATCTTGAGCACGTCGATCGGGAAGCGCGACAGGTACGAGAAGCTCGAATACCCGGTGCCGAAGTCGTCGATGGACAGATTGATGCCAAGTGCCTTCATCCGGTGCAGCAGCTCTACCGCCGGCGTGACGTCGCTCATGAACAGGCTTTCGGTCAGCTCGATCTCGAGGCAGGCCGCGTCGAGCCCCGTCTCTTCCAGCGTTGCTTCCAGGCTGGCCATCAGGTCGGCCGCGCCGAACTGGCGCGCCGACAGGTTTACCGCCACCCGCAGGCGCGGGTAGCCGGCCAGCTGCCAGGCCTTGTTCTGGGCACACGCCGTGCGCATCACCCAGGCGCCGATGGGCACGATCAGGCCCGTTTCTTCGGCTACGCCGACGAAGCGGCCCGGCGGGACCATGCCAAGTTCAGGGTGGTTCCAGCGGATCAGCGCTTCCATGCCGACGATCTGGCCGGTTTTCATGTCGACCTGCGGCTGGTAGTGCAGCACGAATTCGTCACGCTCGAGCGCATTGCGCAGCGCGCCTTCGATGCGCACGCGTTCCATCGCCTCGTCATTCATGCTCGGCGTGAAGAACTGGAAGTTGTTGCGCCCCAGCTTCTTGGCGCGGTACATGGCGATGTCCGCGTGCTCGATCAGGTTTTCGCTGAGCGTGCCTTCGGTCGGGAACACGGCCACGCCCACGGAGCAGGTGACGAAGAATTCCTTGTTCCCCAGCATGACGGGCTGGGCCACCGCATCCATGATCCGCTGCACGACGGCTGGGCACAGGGGCTCGTCGGCATGCTCGTTGAGGATCACGACAAATTCGTCGCCCGACAGGCGCGCCACGGTATCGGCATCGCGCAGCGCCGCGCGCAGGCGCGCCGCGACGGTCACCAGCAGCACGTCGCCGGCCTTGTGCCCCATGCTGTCGTTGACGAACTTGAAGCGGTCCAGGTCGATCAACATGACCCACACCGGCCGGTTGCTGCGGCTGGCAAATGCGATCGACTGGCCCAGGCGGTCCTGCAGCAGCGAACGGTTCGGCAGGCCGGTGAGCACGTCGTGCTGGGCCACGTGGTGCACGCGCTGCTCGGTCAGCTTGCGCTCGGTGATGTCGCTGCCGGTTCCGCGGTAGCCGCTGAGCTCGCCCGATTCGTCGAACACGGGCTCGCCGTTGACGCAGAACCAGCGCGCGTTGCCGTCGTCGTCGACGACCTGGTACTCGAGGTTGTTGAACGCTTCACGCGCCTGCATCTTGGCCAGGTGCGTGCGGCCGCTGTCGCTGTCGAGCAGGCCCGGCACGTATTCCCAGCGGGTCTTGCCGATCAGTCCTTCGACGGCGACGCCCGACTTTTCGGTGAAGCCGCCGGTGATCATCGTGAAGCGCAGCTCGGCATCCTGTTCCCAGTACCAGTCGGACGACATCGAGACCAGCTGGCGGAAGCGCTGTTCGCTGTGCAGCAGCGCTTTTTCGGCGCGTTTGCGCGCAGCCATGTCGTCGATCAGCTGGCGATTGCTGCGGCGCAGCTCCGACGTGCGCTGGCGCACCAGTTGCTGGACCTTGCGCGCCCGCTCGCCAGCCGACTGCACGAACGCGGCGCCCATCAGCGTGACGAGAATGCCGCCAATGAGCAGCGACAGCGAGGCAAGATGGTCGGCCAGGAACGGGCGCTCCGCTGCGGCGACCTCGACCCGCCAGGCCCGCCCGCCTGCGTGCAGCACGGTGCCGTGCATGCCGTGGTCGGGGCGCAGCCAGCCGGCAAATTCGCGGCGCGATGCGCTCGACGTGGGGCCGCTCGAGAACAGCAGGGTCGCCGGGTCGGCCAGCTCGCTCGCATACACCGAGACGAAGATGTCGCCGCCACCGAGCAGGCCGGCGGCCGCGAGCGACTCGCGCACCAGTTCCTTGCCCCGGATGACGACGGCCGTGTTGCCGCGCATGACGCCATCCTTGTCGAACACGGGCTGCACCAGGTCGAAGCTGGCCTGGCTTGAGGGCGCCTGCGCCAGCGCGAACAGGCCGCTGGCGGCCGGCTGGCCGGTGCTGCGCGCCAGCTCGAGCGCGCCCATCACGGCGCCGTTATGGGACAGATTCAGGCCAAAAGCCGCTTCGTTGCCGGCCATCGGCTCGACGTATTCGATCACATGGTAGCGGCTGCGCAGGGGCGCGGGGACCACGCCGGCCGGGGTCATCTCGGTGAGGATCGTGCCGGGACGCACGCGCTGCAGCTCGGCTTCGATGGCAGCGCGCTCCTGCCCCGGTACCACCCGATGAAAATTGAATGCCTGCACGAAGCGGTGGCGCTCCAGCAGCGCCGACGTGAAATCGGCAAAGCGTTCGCGGCTGACCGGTTCGCCCCTGGAAAACAGCTGGTTGGTCACGGCCAGCACTTCGAACGCCTGGCCCATGCCCTGGCGCACCGCCGCCACGCGCTCATCGGCGCGCTGGCCGAACGACAGCGCCATATTGTCGTATTCGAGGTGGCTGACGCCAATGAACAGGCCGAAGGAAGCGGCCAGGCCGCCCCCGAGGGTGAGGGCCGCCGCGAGAGTCAGCGAACGATGCAGTCGGCGCGGCATGGTGTCGAAAGGTCCAGGCAAATCCGTACAAATCAGTCAGGGGCGCGCGTGGCAGGTGCGCTTGCCAGCGGGCATTAATGCGCGCCAGTGTGTCACACAAGGGGCCGGCGCCGCAAACTTATCGTATTGTGAAGGACAACCTGCCCGTCGTGGGTAAAACCGTCCTAGCCACGACGCCGCGCCAGCCAGGCCACCACGCCACGTGCGAGCAGCCGGTTGCACCAGCCGACGCCGATGCCATGACCAGCCCGGTCGCGCCGTACGAGCCGTAGTAGCAGGCGTTCTGCGCGCGCGGATGGGGCGGACGGGCGCACGGCGAACAGGATCCGGTTGTTGCCGGCAATGTGCCGGAACCAGATCAGACGGCCGTCAAAGGCATCCCGTAACCGTTGTAAGAAAGACACATATTCGGGATCGTACGTGAATATATTGGCAACCAGCGTGCCGCCGGGCCGCAGCGCGCGGCGGCAGGCGGCGTAGAACGCGCGGCTGGCCAGCGCCGGTGGCATGCCGTCCCGGTCGAAGCCATCCACCAGCAGCACGTCGGCGTCCCCGGGCGTGCGCGCCAGGTAGTCGGCCGCGTCGCAATGCAGCACCCGCATGCGCGCATCGTCCGGCGGCAGGCAGAACAGGTCGCGCAGCGCGATCACGTCAGCGCGGATCTCGAGCACGGTGATGCGGGCGTCGGGAAAGTGGCGGTAGCAGAACTTGGCGAGCGAGCCGCCACCCAGACCGACCATGACGATGTGACGCGGCTGCGGCGCGAACAGCGCAAAACACATCATGGCGCGGGTGTAATCGAGGACGAGGGCGTCGGGCTGCGCCAGCAGCATCTCGCTTTGCACGTCGCCCGGCCTGAAGCAGAGCGTGCGGCGCATTCCGTCGCTGATCACCAGCGGCGCCGTCGTTGCAGGAGAGTCGGGAAGATCGGAGGGCGCGGGCATGGCGCGAGTATACGTCGCCATGCCAGCGCCCGGGGAGGGGTTACGCGGCGCTGCCCATCAGCGGGACCACGCCGAACACCAGCGCTGCGACCAGCATCACGAGCGCAGCCGAGATCGACCAGATCAGCGTGAAGCGCTGGTGGTCGCCAAACTCCACCTTGCACATGCCGACCAGCAGATAGGTCGAGGCGACCAGTGGGCTGAGCAGGTGGACCGGCTGGCCGATCACCGAGGCGCGGCCGATTTCTGCCGCCGTGATGCCATACACTTCGGCCGCCTTGGCCAGCACCGGCACGATGCCGAAGTAGAACGCGTCGTTCGAGATGAAGAACGTGAACGGGATGCTGAGCAGGCCCGTGACGACCGCCAGGTACGGACCCATCCAGTCGGGCACGCCCGCGATGACGGACAGCGCAATGGCATCGACCATCTTGGTGCCTTGCAGGATGCCGACGAAGATACCGGCTGCGAAGATCAGCGACACCACCGGGACCACGTTCGCGGCATGGTGCGCAATGCGCTCCTTCTGCTCTTCGAGGCCCGGGTAGTTGATCATGATCGCGACGGCGAAGAAGATCATGAACAGCACCGGCAGTGGCAGCACGCCCTTGATCAGGAACCCCATCAGCAGGGTGGTCATCACCAGGTTCACCCAGATCAGCTTTGGACGCTTGATCGCGGCGTTCGAGACGTCATCGTCATTGCCACCACCATGACCACCACCACCGCCAGCGGCCAGCGCCGGTTCCGCCGACGGCGTCACCGTCGATTCGACCCGGCCACCCGCGAGCTGGTGCACATTGCCATCGTAGGCGGATGCAGCGGCGCTCGGGCTCCAGTGGCCGGTGGTGCCATTCATTTCGGCGGCGGCCACGGCTGGCTGCAGCACGGCGACGTTCTGCGCCGCCTTGGCAGCTTGTTCCGCTTTTTCAGCCTGCGTCGGCAGCGTCATGATGCCCAGGCGCTTGCGCTCCTTCATGCCCAGCACGCAGGCCACGAACACGACCCAGAGGGAGGTGACGGCCATCGGCAGGATCATCGGCACGAAGATGTCGCTGACGTCCACGCCCAGGGCAGTGGCGGCGCGCGCCGTCGGGCCGCCCCACGGCAGGATGTTGAAGACGCCGCCGGCCAGCATGATGACGCAGGCCAGCACCAGGCGGCTCATGCCGAGCCGCACGTACAGCGGCAGCATGGCGGCAACGGTGATCATGTAGGTGGTGGCGCCGTCGCCGTCGAGCGAGATGAACATCGCCAGCACGGCGGTGCCGACCACGATCTTGAACGGGTCACCGCCGACAAGCTTCAGGATCAGGCGCACGACCGGATCGAACAGACCGGAATCGATCATGATGCCGAAGTACAGGATGGCGAACATCAGCATGACGCCGGTCGGGGCCAGGTTGCGGATTCCGTCGAGCATCATCGGGCCGAGCTGCGGGCCGAAGCCGCCGATCACGCCGAACCCGATCGGCACGACGATCAGGGCCACGAGTGCCGGGAGGCGTTTGGTCATGATCAGGTACATGAACACGACGACCATGGAATACGCCAGGATGGTCAACATCATCATCATTCTCCTTGCCGGTGCGCTTGTCGCACGCGGTATGTGGGCCGCTCGGGCCCGTGGTGTTGGTGCAGGTGGCGCGTGGTGTTGTGGTGCACAGCTGCTTCATGCAGGCCGGTGCACGGTCGATCGCGCGCCGTGTTGTCAGGCGCGGTTCAGACGGGGGGAGGCGCGGCCAGGGCGGCGGGCGCGGGGGCAGGAAGGTACATGGTGTCTCCGATCGTTGTCGTTGGTGTGCTGCTGTTTGCACCAACTATAGGCGTGCGTGCCTTTCAATTGGCTTTCAATGCACTTGACGCCTCAACGATTGCCGGTGCCGGGAATATCACGCGCACGGTAAGGCCAGGGCCCTGCCCGGATTCGCCCAGCGTGATGCTGGCGCCATGCAGGGTGGCGATGTCCCGCACGATCGCCAGTCCGAGTCCGGTGCCACCCGGATTGGCTTCGAGCGTGGCCTGGGCGCGGTAGAACGGCATGAACACCTTGTCCAGGTCACCCGCCGCGATGCCCGGCCCGCTGTCGCTGACGGCGAGCAGCACCTCGTTGCCAGCGCGCGCGACCTGCAGCAGCACGCTGCCGCCGGCGGGCGTGTAGCGGATCGCGTTGTCGACCAGGTTCGACACCATTTCATGCAGCAGAAGCGCCTGGCCCGGCACCGTGGTCTGATCGTCGGCATCGGCTTCGAGCGCCAGGTCGATCCCTTTCTGCACTGCCGGCAGCGCCAGTTCCAGCCCGACCTGGCGCGCCACTTCGGCCAGTGAGACGGGCGTATCGGGCACGCTGCCGCCGCCATGCTCGATGCGCGCGAGCGTCAGCAGGCGGTTGGCCAGGTGGATCGCGCCGTCGGTGGTGCCGGCAATCGAGCCGACAATGGCGCGCATGGCGGCCGGATCGTTTTCGCGCAGGGCCAGTTCGGCCTGCGTCTTGAGTACCGCCAGCGGGGTGCGCAACTGGTGCGAGGCGTCGGCGATGAAGCGGCGCTGGCTGGCGATCAGGTCCTGCGTGCGCGCCATCGCGCCGTTCATCGCCGCCACCAGCGGCCGCACTTCCTTGTGCACGAGGGCCGGGTCGATGTTCGACAGGTCGGACAGCGCCCGCGTTTCGACCTCGTTCTTCAGCAGCATCAGGGGCCGCAGCACTAGGCGCACGGCGAACCACACCATCGCCGCCACCGCCAGCACCAGCAAGGCCTGGCGCAGCAGGGTGCTGAGCAGGATGTCGCGCGACAGCGCCTGGCGCGCGTCGAGGGTTTCACCGACCTGGATCAGCGCGATGCCGCGCATCGAATCGTCGTAGACCGGCTGCAGCAGCGCCGCGATGCGCACCCGCTCGCCGTTGTAGGTGGCGTGATAGAACCGCACCAGCGCCGGATACAGGTCGGTGCGCGGCACGTTCTTCGGCACCGGCGGCAGGTCGTCGTAGCCCGACACGGTCTCGCCCTGCAGGCCCGTGACCTTGTAATAGATGCGGCCCAGCGTGTCGGTTTCAAAACTGTCGAGCGCCACGTAGGGTACGTTGGCGACGACCTTGCCATCCTGGACCGAAACCCGCTCGGCCAGCGCGCGCGTGGACGAGAGCAGCGAGCGGTCGTAGGCGACATCGGCCGCCTCGAGCGCATCGCGATACAGCGAGACCGCATTGAGCGCGACCAGCAGCACCAGCGGCAGGATCAGCCAGCGCAGCAGCTGTCCGCGCAGGCTGCCCAGGGGCCGGCCGGCGGTGATCTGGAGCAGGGATGCGCGCAGGGTCATCGCGTGCGGCGTCTCAATCGGGCCGTTCCTGCATCAGGTAGCCGATGCCGCGCAGCGTGACGATCATCGCGCGCGCATCCGGAAACTTTTCGAGCTTCTTGCGGATGCGGTGGATATACAGCTCGATGGCGTCGAGGTTGACGTCGTCGGCCAGTGCGAACACTTCGTCGAACAGCTTTTCTTTCGACAGCGCGCGGCCAGGGCGCGCAATCAGCGCTTCGAGCACGGCGTGCTCGCGCGGCGTCAGCGCGAGCGCTTCGCCGCAGATGGTAAACATGCGCGAGACGGTGTCAAAGCGCAGCCCGCCGCATTCGTGCACGAGTGCTTCGTTGCCGTTGCGGCGGCGCAGCAGCGCTTTCACGCGCGCTTCGAGTTCGGCCAGCTCGAACGGCTTGGGCAGGTAGTCGTCGGCGCCCAGGTTCAGGCCCTGCACGCGGTCTTCCAGGCCGCCGCGGGCAGTCAGGATCAGTACCGGCGTACCGCCACGCGCGCCGCCGCGCGCACGCAGGCGGCGCAGCACGTCCAGGCCGTCCATTTTGGGCAGCGTCAGGTCCAGGATCACCAGGGCGTAGTCCTGGGTGTGGAGCAGGGCGTCGGCATCGGCGCCGGTGGCGGCGCATTCGACGGTCAGCTTGGCATCGCGCAGGGCCTTGGATACCCAGTGGGACAGTTCGACATGGTCTTCAACGAGCAGGATTCTCATCGCGCCAGTGTAAACGCAAAGCGGCTTTTCGGAAAAGCGCGACTGAAAGCGAACTGAAAGGCGCGCGCCCCTATAGTCGGCCCACAAGCAGCGATCCAGCTGCAGCAGATCACCATAACAACGTTCGGAGACACATGAAACAATCGGCCCTCGCGCTTGCCGTCCTGGCAGCGCTGTCCCTTTCCGCACCCGTCCTCGCCCAGAGCAACGTCCAGGTCTATGGCCTGATCGACGCCGGCGCGGAATTCGTCAACCATGCCGGCGAAGACGGCGGCAACGCCGTGCGCGTCATCTCGGGCGGCAAGAACACGTCGCGCTGGGGCTTTCGCGGCAGCGAAGACCTGGGCGGCGGCTTGAAAGCCGTCTTCAACCTCGAAGGCGGCATCCTGCTCGACACGGGCGCCAGCGACGGCGCCATCTTCAAGCGCCAGGCCTATGTGGGACTGGAGAACGACCTGGGCCGGATCGTCATCGGCCGCTCGTTTACCACCGTCTATGAACTGGTGATCAAGTTCGATCCGCTGGGCTTTGCGCCGAACTATTCGTGGGCCACGGGCGGCAGCGCCACCCGGCCATCGCGCTATGGCATGACGACCCAGTTCGATAACCTGATCAAGTACACGGGGCGCACGGGCGGCTTCACGTACGGCGCCACGGTCGGCCTGGGCGAACGTTCGGGCAGCTCGCGCGAAGGCCGCAAGCTGGCGCTGGGCGGCTCGTGGTTCGGCGACGGCCTGGGCGTGATGGCCTCGTGGGAGCGCATCGACGGCACGCCGATCGAGGGCGTTGCCACGAATCGGCTCGACGAAACGACGGCGTATCACGTGGCGGTCGACTATCGCACCGGCCCGTGGCGCTACACGGCGGGCAAGCGTGGCTACAAGCTGGCGCAGGGCCGTACCAACCTGGCCGACCTGCGCGGCGACACCTACTGGGGCGGCATCACGCGCACGATCGACGCGGTCACGCTGACGGGCGCCGTCTATCACATCAACACGAAGAACCTGCCTGCCAACCTGGACGCCGACCCGACGATGTTCGTCGCGCGCGCCATGCTGGCGCTGTCCAAGCGCAC
>Ga0308163_10002016_pt1 | contig 19926 bp, 16 predicted proteins | sample PhyTR1_FD_201037 | JGI IMG/M metagenome (GOLD analysis project Ga0308163, IMG submission 201037) | Phyllosphere microbial communities from UC Gill Tract Community Farm, Albany, California, United States - DLSLT.R1 | ecosystem: Host-associated > Plants > Phyllosphere > Unclassified | place: USA...
GTTGCTGACAGCTTGGTGAAGGCTAAAGAAAGAGATTTCTCATATGCCCAAAAGTTAGTAGAAAATGATTCCATCATCCAATTGAATCTTTATAATCAATATAAAACCGAATTTGAGAAATACGAAAAACTACACGGGAAATATATTCAAACCAATAATACAAAATTACATTACCTGGAATGGGGAAATGCTAAAAATCCTACCCTTATTTGGATTCACGGGACCTATAGCAATGGTTACGAACTTTATGAAATTATAGACCAGCTCGTCCAAATGAATTTACACGTTATTGCCATAGATTATTACGGCCACGGATTTACTCCAATTCCTCAAAAAGATGTTTCAATATATGATGTAGCAGACGATATAAAGTTTTTACTGGACAAATTAAAAATCAAAAAAACAATTATTGGCGGTTGGTCCAGAGGTGGAACTATAAGTACCGCTTTTTATGATGCTTACCCGCAAATGGTTCAGGCACTTATCCTTGAAGACGGCGGTTCCGTAGCCTGGGACTTTAATGTAAAATCTACCGATATTGAAAAAGATATCGTAGATATAAAACAATATTATCACAATAAAAAGGAACTGGTTTTTAACACCGAATTTGAAGCGTATTGGTATATGTATAATAATTGGGGAATAAAAGGGAAGAAAGATAAAAAATTGAAGAAAGAAATTTTTACATCATATGCAAGAATTAAGAAAAATGAAAATGGAAAATTTGAAATTAATCCAAGGGCAGAAGAGCTTACAGGAGAAAATAAAGCGGAAGAGAATATTGCTATTATTTACACGCCATTCACTGCAAAATATAGTTTTGGCGCGTCTACTCATCAGTTAAATCCTAAAATTATTTATCGAAATCTCGCAATTCCTATGCTCATTTTTGATCCCATTAGCAAAAATGATTGGTTCGATTTCAAGGATGAAAATGCTGCACTTGCCCAAAAACATCCATCTCTTATTACCCACAAAGTTTACGAAAAAACCTGGCACGGTGTAAAAGATGAAAGACCAAACGATGTTCTTAACGATATTAAGGTTTTTCTAAATCATAATAAACTTATTCAATGAGAGCATTAGTTTTTATTTTCTTACTCCTTACAATCAATTCTGCTTTTGCACAAAATTCAAATTCCGAAAACCTGTTGCTGGAAAAAACGTTGAAAAAAGACAGTATTCTGGCAGAATTTTCGGAACTATATCGTCTTACAAATACTATTCATCCGGGACAGTTTATGTTTTGCTCAAAAAAAGAATTTGACAAAACGTATCAATCCTTATATCAATCTATTAAAACCGACCTTTCTATTGTTGAATACTATAAATTAACAGCCACTTTAATGGCAAAAATTAAAGATGGGCATACCGCAGTTGACAGAACTAAAATTATTACTTTGCTTAAGGAAAGATTGGTATTTCCATTCAGTATTTACAAAATTAACAGCAATTATTATTTGAACAAATCCACCAATGAAAATAAGGATTATGTTGGTTTGCAAATCTTAAAAATTAACGGAATAGAGATAAAATCAATAATAAAGGAAATTGAAAAATATATTCATCTTGAAGGTAGAAATGAAACAGGTCTGAATACTCGATTTAATATTTTCCCGTTTTACTATTTCATTTTTAACCCAACTGATCAATTTCAGATAGATTATTTGGACCAAAATAACCGTAAACAAAAGAAAATAATAAAAGGAATACCTTTTGAAACGTACACAAAAAGTATTGCTGAAAAAATCGAACCTTTGCAAACGGAATTTAAAACGAGTAATTTGGCGATTCTAAAATTTCATTCATTTGCAAATGGTTACAATGAAACTGACAGAAAAATCGCAGAAAAACAATTAGATGATTTTTTTACAAAATTAGACAGTTTAAAAACGAATCATTTGATCCTTGATTTACGAGATAATAGCGGTGGCTCTGCAGATATAGCAAGCTATCTTTTCTCCTACTTAACCAATAGACCTTTCTACTATCTTGATTATCAAGGAGCAAAATACAATACTGTAAAAGATTGGAAACATTACGCACAAAACCCTGATAATATTGAGGAAATAAATCTGAATGAAACAAAATTAAAAAACGGACTCAATTGTTATACCACAAATGTTTGGTGGTTTGAACAGCAGCAAAACAAGCCGAATTATTACAAAGGCAATATCAGTGTATTAATAAATGGCGGATGTTTTTCTACTACAGGACATTTATTAGCCTTGATGAGAGAATATAGAATCGGAAAGTTTTATGGCGAATATTCGCAGGGAAGCAATTACAGCAATGCGGGTGGACAGGCTTTCGTTTTGCCCTATTCCAAAACATTGGTTTGGATACCTACTTTTCAGTACAAAATGAGAACACCTAATTTTCAGTATGATCCAAAAGGAATAAGACCGAATGTAGATATACCAATTGAACCAGACGATTTGAAAACAAAATTCGATAGACCAATGGATTTTGTGTTAAAACAAATTGAAGAAAATAAATGAACGAATGCTCAACAGTAGTTTGGTAAATTACAGGATCAGCGCTAAATTCAATGGCGGTAATTTTATTGAGCTTATATACAAAATTGAACATTTTATTTGAATCTCAGCCACCTTGCTTAAGCTGCAAAAATTGCCGACAACTTGTAAAAAGGTAATGTAATTAATTTGCCCAGGCGATGAGAATTCATACAATTTACAACAATCAAAAGTACCATATTTGAATCAGTTGTATTTTTAGTTTTCTTCATAATTTAGAAAACATTAACTTTAGGTAGATAATTTAATTTAAAACTATGAATGCATTGGTCATTTCAGGTGGTGGAAGTAAAGGTGCTTTTGCAGGAGGTGTCGCAGAATACCTGATAAAACATAGTAAAAAAGAGTATGAACTTTTTGTTGGAACTTCAACAGGAAGCCTGCTGATTCCTTTTCTGGCATTAGGGGATATTGAACGAATTAAAAAACTTTATACCACCATTGAGCAGTCTGATATTTTTACGGTTTGTCCATTTAAAATAAAGAGAAAAAACGGAGCGGTAAAAATAGGGATCAATCACTTAGGCATCATAAAACAATTTATAAAGAGGCAAAAGACACTTGGCGATAGCACCAACCTCAGAAATTTAATTCGTAATAACTTTACAGAAAAGGATTTTGAAAATATTAAAATATTAAAAAAAGAAATTATCGTCACTGTTGCCAATCTTACTAATCAACAGATAGAATATAAATCTTCTAATGACTATGGCTATGAAGATTTTTGCGACTGGATCTGGGCATCTTCCAATATGGTACCTTTGATGAGCCTTTGTCAAAAAAATGGGAACGAATATGCGGACGGAGGTTTTGGTAACTTGATCCCTTTACAGCAAGCGCTTGTAAAAGGAGCAACAACGGTCGACACCATTGTTTTACGATTGGAAAAGGCATCTTATAATAATCCGCCATTACAAAACGTGCTGGATGTTTTTGCTCGCACTACCGATTTTATGCTCAACCAGATTGCCAACGATGACCTGATCATTTCACAACTGGAAGCCGCCACTAATAATGTCCATATTAATTTTTATTTCATCAAAAGAGTATTAACCACTCATTCTTTTATATTTGATAAGAAAGAGATGTCGCTGTGGTGGCAGGAAGGTCTGGAACTTTTTCAGAGTACAGAATGCACGACCCATATAGTAAAAGCAAAACCTGATATCCTAGAAAAATAACAATCAGAATTTTATTCCCTTATTGAGGGTAGAATCTCATTTGGTCAAAAACGTAATTGGGATTAGTCCTCAACTGGTCAATCAGTTCCTTGAGCTCAGATTCCTCCCAGCTTTTTTGAAACATCTCATCGTGAATAAGCATTGCCACATTATTTTTGGTAAATGTATTTCCTGAGCTGCAAAGTTTTTGTACAGACTTGGACATTTCATTAGCAGTTTGTATTGGTGTTCCGTCACTATCACGATGTTGCCATTCGATATCCCAGCCCATTACTTTGTATCCCAGTTTTGCCAATTGATCTGCCGTTTGTATTCCGTTTGAAATATCATTTTTTGATCTTCCGTTCAAGCGCCACATATTTCGTCCTGGCAAGCGTACGATCTTATAAGGAAGTTTAAGTAACGACTGATTGTACAGGATATCGTTAACTGATTTCTGAACATCATTGTAAAATGCTTCATAATGATTATTGGCGTGTGTAAAGCTATGATTATACTCATCGATATAGGGATTCTGGTCATAATATTTAGCATAAGTATCCATTTGCTTATCCTTGATGACGTGTTCACCAACCATAAAAATACTGATCTTGATTTTTTCCTTTAAGATGATATCATTGATGTTCTCGCTTCCGTTAAGCGGGCCATCATCGAAGGTAAAATAGATATAGCATTTATCCTGCGAGTAAGCCTTATTAAAAAGCAATGATAAGATCAATACAACCAGAAGAGAAAACATTTTTTTCATTTAAATAGTTTTAATAAAGATAATTAAAATGAGGATATTTTTATTTATTTTTGATAGTAACACCACTTGAAAAAGATTAATAAAACCGTTATGAAAATCAAATTAACAAAAGTAATCCAATACATCCGTTGGAAGGAGATTCTGGCGGTTACTGTTTTATTGTTGGCATTTGTTTTTTTCAGAAGCGAAAGACACGAATTAGCATCCATAGGTCCACAGCTCAAAAATTCTGACACACTATGGGTATTAGCAGGAATTTTTCTGACATTAATTTACATCTTGCTACAAGGGTTGATGTATGTCACAAGTTTTCGCAGTACCCAACTTGATATCAAAATATCCGATGCAGTAAGTCTGTTTCTTAAGCGTAATTTTTTGAGTGTTTTTCTTCCTGCAGGTGGCGTTAGTTCTTTAGCATATCTTCCCAAAAATATAAGAATTCTGGGCTATAAATCGTCCAAGATCCATCAGGCGAGTGCGATCTATGGTTTTGTAGGGTTTTTGACCGTTCTTATCGTTGGAGTTCCTTTGATCGTATATGCAGTGTCGGTCAATAAAGCTTTTGATAACAGTTGGATTGGTATTGTTTCTCTGGCACTATTACTCTTTGTCTTGTATGCTATTTTTATATCGTTCCGAAAAAAGAATTCTATTTATCGTTTTACAGAAAGGAAATTTCCAAAAATGATTAATTCCTCTGACGAGATATTCGATAATGAGATTAATCAAAAATATTTCTGGTATACTGTAGCAATCTCTATCGTCATAGAGTTTTGCGGAGTCTTTCATCTTTTGATCGCGATGTATGCCTTTGGTGTAGAACCTTCATTTTCAGCCGCTGCGATCTCCTATATTATTTCGGTTCTATTGATGATTGTTTCGCCATTTTTACGCGGTCTGGGAGCTGTCGAATTTTCATTGACCTATATTCTGTCGAATTTTGGCTATCATCATACTGAGGGATTAGGTATCACGCTGCTTTACCGGTTTTTTGAGTTCTGGCTTCCTTTAATCTTCGGAATAGTGGCCTTTTTATGGAGCGGCAGAAAATTATTTGCCAGACTATTACCCGTCCTGATGATATTCCTGTTGGGAATTATTAATATACTATCAGTGATCACTCCTGCATTAACAGATCGGTTAAACATTCTCAAAGGTTATCTGTCGGTGGATGTCATTCATCTTTCGAAAATGTTTACCCTTATTTCCGGTGTTCTGCTACTGGCAACTTCTGCCAATCTTTTCAAAGGGACAAAAAGAGCCTGGTATTTTGCTGTCATACTTAGTATTGCTTCCATTATTTTCAATGTTACGAAAGCATTGGATTACGAAGAAGCTTTGTTTGCATTATTCACCCTTGCATTATTGATTTATAGCCATAAAGAATATACCTTTAAAACCAACAGAATTTCACTTCAAAGGGGATTTGGCTGGTTTGTCGGGATTTTTACAGCTGTTTTCATATTCAATTATCTGACTTTTTATTTTATTGATCAATCTCATTTTGGAATAGACTTTACCAAAGAAGAAGCACTTTTTTACACATTGCACACTTTTATTTTATTTAAAGACCCTGGATTGATTCCGCATACAGGCTTTGCAAGAGACTTTCAGAAGCTTAATTATATTTTGGGCGCAGTTTCCTGGCTGGTCCTTATTTTTTCATTCTACCGGACAAACTCATCTATTGATAAGAATAATATCGAAGATCATAATGATGCAAAGGATTTGGTTAATGAATATGGTGTCTCATCATTGGATTATTTCAAACTAACCTCGGACAAAGAACTGTTCTTTTCAGAGAATGACGAAGGATTTATATCTTACAGGAAAGCAAACGGTTTTGCTGTGGTCTTGGAAGATCCCGTTTGTGCGGAGCGGTATAAAAGTGAGATGATCAAGGAATTCGAAGATTATTGCCGCAATAACAGCCTGAAAGCCTTCTATTACCGTGTGGGTGAAAGTGGATTGATGCACTTTTTAACTTTCAGAAAACAAAAATTATTTATTGGCCAGGATGCGATCCTTGATACTGAAAAATTTAGCTTGACAGGCAAAGAAAAGAAGTCAATCAGGAACGGCATCAATGCTCTGGAAAAATCGGGATTTGTCACGGAAATAAAATATGCACCTCAAAATGAAGAAACTTTAAACCAAATTCAGCAGGTTTCCGACCAATGGTTAAAGGAGTTTGATAAAAAAGAGATCGTTTTCGCAGAAGGAATGTTTGAACGTGAAACGGTCAAAGATCAGGATTTAATTACCATTTCAGATGCAGAAGGTAACTGTGTGGCATTTCTTAATATCATTCCATATTGTGCTCCTGACGAATGCAGCTACGATATGATCAGAAAGACTGAAAATGCTCCCAATGGCAGCATCGACGCTTTGATTGTCAAACTCGTGGAATATGCCAAAAACAAAGACCTGAAATTCATTAATATGGGAATGACACCGATGGCGGGAATAGAACAGGCTGAAAACACTGCAGAGGAAATATTGAAATTTGCTTACCAAAGGGTAGGGAGTTTCAAACATTATCATACACTGAGAGATTTTAAGGAAAAATATGCAGATCTCTGGGAAAATAAATACCTGCTGTATAATAACGACCTCGATCTGCTTCAGATCCCTTCTGTATTAAATAAAGTAATGAAGCCGTGAAGAAAAAAATTAAATTAGCAATGGGTATGGTACTGTTGGCAGTACTGTTATTTTTGGCGTATTTTGGATACAATTCGAAGAATGATTTTAAAGTCATAGAATGGAATTCCCATTCTGAAAAACCCATTATTTTTTACATCAGCGGAGATGCAGGTTTCAACACCTTTTCAAAAAGTTTGGGCAAAGATCTTCACACATTTGGGTATGATGTATTTGCATTGGATACAAAAGCTTATTTCTGGAATCAGAAGACCCCTGAACAAACATCCGCAGATATAGAGAATTATATTAATAAGCAGCTGAAAGGACGCAAAAATCAGAAAGTGATCATTGTTGGATATTCTTTTGGGGCAGATGTCACATCCTTTGTTTACAACAGGTTTGATGAAAACTTGAAAAATAAAGTTCAAAAAGTATTCATCATCGGACCCTCAAAAAGCAATGATTTCAAGATTCATCTGAGAGAATATTTTGGGCAAGAGATCAAAGGAAGCCTTCCTGTGATCCCGGAAATCAATAAAATGAAGAATGTTCCTTTAATGCTTGTTCTAAGTGATTTTGAGTTTGCCAATTTTCCCTATAAAAATATAACTTTGGGTACCAATTATCAGATGCAGCATCTGGCAGGAGATCATCATTATGGAGGCAATACTAAAATGTTGGCTGATTTTATTAATGTCAATTTGATGAGATAGGATTTTTAATGGATCGCAAAGCCAACAATTTTACAGGCAGTATATATTTCTGATACATAATTTACACTCTTTTCTCCTGATATTTCTAAATTAATTATAATTCGAGAATGCGTGGGAATATATGATGAGGATTTTTACAACCAATCAATCAAAAAACTCTACAGTATCACAATGTAAAGGAAAGAAAATGGGTAGGGTTTTTTATCAGAAAACCATTATTCAGTTATGGTTTTATTATATTATTAATTGTTTTAACAGCTTTAAATCTTCCTAATATCAGTAAAATTCAGAATTTCTACAAAATTGAGTTGCAATATTGCTCGCTCACAAATTGATACATTTTTAACCTTTAATTACCATTAATGAAAAGAATAATTACTGTTCTCACCTTATTAGTTGCCATTAATTTTTCAATAGCACAAACCAAAATTTTATTCGATGCCACTAAAGCTGAAATGGCGGGAAACGGAGATTGGGTAATAGATGCAGATTTGCATAACCTTAAATCAAATTCTAATGGAACTGTCACTACAGGCGGATCAGATTCCAATCCCCAAAGAACGCCGACTCCGGCGCAAAGCGGTATCACGGCAAATACGTCCGAAACTTATTGGACTGGTGCTTTAAGTGCGTGGGCGGTAGATTTGGTAAAAAGAGGATATATCGTGGAAACACTTCCTTACAATGGCAAAATCACTTATGGTGACTCTTCAAATGCACAAGATTTATCCAACTATAAAGTTTATATTATTGATGAGCCCAATCTAAAGTTTACGACAACTGAAGCAAATGCTTTGGTTAATTTTGTGAAAAACGGCGGCGGATTATTTATGATCAGCGATCACGATATCAGCGACAGAAATGGTGATGGCTGGGATTCTCCCGGAGTTTGGAATGACATTTTAAGCAATAATACAGTGCAGACTAACCCTTTCGGGATCACTTTTGATTTGCAGAATATCTCCCAAACTAGTAGCAATATTGCAAATCTTCCAACAGACTCAGTTCTGCACGGTTCAGCAGGAACACCGACACAAATCCAGTTCAGTAACGGAACAACAATGACTCTCAATAAAACAGCAAACCCTTCTGCGAAAGGTTTAATGTTTAAAACAGGTTCTTCCGCAACAGGTACTACCAACGTTTTATTCGCAACTGCGACTTATGGACTTGGGAAAGTTTGCGCTTTGGGAGATAGTTCAGTTCCCGATGATGGGACGGGTGATTCTAGTGATACTTTGTATAATGGCTATACAGGTGATGCCAAGGGAAATCATAAACCATTATTATTGAACGCAACTATCTGGCTGGCAACAAGTTCTACTAATTTGAATGTAAATGATTTATCAGGCGCGACTGGCGATCTTAGCATTTATCCGAATCCGACTTCAGATTATATTTACATCTCAAATGGAAAAGATTCAAACAATTATCAATATTCGATTACAGATTTCTTAGGTAGAAACCTGGAAACAGGAGTAGTAAACTCAGGAAAAATAAATGTTGAAAAATACAATTCAGGGAACTATATTTTGACACTGAAATCAGCTTCAAATAGTATAAAATCATTCAAGTTTATTAAAAAATAAGCTATCAAAAACTTATAAATTTATAGCCTACATATACTTTACGTTTTATTTGAAATAATTAAAAAAAATCCATCAAAATTCAGTGTTTCTACAAAATCGTGTTTTTGTACGAAACAGAAGTTAAGAGCGGAGACGTTTTGTTTAATCTTAAAGGAAACTTCATAAAACTCGTAAAGATTAAGATTTGATAGAAAGTAAAAAGAATTAGAAAAGTCACTTGTGTAAGTGGCTTTCTTTTCTTTCAAATGAGTCTGTCTGATATTTTAAAATTCAAAATTTATTCAAAATCATTACGGAATATTGTATTGGAATAAGTGTAATATACTTAATCAAAATTCAAAATGTTTACAGAATTGAGTTGAATTTTTGCCACATAATAAAATACGCTTTGAAACAATTATCAATTCTTTTAGCCATACTATTTACAATAACAATTAATGCACAAACTACAGCTGGAAAAGCAACCGACTCTTTAAAAAATGATAAGGTTAAAAATATTCAGGAGGTAGTTATTACCGGAAAAAAATCGATTGTCGAAAACAAAGTTGATAAAATTGTTTACAACGTTGCCAATGACATCACATCTCAAAGTGGTGCAGCTATCGATGTTTTGAGAAAAGTGCCGCAGGTAACGGTGGATGCAGAAGGAAATGTAGAATTACAGGGAAATCCGAATGTGAGATTCCTGATCAACGGAAAACCATCCAGTGTATTTGGAAACAGCCTTGCCGATGCTCTAGCTTCAATTCCCGCAAGCCAGATCAAAAGTATCGAAGCAGTTACAAGTCCCGGAGCAAGATACGATGCGCAAGGAACGGGTGGAATCATCAATATTATCCTTAATGAAAGTAAGATAAAGGGAATCAACGGATTGATAAACGCTTCTGCAGGAACACGCTTTGAAACAGGCTCATTGAATTTGAATTTCAGAAACAACAATTTCAGCCTGAATGCTTTTTTCAGCGGAAACGCTCAGTTGAAATCCAGAACACCATCATCGCAAAACAGAATTTCGCACGATTCTTCCTCACAAACTCGAACCCAATTATTACAAAATGGTTCAAGCGATTTCGAGAGACACGGTTATCGTACAGGTTTGGGATTTGACTGGTCGATTAATAAAACGAATACTTTGTCCGGTTCTATTTCTTACAACGATTTTGCCAATAAAAGTATCGGTTTCATAAATCAGGAACAGTACATCACTGATTTTTCTAATTCAAGTGAACAATCATTAATTGGTTATAGAAATTCATATAATCGTTTATCAGTGAATTCCATTGACGGAAATATTAGCTACAAAAAAATATTTCAGAAAGAAGGGCAGGAGTTAACGGCGGATTATGTAATGAGTTATGGTTCGCCGAAAAGTAATTATTTGCAGACTCAGAGTTTGGCGGGATCTTTATCTCCTTATGATGGTATTTCAGGTAGCAATCCGGGAACAGATACCAGTCATAATATATCGGTAGATTATGTGCAGCCAATCAATGATAATATTACATTGGAAATAGGTACGAAAGCAATTTTTCAGCACATTACAACAAATACGGATGTAAATGTTTTAAATGCTTTGTCGGGACAATATGAGTCAGATATTAATCAGTCTTACCACTTGAAATATGATATGGGAATTTATGCAGTCTATATTTCTTCTTCATTAAAATTATTTGATTGGCTGGATGTAAGAGCAGGAACACGTTACGAATACACCACCGTGAAAATTGACTATAAGAATACTAATATACCATCATACAGTCTGCTTGTGCCGTCGTTCATTTTATCCCATAAATTTGATACCGGGGAAACGATAAAACTAGCCTATACGAGAAGAGTCGAAAGACCGGAATATGCTGAATTGAATCCATTTTTAAATTTTAGTGATCCTCATAATATCACAACCGGAAATCCAGCATTAAAACCGGAAATTGGGAATAATATGGAGCTAGGTTACAGCAGGAATTTTGAAAACGGTGCTAATCTTTCATTCACCCTTACAGAAAGAATCAACAGTCAGGATCTTAAGCAAATCACAGCTTTCTACCCAACATATAACGTAACCGGAACAGATTACACCAATGTTTCGGTCACTTTTAGAAATAATATCGGAAAAGAATATAACTCAGGCGGTGTTCTTTCGGGTTCTGTTCCTTTTTTTAATAATAAATTAAATTTACGAGGAAATTTGATGATTTTTCACCGATATATTGTCAGTGATTATTTTGGAAATGTAGATATGGGTATGAGGTATCGTTTAAATTTGAACTTAAATTACCTTTTTCCAAAGGATTTTATTATTGAAATGTTCGGGAATTATAACTCTTCTGCAAAAAATATTCAAGGTAAAAATCCGCAGTCAATCATTTACAGCATTGCGGCAAGAAAGCAGTTCTGGAACAAAAAAGCAACTATTGGTATCACAACAACAAACCCTTTCAATAAATATATCAAACAGACAACAGCTGTTGAAACGGATGACTACAACTCATATTCTGTACGTTATTTGCCACTTCGTTCGTTCGGAATCAGTTTCAGCTATAAATTTGGTAGGGATTTTAAAAAAGAAAAAGATATCAGTGACGATTATTTGAATGGAGCGACACAAGGTAATTAATGCTGATTCTGTCATAATTTAAATGAGTGATTAATTTGGCTTATTCTGGCACTAAAAAACATCTAAATGGCTCTATTTGGATTGATGACATTCAAACTTTTTATTAGCTGATATAGATAATGTTTTGAAAGTATTAGATAACATCTGAATTATCTTTTGATACATTCAAATAAACAAAAAAAATGTCTTTAAATTATTCTAGTAAATAATGTTTTTACAAAATTAAGTTTGTAAATGTATTCTTCTAGTTTATTTCAAAAATGATCTATTAAAATTAAATTATGGTACATAAAGATATATTGTTGCCAATTTTATTTATAATTTAGACAATCTGTTTTTTAATGCTTATCAAAACGTAAGTAGTAAATTAAGAATAGTAACCTACGTGAAAATAGATTTGTGAAAAGCAAAATTTAAAATGAGTGAATCGATACTTTCATCAGAATTCAGTTCTTCGTCTGAGCTGATTGACAAACTTCATCAAAACGGAATCACCAAAATCTATCGGGAAGGCGATGTTATTTTAGATGAAAACTCTTCCATCCGCTCGATTCCTATTGTGATGAGCGGAATGCTAAAAGTGATCCGAACAGAGGAAGACGGTCGCGAGATTTTACTGTATTACATCAAAGCTGGCGAAAGCTGCATTATGTCTTTTCTGGGCGGTATGCACAACGAAAAAAGCATTGTTCGCGCTGAAGTTGAGGAAGATGCAGAAATTCTGTTTCTTCCCGTAGACAAAGTTTCCCTTTTCATCAGAGAATATCCGGAATGGCTGGATTATATCTTCAGACTGTATCACAAACGTTTTGAAGAATTGCTGGACATCATCAATGCGATTGCTTTTAAAAAAGTGGATGAAAGACTTCTGAATCTTCTTTCCAAAAAATCCGAAAACCTCAATTCTAAAACTATTGCCGTAACCCACGAGCAACTGGCCAACGAGCTGGGAACCGCAAGGGTAGTGGTTTCCCGACTGCTGAAACAGCTGGAAGACGCCGGAAAATTGACACTCGGACGGAATAAAATCATTCTTTCAGAGAACCAATAGACCTTATGTAACAAAAGTAGCGGTACGGCTCTCCGGATATTTCCATTTTTGCATCATAAAATTGAAAAATGGAAATTTTTGGTTATGTTGCAGCCGTTTTTATTGGCATCTCTCTCGGGTTAATTGGGGGTGGAGGAAGTATTCTTACAGTTCCTGTGCTGGTTTATCTTTTTGGGATGGATGCTTTTCTGGCAACAGAATATTCGCTTTTTATTGTAGGAATCAGCAGTCTGGTGGGTTCCTTTTCTTATTTTAAAAAAGGTCAGGTGAATTTCAGAACTGCTTTTGTTTTCGGAATTCCGTCTGTGATTTCTATTTTTATTACAAGAAACTATCTTTTACCAATGATTCCCGATCAGATTTTTTCTCTGGGGAGTTTTGTTGTCACAAAAAATATTTTACTGCTTTTGATTTTTGCGGTTTTGATGATCATTGCTTCCAGTAAAATGATTCAGAAAAGCGCACTTCCGCATACTGTGAACAGTCTGTCTCTTAAAAATGAAACACTTCTGGTAGCAGGGGAAGGCTCTGTGGTTGGAATTCTTACCGGTTTGGTGGGCGCAGGCGGTGGTTTTATGATTATTCCTGCACTCGTCAATCTTCTTAGGATTCCAATGAAAGTCGCCATCGGAACTTCACTTATGATCATTTCTTTCAATTCTCTTATCGGGTTTTTCACTTCGGTTGGTCACGTTGCTATCCAATGGAATCTTTTGGGGACAATCTCGGCAATTGCAATTGTGGGAATTCTTATAGGTTCTCATTTATCAAAGACAATTGACGGCAAAAAACTGAAACCTGCGTTCGGATGGTTTATTCTGGTAATGGGTATTTACATCATCATCAAAGAACTTTTTCTCTGAAAATCCTTGTGTAACAAAAGTAGCTGTAACACAGAATTTAAACCCAGAAATTTGTATCAAATTAAAATTAATTAAAAAATATCAAAATGAAATCGTCAACAACGGTTACATATAACAATAAAAAATAAATACTTACAATATGAAGATAGAACAGATTTATACAGGATGTTTGGCTCAGGGAGCATACTACATCGTCTCTGAAGGTGAAGCGGTAATCATTGATCCTTTGAGAGAAACTCAACCTTACATTGACAGACTGGAAAAAGACAATGTAAAACTCAACTATATTTTTGAAACCCATTTTCACGCAGATTTTGTGAGCGGTCATTTAGATCTGAGCAGAAAAACAAATGCTCCAATTGTTTACGGTCCAACGGCAAATCCCGAATTTGATGCTGTAATTGCGGAGGATCATCAGGTTTTTGAAGTGGGAAAAATCAAAATTAAAGTTCTTCACACGCCGGGACACACGATGGAAAGTTCCTGTTTTCTGCTGATTGATGAAAACGGAAAAGAAAAAGCGCTGTTCAGTGGAGATACTTTGTTTCTTGGTGATGTGGGCCGTCCGGATTTGGCACAGAAAGCTTCACATATGACTCAGGAGGAACTTGCCGGACTTCTTTATGAAAGTCTGAATAAAAAAATACTTCCTCTTGAAGATGATATAATCGTTTATCCGGCTCACGGAGCGGGCTCGGCCTGTGGAAAAAATATGCAGAAAGAAACGCTGGATACATTGGGAAATCAGAAAAAAACCAACTATGCGCTGAATCAAAAAGATAAAGAAAGTTTTATTAAAGCGGTTACAGACGGGCTTCTTCCGCCTCCTGCCTATTTCGGAATGAATGTAGCAATGAATAAAAAAGGCTACGAAAGTTTTGATGCTGTTCTTTCTAAAGGTCTTCAAGCTTTTTCACCTTCTGATTTTGAGGAAATGGCAGAAATTTCAGGTGCTTTGATTCTTGATGTGAGAAACAACAGTACTTTTGCAAAAGGTTTTGTGCCACAATCTGTGAACATAGGGCTGGACGGAGATTTTGCCCCTTGGGTAGGCGCTCTCATCGTGGATGTGAATCAGCCCCTTCTATTGGTAACGGATGAAAATAAAGAAGAAGAAGCTGTGACCAGACTCAGCAGAGTGGGTTTTGATCAAGTTGTGGGTTTTCTGAAAGGTGGTTTCAACGCCTGGAAAGACAGTGGAAAAGAAATTGATACTGTCCAAAGAATCTCCGCCGGGCAGTTTGAAGCTGAGGTTAAAAACAGTAATTCAAAAATCATCGATGTGAGAAAGGAAAGCGAGTACGAAGCTGAACACGTGGAAGGTGCCTACAACAAACCATTAGCATACATTAACGAGTGGATCACTGATATCGATCCAACCGAGCATTTTTATCTGCACTGTGCAGGCGGATACAGAAGTATGATGGCCGCAGGGATTTTGCAGGCAAGAGGTTACAGAAATTTTTCGGAAATTGAAGGAGGGTTTAATGCCATTGTAAAAACCGGTGTTCCAAAAAGTAATTTTGTATGCCAAAGCAAAACATTCAAATAAATTTAAAAACAGATCAATAGAATGTTAGAAATCATCAAAGAACCTTGGCCGTGGTATGTAGCAGGTCCGTTAATAGGTCTTACAGTTCCGGCGCTCTTAATTTTGGGAAATAAATCTTTTGGGATCAGTTCATCGCTCCGTCATATCTGTGCAGCGTGTATCCCCTCAAATATCAGCTTTTTTAAGTATGACTGGAAAAAAGAATCCTGGAATCTTGTTTTTGTACTGGGAATTTTTTTTGGTGGAATGATTGCGTCTTATTTTCTGATGAATCCCGGAGAAATTGCCGTCAATCCCAATCTTAAATCCGAATTGGCGGGTTACGGAATCACAGATTACACTAATCTCGTGCCTGTACAGCTGATGAGTTTTGAAAATCTGTTTACCCTCAAAGGATTTATTCTGATGGTCGTTGGCGGATTTTTAGTGGGTTTTGGAACGCGTTACGCAGGGGGCTGTACCAGTGGTCACGCCATTATGGGACTTTCTAATCTGCAGTGGCCTTCGCTGATAGCAACCATCTGTTTTATGGCAGGAGGTTTTCTGATGGCCAATGTAATTTTACCAATAATTTTATCACTCTAAATTTAACTCTGTAATGACAAAAGAAAAAGACATCCGTCATCAGGACAGTATATGCACCAACGAAAGTAAAATGGATCACCAATGGTTTCATCAGCTGAAATATCTTCTTGTAGGCATTCTCTTCGGAATTGTGTTTGTAAAAGCCGAAATTATCAGCTGGTTCAGAATTCAGGAGATGTTCCGCCTGCAGTCGTTTCATATGTACGGCGTTATTGGAAGTGCAGTTATCACGGGGATGATTTCGGTTTTCATCATCAAAAGATTCAATGTCAAAACTATTTATGGTGAAAAAATATCCATTGCTCCTAAGAAATTCAATAAAGGACAAATTTATGGCGGATTGATTTTCGGATTTGGCTGGGCAATTACCGGTGCTTGTCCCGGGCCGCTTTTTGCACAGATCGGAACTCGTGCTTTCGCTGTTACCGTCACTTTGGTGAGTGCTATTTTGGGGACTTGGGTCTATGGATATTTCCGAGATAGATTGCCACACTAAAACAGATAATTGAAACGTCCTTAGCAAAATAAGCACTCGCTCAAAAGAAATATTTTTTGTAATTTACATCTCTGAAGTGGTATGAACAAAAGAACAACAAATTCCTTAGCAATCTCAGATTTCCAGAAAGACAACAATGTTGCCTTTGGCGTTCTGTACCAAAAATATTTTGGCTACACCCGTAAGTTTGTTCTTGGAAATAAAGGCAATCTGGAAGATGCGGAAGACGTTTTTCAGGATGCTTTGATTATTCTGTACGAAAAATTGTACGATGACGATTTTAAAGCCTACACCTGTCTCGCCAATTACGTCACCGGAATTTCTAAAAATCTCTGGCTGAAAAAACTGCGCAACCGAAACTTTTTTGTAGAAATGCACGAAAGCTATTATTTTGAGAACAAAGAAGAAATTAACCAAGCGATAGAAAATGAACGGGATTATTATGATAAACTCAATGACTATATCAATAAAATCTCTTCCCATTGCCAAACCCTCATTCAAGATATTTTTATGAAGAATAAAAATATGGATGAAATTCAGGAAAAATACAAATATTCCAGCAAGCACAATGCACAGAATCAAAAGCATAAATGTGTAGAACAGATTAGAAAAATAAAAAAAGATGATAATTTTTAAACCTGATTATCAATACTTTAAATGTAATTTATAAAAAATCACCTTTTCATTGGGTGATTTTTTTTGTTTTTGGGAACTTCTATATAAATACTTTATCTTATGTTCACAAAAGCAATTTATACATTCTTTTTTCTAATTGCCATTTCGTTCAATGCACAAAGCAAAACCGGAATCAATTTTCAGGCGAAAAATTTAGAAGAAGCTAAAAAACTGGCAAAACAGGAAAACAAACTCATCTTCATCGACCTTTACACCACTTGGTGCGGTCCGTGTAAACTGATGAAAAAGAATACGTTTCCTGATGCGGAATTAGGAACGCTTTTCAATGAAAATTTCATCAGTCTTTATATTGATGCTGAAAAAGAAGGAATCGAACTTGCCAAGAAATTCAAAATCGTCAATTATCCGTCTTTCTTATTTTTAGATGAAAATGGAGAATTGGTTCAATACGATTACGGATATTACAACGCCAAACAATTTCTGACGGTAGGAAAATCGGTTTTGGAAAAGAGAAATCCAGACAAAAAAACGCCAACATTAGACGAAGTAAAAGGGAAATTGATGGGCGAAACCATTCCGGATTTTACGGCGAAAGACCAGTTTGAGAAAACATTTTCTCTGTCTCAGGAAAAAAAGAAAACGGTGTTGGTTTTCATTCGTGGACAGTGGTGTCCGTATTGTAACAAATACATTGAAGGCCTTCAGAATCTTGCTCCCGAATTGCAATCTAAAAACACAAGATTGGTCATCATTTCACCCGAAAAGCCTGAATTTATCGCAAAAACTATTAGCAAAACCAAAACTTCTTATTTCGTTTTGTTTGATGAAAACTACAAAATCGCAGAACTTTTTGATGTGCTTTACACGCCGGAAAAGAAAACGATTGATTTGTATGAAAAACATTTGGGAGACGATTTCAAGAAAAGCCGTTCCGATGATTCTTCAAGATTACCTGTTTCTGCCACCTACATTTTAGATGAAAATCAAAAAATCATCTGGCGACATTTTAATCCAGATTATAAAGAAAGAGCTTCTTTGGAGGATATTTTAAAACAACTTTAATTTTTTTATGGCAGCTTAAACTTCATTTAAGTTACGTTGCGAACATTTAACAAAAAACAATCAGTAAAAATAAAAAACATCTATTATGAAAAATACAGTCACACTCATTCTCGTTTTTTTGCTTCCTTTTTTTGCATTTTCTCAGAAAGCCGAACATCGAAACTTAGAAAATAAACTGGGAATTCAGGGATACGATCCTGTCTCTTATATCGAACAGAAAAAAGCGGTAAAAGGAAAAAAAGAATTTGCAGTTAATGTAAATGGAGCCATTTATTACACTTCTTCGGAAAAGAACAAAGAACTCCTCAAAAAAAATCCTGAAAAATACGAGCCTGTTTACGGTGGTTGGTGCGCATTTGCAATGGGAGATTCTGGTGAAAAAGTAGAAATAAATCCTGCCACTTTTAAAATTATCGATGGAAAAACCCATTTGTTTTATAACAAATTTTTTAATAATACGCTGACTTCGTGGAATAAAAACGAGGGCAAACTTAAAAAAAGTGCCGACCAAAACTGGAAAAAACTGACTGAAAAATAACAACTTATGAAAACAATTATCATTACCTTCATTACAGCCATTCTTTTGGTTTCCTGTATCAGAGAAAATACTGCAACGGAAGATTTAATGGAAATGGCTCCCGAAAATGCAGTATTAAAATACTCAGGAAATTTTATGCAGGGACCTTTCGGAAATAACGTCAACGGAAAAGCTGAAATTTACGAGAAAAACGGAACTTTTACCCTGGTGTTCAACGATGCTTTCACGGTTAGCAATGGTCCGGATTTGTACGTTTATGTAAGCAAAGAACAGCAACCATCACAATTTGTTTCTCTCGGAAAGTTAAAATCTGTGAACGGCGGACAAATCTATACGTTTACAAGTCCTGTAAATTTTGATGAATACAAATACGCCGTTGTACATTGCCAACAATACAACCATCTATTTTCCTACGCATTACTTCAAAAATAAGACAACGATGAAAAACTATATCAATTGGGCATTACGATTAATCCCCGCAATTATTTTGCTTCAAACTTTGTTCTATAAATTTACAGCTCATCCTGATTCTGTTGCGATTTTTTCAAAACTACACGCAGAACCTTATGGAAGAATTTTTTCCGGAGTTTTGGAACTCATCACAGCAGTTCTGATTCTGAATCCGAAAACCACTTTTTGGGGTGCTGTCTTAGGATTTTTTACAATGATTGGAGCGATAGCGTCACACATTTTCATTCTGGGAATTAATACCAATAACGATGGAGGAAAACTATTTTTCCTTGCCGTAACCGTTCTTGTTTTCTGTGTGATTCTTTTGTTTAAATTTAAAAAAACTAAAGTATGAATAAAAATGAATCGGTTTATATAATCCTGTATGAGATTCTTACCGAACAACAGAATTTGCTGAGGAAAATTACTGCAAAAATGTACACGCACAATATTCCGTCTCTGGATGGTGCTACAATTGGTGGTCACACGAGACATATTATTGAGTTTCTGGAAATTTTACTGAATTCTTATCACACGAATCAGATTAATTATGACGAAAGACAAAGAAATCTGGAGTTAGAAAAAAATCCTGAACAAGCGATACAGGCGATTTCCGAAATACTTTCCAGTATTAATTTGCCTAACAAAAATTTGATAATGCATCA
>Ga0308163_10002019_pt1 | contig 19905 bp, 10 predicted proteins | sample PhyTR1_FD_201037 | JGI IMG/M metagenome (GOLD analysis project Ga0308163, IMG submission 201037) | Phyllosphere microbial communities from UC Gill Tract Community Farm, Albany, California, United States - DLSLT.R1 | ecosystem: Host-associated > Plants > Phyllosphere > Unclassified | place: USA...
ATCAAGAATCCGCTGGGCGGCATCCGCGGCGCCGCGCAGCTGCTGGAAATGGAACTGCCGGCGCTGCACGCGGTGCAGCTGCGCGAATACACGCAGGTCATCATCAAGGAGGCCGACCGCCTGCAAACGCTGGTCGACCGCCTGCTGGCGCCGCACCGCCGGCCGCACATCGTCGGCGACGTCAACATCCACGAGGTGCTCGAGCGCGTGCGCAGCCTGATGCTGGCCGAGTTCCCGTCCGGCCTGACGATTTTGCGCGACTATGACGCCTCGATCCCCGAGTTCCGGGGCGACAAGGAGCAACTGATCCAGACGGTTCTCAACATCGCCCACAACGCCGCGCAAGCGCTCGCTTCACAAATCGAAGCGGGCGACGCGCAGATTATTTTGAAGACCCGCGTGGCGCGTCAGGTGACCCTGGCCAAGGTCCGCTACGGGCTGGCATTAGACTTGCATATCATTGACAATGGACCGGGCATCGCACCCCAGATCCGCGACCGTATCTTCTACCCGCTGGTGTCGGGGCGGGAGGGCGGCAGCGGCCTCGGGTTGACGTTGGCGCAGACTTTTGTGCAGCAGCACATGGGCGTGATCGAGTGCGAGAGCCGGCCTGGATATACGGATTTCCGTATCCTGCTGCCGTTGCCATAAGCCGAGGCAAGCAGGGGCGGGTGCCGAGTCCCTTGATTGACGATCCATATTGCGGGATAACACAAACACATGAAGCCAATCTGGATAGTAGACGACGACGAATCGATCCGCTGGGTACTGGAAAAAGCGCTGGCGCGGGAAAACCTGGCCACCAAGAGTTTTGCCAACGCGCGCGACGCCATCGCCGCGCTCGAGTTCGAGACGCCGCAGGTGCTGGTGTCCGACATCCGCATGCCGGGCGACTCCGGCCTCGACCTGCTGCAACTGGTCAAGTCGCGCTTCCCCGGGCTGCCGGTCATCATCATCACCGCCTTCTCGGACCTGGACTCGGCCGTGGCCGCGTTCCAGGGAGGCGCCTTTGAATACCTGGCCAAGCCGTTCGATATCGACAAGGCTGTCGAACTGATCCGCCGCGCGCTCGACGAGAGCCTGCGCGAGACCAGCGTCGAATCGGGACCGTCGGAAACCCCGGAAATCCTCGGCCAGGCGCCGGCCATGCAGGAGGTGTTCCGCGCCATCGGCCGGCTGTCGCAATCGAACGTGACGGTGTTGATCACCGGCGAATCGGGCTCGGGCAAGGAGCTGGTGGCGCGCGCGCTGCACAAGCACAGCCCGCGCGCGCAGCAGCCGTTCATCGCGCTCAACACGGCGGCGATCCCCAAGGATTTGCTGGAATCGGAACTGTTCGGCCACGAGCGCGGCGCCTTCACCGGCGCGCAAACCACGCGGCGCGGCCGTTTCGAGCAGGCCGAGAACGGCACCTTGTTCCTCGACGAGATCGGCGACATGCCGTTCGACCTGCAGACGCGGCTGCTGCGGGTGCTGTCGGACGGGCATTTTTACCGTGTCGGCGGCCATCAGCCGATCAAAGCCAACGTGCGCGTGATCACCGCGACGCACCAGAATCTGGAGCAGCGCGTACGTGAAGGCCTGTTCCGCGAAGACTTGTACCACCGCCTGAACGTGATCCGCCTGCGCCTGCCCAGTTTGAGGGAGCGGCGCGAGGACATCCCTATTTTGGTGCGTCACTTCCTGGTGCAGAGCGCCAAGCAGCTGGGCGTGGAAGCCAAGCGCATGAGCGACGCCACGGTGCAGTTCATCAGCGGCCTGGATTTGCCGGGCAACGTGCGCCAGCTGGAAAACCTGTGCAACTGGATCACCGTGATGGCGCCGGGCCAGACGGTCGAAGTCAAGGACCTGCCGCTCGAGCTGACGCAGGAGCAGGCCGGCGGTGGCGCCGCCAGCTTGGGCACTGGCGGCGGCGCGGGCTTGCCGGCGCCGTCGGAAGGCTACGGCGCGGTCCAGCATCACGGCACTGTGGTGCCGGTGGCCGCGCCCGATGTGGGCAACGGCGCTGCCGGCTCGCCGGACGCCTGGCTCGGCCTGCTGGAAACCCAGGCCGCGTCCATGCTCAGCGGCGGACAGCAGGAAGTGATGGCGGTGCTGGGGCGGCAATTCGAATCGGCGCTGATCCGCACCGCGCTCAAGCACACGCACGGCCGCAAGAACGACGCCGCCGTCCGCCTGGGCATTGGCCGCAACACCATCACGCGCAAGATCGCCGAGCTCGGCATCGACGGCGCCAAGGACGATTAAGCAAACCAAGTCCGGGGTCAGGTCCACCATTTCTACACGAACGCGTCTGTAAGGTCACACTAGGGATGGGGCCGTGTAGCATTGGTGGACCTGACCCCGGGTTGTTTAAGGTAAGCTCTTGGCTGACGAAGCCAGGGGCTTTTTTTTTATGGAAACTGTATGTTGATTAATTGTGTGGCCTATCAGGACGGCCAGAAGCTCGATGACATCCCGGTCGAGGAAATCAGCGATTACATGGAGCGGCCGGAGACGTTTGTCTGGGTCGCGCTGCGCGACGCCGAGCCGGAAGAATTGAAGACGATGCAGCACGAGTTCGGCCTGCACGAACTGGCCGTCGAAGACGCCAGCCGCGGCCATCAGCGGCCGAAGATCGAGGAATACGGCGATTCGCTGTTCGTGGTGGTCAAGACCATCGAGTGCCGCGACGGCGACGTGGCCATCGGCGAGGTCGATATGTTCGTCGGCCAGAACTACATCCTGTCCTCGCGCGACGCCGAGAGCCAGCAGGGCTTCCTGGGCGTGCGCGCGCGCGCCGAGAAGGAGCCGCACATGCTGCGCCTGGGGCCGGCGTTCGTGCTCTATGCGCTGATGGACGCGGTGGTCGACCGCTACTTTCCGGTGCTCGACATGCTGGAAACGGAACTGGAAAAAATCGAGGAGCTGATCTTCAGCAGCGGCAAGCAGCGCGACAACATCGAGCGCTTGTACGAGCTCAAGAGCAAGGTCACCACCGTGCGCCACGTGGTCGCGCCGCTGATGGAGGCGGTCGGACGGTTGCACGGCGGGCGCGTGCCATCGATGTGCATCGACACCCAGGAGTACTTCCGCGACGTGCATGACCACTTGCACCGCATTACCGCCTCGCTCGAGTCCATCCGCGACACCATCGGCACCGCGATCCAGGTCAACCTGTCGATGACGGCCATCGAGGAGAGCGAAGTGAACAAACGGCTGGCGGCGTGGGCGGCGATCTTCGCCATCGTCACCGCGTTTGCCGGGTTGTGGGGCATGAATTTCAAGTACATGCCCGAGCTGGAGTGGAAGTACGGTTATCCGATGGCGCTGTCGGTGATGGTGCTGGTGTGCCTGGGGCTGTACCGGCGTTTCAAGCGCTCCGGCTGGCTATAGCCGCCCCCCCAAACCCCGCATGCGGTCTGCGAAACGCCCGCGTTGCCGCTTAAGGGTCGTACCCCATGGGGTACGACCCTGCCTGGCCGTGCGGGTTTGCCAGGCCATGAGACATAAAAAAAGCCCCATGTCTTGCGACATGGGGCTTTGTTCATCACGACTTCAGATTAAAAGTTGTAGGTGGCGCGCAGGTACACGGTGCGGCCCGTTGGATCCGTGTAGCGTGGATCGTAACCAGCCTGGAAGGCGGTGGTCTGGTACGACAGTGGCGGATCGCGGTCGAACAGGTTGCGCACGCCGGCGGTCAGGGTCAGGCCCTTGATCGCTTCCCACGAACCGTAGCCGTCGAAGGTGGTGTACGACGCCACCTGGTTCTCGGCGTCCTGGTCCAGGTAGCCCGATTTGTAGTGCGCCGAGACGCCGGCGCCGAACTTGCCCTGGCTCCAGTTCACGTTGACGGTGTTCTGCCAGCGGAAGATCGGACCGTTACCCGAGAAGACGCCAACGTTCTGGTGCATCTCGTCGCCGACGAAGTTCTGGTACTCATACTTGTGCACCCAGGTGCCGTTGTATGCGAAGTTGAACAGGCCGAAGTCCTTGGTGCGCAGCTTGTAGGCCGCCGACAGGTCGACACCGTTGGTGTTCATGTCGCCCAGATTCTGCGTACGCAGGTCCAGGTAGCCGCAGGTGATCGGGTTAGGGCACTGCGAACCGTCAACCGCCAGGTCGCCCGATGGATTACGCTTGTAGTAAGGGGCGAAGGTGACAGGGTCGCTCAGTACGTCGTAGTCCTGCAGGTTGCTGATTTGCTGCGTCAGGCGGATCGACCAGTAGTCGGCCGACAACGTCAGGTTGGCGGCAGGCTCCCAGACCAGACCGACGGTGCCGTTCTTCGAACGCTCAGGGTTCAGGTTCTGGTTACCACCGTTAAGCACCTGGAACTGCTGGCCGCAGTTGGCGGCGGCCGACTTGCCAGGGATCGGGTTGCCGCCAGGGCAGTTGACCGGATCGTCCAGGCTGTTGGCGGCGTTGGTGTACGAGTTCGCAGCGTTGATCTCATACAGCGACGGCGCGCGGAAGCCCTTCGAGTACGAACCGCGCATCAGCAGCGAGGTCAGCGGACGGTAGACAAACGAGAACTTCGGATTGGTGGTGTGGCCGAAATCGCTGTATTTGTCGTAACGGAAGGCGGCGGTCAGGTCCAGGTTCTTCAGCACCGGCACATTCAGCTCGGAGTAGAAGGCCGACACGCTGCGCTTGCCCTGGTTCAGGGTCAGTGGATCGATACCGGTGGAAGCGATCACTTTTTCCGCGAACTCGGTGTTGGCCGCGCTGCGGAATTCCTGGTGTTCATACTGGGCGCCAACGGCCAGGCCAGCCTGGTGGCCGGTGTTGAGCCAGTCGCCGACTTCGCGGCTCAGCTTGATGTCCGCGCCTTTGCTGATGCCTTGCGCGTTCATGATGTTGCCGCTCAGCGCCGCAGCGTTCAGCAGGGCCGTGCCGGCCGCGCTCTGGTCGCCGAAGACGTTGACTACCCCGTCGAGCACGCCTTGCGAGATCATACCGCCGTCGCTGTAGCCGTACAGGTTTTCCTTGACCTTGTTCTTGTTGTACGACAGGGCGGTCTCGTAATCCCAGCCGGCGACAACGCCTTTGAGGTTGACGACCAGACGTTCCTGGCGATTGATGTTTTCATCGGCACGCGAGCCGTTCGGCAGATCGCGCCAGCGGGCGTGGACGAAACCAGGCTGCACGCCGGGGGTGATCGAGCCGCCGGTGTCCATGAAGGTCGGGTCCAGCGTCAGCGCGTTCGGAACGGTGCCGTTGCCAGGGTAGTAAGGGTTCGGGGTGCCGTCAGGACGGTTGCGGTTGATGTACAGGCCGCCGTATGGCACCGGCGCGATGGCGCTTTGCACCGTGCTCTGGGTGGTCAGGTACTCCACGCCCAGTTCATGGTTGTCGTTCAGCTTGAAGGTGCCGCGGATCAGGCCGGTGGTACGCTCGCTCTTCGGCACGTAGTCGACGAACGACGAGGTCGTCATCTGGCACGAGCCGCCGTTGCCGGGCACCAGGTTCGGGCTGCTGGTGCAATCCGGACCGGCCGGGTTGGCGCTGGCGCCGCCCTGGTAGTAGTTGGCCGGGCTGGTCGATGCCGACAGGCCGCCGGCGTAGCGGCGGTTGTAATCGCGCTGGGTGCCGCCGATGCGGTTTTGCGACTGGTGGTCGACCATCGCGAAGATGTTGAAGCGGTCCTGCTCGAGGTCGCCGAAGCCGTAGCCGATGTTGGCGCTGCGAGCGGTGCCGCCGTCTTTGCGCGGGCTGTCCACGCCAACGGTGGCGGTGCCGCCTTGCCAGTCTTTTTTGGTGATGAAGTTGATCACGCCGCCGACCGCGTCGGAACCGTACAGCGACGAGGCGCCGTCGCGCAGCACTTCGACGCGCTCGAGCGCGGCGAATGGAATCATGTTCAGGTCGGGCGCCGAGCTGTCGAAGGCGTTGTTGGCCAGGCGGCGGCCGTTCAGCAGGATCAGGGTTTTGTTCGCGCCCACGCCACGCAGGTCGGCGAACGAGGCGCCGCCGGTGCCGGCGCCGACGACCTGGCTGGTGCCGGTGCTCGACTGCGACACGCTCAGATTGGCCAGTACCTGTTCGACGGTGGTGATACCTTCTTTTTTCAGGTCGGCCATCTTCACGACGGTCACGGGCACGGCGGTCTCAGCGTCGATACGCTTGATAGCCGAACCGGTAATTTCCACGCGCTGGATCGGCGCGTCGGGTGCTTGTTGAGCGATTGCCGGTTGTGCCAGCACGAACGCGGCACCGCCGGCAAACATCAGCCGCAGCGAACGCGAAATAACGGTTTCCATCATCATTGCTTCAACTCCTAAGAGATCTTATTGCTTCTTTATCATTAAACGACACGGGCTGAATAATCCATGGGTAAATTATTCAGGATTGCCATAAGACCACCCGAAGGGCGCGGGGTCAATTGAGTGTCTGTAACAAGTTTGACATAAACAACACTTCCTGCGGTTTTTACATCAAAAAACGCCTTTTTTACATAAAAACACAAAGTTTTTGAAATGTTATGGCGGTTTTGTGCTAGAGCTCGTTTAAAACTTCAACCGCATTCATCTTTGTGAATAACGGTACAATCAAAAGCCTGTCCACCAAGGGGATGCGATGAGTGACGAGCAGCGGCTGGAGACGCCGTCGGAGCGACCGCCGGCGGCGCGGTTGTACGGCGCAGCCGACGGCCGCGCGCTGGCCGAGGCGACGTTGCGCGCGATCACCGCGTCGACCTCGCGCGCCCGTGGCGACGATTTCCTGCGCCTGATGGTGCGCGAACTGGCGCTGGCGCTCGATGTGCGCTACGTCATCGCCGGCCGCCTGATCGCCATGGCCGACGGCCACGAGGGCATCCGCACCTTGGCGCTGTGGGGCGGCGGCGACTACCTGCCGGCGATCGAATACACCCTGCGCCACACGCCGTGCCAGGATGTGACCGACCAGAGCATGTGTTTCCACGCCTGCGGCATCCAGGCCGGCTATCCGCAAGACGCGTTACTGGTCGACATGCAGGCCGAGAGCTATATCGGCATGCCGATGATCGACAGCGAGGGCAAAACGCTGGGCATCCTGTCGGCCATCGACACCCGCCCCATCTCCGAGGACAAGCGCCTGCTGGCGCTGTCGCTGCTGTCGATCTTCGCCACCCGCTGCGCGGCCGAGCTGCAGCACCAGGAGCGCGAGCGCATGCTCGAGCAGACCGTGCAGCAGCGCAGCGAGGCCCTGCTGGCGGCCCAGGCGATCCTGGTCGAGCAGGAAAAGATGGCGGCGCTCGGCGCGCTGGTGGCCGGCGTCGCGCACGAGGTCAACACGCCGATCGGCGTGGCGGTGACGGCGTCGTCAAGCCTGAGCTGCTACGCCGAGGAGCTGGTCAAGTGCGTCGGCGGCGGCCGCGTCAGCCGTTCGGAACTGATCGCCACGGCCGAGCGGCTGCGCGAGGCGGCCCTGCTGGTCGAGCGCAACCTGGCGCGCGCGGCCGATTTGATCGGCAGCTTCAAGCAGCTGGCGGTCGACCAGGGCAGCACCCACGTGGTGGAGATGGGCTTGCGCGACCACGCGCTCAGCGTGGTGTCGGCGCACGGTCCCGAATTGCGCAAGGTCGGCATCGCGGTCGTCGTCGAGATCGCCGCCGACCTGCGGGTGCGGATCGACGCCGGACGCTGGTCGCAGGTGCTGTCGAACCTGCTGATGAACGCGGCCAAGCATGGCTATCCGAACGGCGGCCCGGGCAAGGTCGTGCTGAGCGCGCGCGGCGCGCTCGAGGAGGGCGCGCGCTGGCTGCTGGTGGAGTTCGCCGACGACGGTGTCGGCCTGACGGCGGACGTGCGCGAACGCTTGTTCGAGCCGTTCTTCACCACCAAGCGCGGGCAGGGCGGCTCGGGCCTGGGCATGCACATCGTCTACACCATCGTGCACCAGATGGGCGGGCAGGTGGCGGTGTCGTCCGGCACGCCGGGCTGCCGCATCCAGATCCGCCTGCCGGTCGGCGTGTAGTCAGCGCTGCTGGTTGTCGGCGGCCATCGACAGGGCCACCGCTTCGGCGACCTTGATGCCGTCCACGCCGGCCGACAGGATGCCCCCCGCGTAGCCTGCGCCTTCGCCGGCCGGGAACAGGCCGCGCGTGTTGAGGCTTTGCAAGGTGTCGTCGCGGCGCTTGATGCGGATCGGCGACGAGGTGCGCGTTTCGAGCCCGGTGAGCACGGCGTCGTGCTTGAAGTAGCCGCGCACCTGCTTGTCGAACGCCGGGAACGCTTCGCGCAGCGCCGTCACAGCGAACTCCGGCAGGATTTGCGCCAGGTCGGTCAGGTGCACGCCCGGCTTGTACGACGGCACCACCGCGCCGAATTCGGTCGAGGCGCGGCCGGCCACGAAGTCGCCCATCAACTGGCCCGGGGCGTTGTAGGTGCCGCCGCCCAGTTCAAAGGCTTTTTCCTCCAGCCGGCGCTGGAACTCGATGCCGGCCAGCGGGTGGCCCGGATAGTCCACTTCCGGCGAGATGCTCACCACGATGGCGCTGTTGGCGTTGCGCTCGTTGCGCGAATACTGGCTCATGCCGTTGGTGACCACGCGTCCCGGTTCGGACGCGGCCGCCACCACGGTGCCGCCCGGGCACATGCAGAAGCTGTAGACGGCGCGGCCGTTGGAGGCATGGTGCACCAGCTTGTAGTCGGCCGCGCCCAGGATCGGGTGGCCGGCGTTGGGGCCGAAGCGGCAGGTGTCGATCAGCGACTGCGGGTGCTCGACCCGGAAGCCGATCGAGAACGGCTTCGCTTCGATATACACGCCGCGTTCATACAGCATCTCGAAGGTGTCGCGCGCGCTGTGGCCGATCGCCAGCACCACGTGGTTGGTGACGATTTTTTCGCCGCACTCGAGGGTCAGGCCGCGCACCTGGCCACCGTCGCCCAGTTGCTCGATCTCGATGTCGACCACCTTGTTGCCGAAGCGGTATTCGCCCCCCATGGCCTCGATGTTGGCGCGCATCTGCTCGACCATTTTGACCAGGCGGAAGGTGCCGATGTGCGGCTTGCTGACGTAGATGATCTCTTCCGGCGCGCCGGCCTTGACGAACTCGGTGAGCACCTTGCGGCCGTAGTGTTTCGGGTCCTTGATCTGGCTATAGAGCTTGCCGTCCGAGAAGGTGCCGGCGCCGCCTTCGCCGAACTGCACGTTCGACTCGGGATTCAGCTCGCGCTTGCGCCAGAAGCCGAAGGTGTCGACGGTGCGTTCGCGTACCTGCTTGCCGCGTTCGAGGATGATGGGACGCAGGCCCATCTGCGCCAGGATCAGCGCGGCGAACAGGCCGCACGGTCCGGTGCCGATGACCACCGGACGCGGGTTCTGGTCGTGGCCGGCCAGCTGCTCGCCGGCGGCGACGTATTTGTACGAGGTGTCCGGCGACGGCGTCAGGTGGGCGTCGTGCTTGAGGCGCTTGAGCAGCGCGGCCTCGTCGCGCACGTCGACGTCGAGCGAGTAGATGAGCACGATCGCGGTTTTCTTGCGCGCGTCGTAGCTGCGTTTGAACACGCTGAAGCCGAGCAGGTCGGCGGCGGGGATGTCGAGGCGGGCCAGGATGGCGGCAGGCAGTTCTTCCTCGGTATGGTTCAGTGGGAGCTTGACTTCATTTAAACGCAGCATGATCGATTCCTGAGAGGGCGCTGTCTAGGCGCCATGGCGGTCGGACCGTACACGCGGACCGCCGGCCCGGGTCGGGCCCGTCAAAGGCGGTATTTTACCAATATTGCCGGGCCGACGCAGCGTGCGCCGGCGGTCCGCCTTTTGAAGCGAGGTCCGTCGACCGGGCAAAAAATATAAAACGCCGCGATGGCATTTATAGAATATTAAGTTCAGCCACCGACGTGCCGGCGTCACGACGTGTCGCGGTCCCGCGGATCCGCCCATTTATTGATTTTATGCGCCGACCCGGTTTGGATAATGTACGCATATTCTCTTGCGCTGTTTTTAATAAGACCTTTCTTTAGCCCGGTTTATTCTGCCGTAATTAATATCGCCGGCATTGCCGAGCGATGCGCCGCGAGCTGTCGCAGGCATGAATTAGCGCGTGGCAATCGTGTCGCAGGTCTTTGCTAAATGCAAATTATTGCATTAAAGAAATGATTTGTGTGCTGGCAACTCAAGTGTTTGTTGTTAAAACACGACTTGCACCAGTTTGGGTAGCGACCACGTTTTATATGGTCCAAGCTTGAGTTCGCCTAACGCCGCCCGCCGGTCGGTGACCCAATCTCGGTTTCGCGGCGTCTGCGGTGTCGTGTTTTCAATGTTCTTTGTTTTGTACACGGCGCGGAGGACGTTGATTTTCGGCGGTTCCTTCTTGACGCCAACCGGTTTTGATGCAAATCCCTTAAGCAACGTTACTTCCGAGCAGAAAGCATGGCTCTGCTGTTTTTTCGTTGTTTTTTTGCTCATAAAAAATTGTTTGAAACACATCAATAAGTATTTAACAGGCAACATTTTTCCCGATTTCGGTGCATATTGTTGTCAAGACGAGACATATGGAATTGATATCAAATAATTATCATTTTGTGTGGTGTCATGCATGCCCGAACTGGCGCCCCAAACTGGTGCGAACGAAATTGGCGCCTGTGCGACCCCTCGAATGAGCCCTCAGGTTTATTGACAATGGTCGACGTGCTATGTTTTTATGAATGGCGGCAATGTCCAGAATTATTCGCCCGAGTGCCAATTCGGACGTCGCCACCGGCAGTACAAATATTTTGAAAGAGCAGGGCGGCAATCGGTGGTTTTATCCAGACCTTCGATGAGCTTATAAAAGAAAAGGGTCGTTTTACTCGTCGTTCAAAAGATGCAGTGATACGTCTAATAAACACACCAAGGGAATTCAATATAATGATCAAGGAAACAGTATTGTCTCGCTCGATCCGCGTAATGTTCGTCAGCGGCCTCGCGCTGGGTATGCAGGCCGCCAGCGCGCAGGATGCCGCGCCGATGCAAAAGGTGGAAGTGACCGGTTCGCGTATCCCGACCGTCAACACCGAAGGATCGAGCCCGATCACTGTCGTGAGCGCCAAGGACATCAAGGTGGACGGCGTGCGCAACACGGAAGACATCCTCAACAACCTGCCACAGGTGTTCGCCGGCCAGGGTGCGGCCGTGTCGAACGGCGCGACCGGTACCGCGACGGTCAACTTGCGTAACCTCGGTTCGGACCGCACGCTGGTGCTGGTCAACGGCAAGCGTCTGCCTGCCGGTAGCGTGCAGGATTCCGCTCCCGATCTGAACGAAATTCCTGCAGCCCTGATCAAGCGCGTTGAAGTGCTGACCGGCGGTGCCGGCGCGGTCTACGGCGCTGGCGCTGTGGCCGGTGTGGTCAACTTCATCCTGCGCGACAATTTCGAAGGCGTGGAAGTTCAGGCCAATCTTTCTGGCTACAACCACCAGCAGGGCAATGGTGTCGCCAAGGCCGTGTCGGACCGCAACTTCCCGCTGCCAGGCGATGTCAAGTTCGACGGCAAGACCAAGGATGCGAGTATTTTGATCGGTGGTAACTTCGCCGACAACCGCGGTAACGCCACGCTGTTCTTCAATTACAAGGAAACCGACGCTGTGTTGCAATCGCAGCGTGATTTCACGTCGTGCGCGCTGGCGGGCAGCGAAGACGGCTTCAGCTGTTCCGGTTCGGGTACGCAGGCCAGCGGCCGCATCCGTGTCAGCGGCAACGGCTTCACCAATGACGGCAAGGGGGGCGTGAAGCCGTACACCTCCGCCGACGTGTACAACTTCGGTCCGTTGAACTATCTGCAGCGTCCATCGAAAGTCTACGGCTTCAACGCCATGGCGCACTTCGACATCACCGACAAGCTCCAGGTCTACCAGCAGTTCGCGTTCCACAATTATTCGACCGATGCGCAAATCGCTCCGGGTGGTATCTTCTACCCCACCACGGCCACCATCCGTGCCGACAACCCGATGCTGACCCCAGCCTGGAGAACCGCGCTGGGCTTGGACACGGCGGCGAGCGTCCAGGCCACCATCGGCAAGCGTAACGTCGAGGGCGGTCCCCGTATCAACTCCATCAATGACACCTCGTTCCGCGAATTGATTGGCGTCAAGGGCGAGCTCGGCAACTGGAGCTATGACGTCTTCGGCCAATACGGCCGCGTCAGCCACAGCGAGAAAAACAGCAACTACTTCTCGGTCCAGCGTACCGCACGCGCCTTTGACGTGGTCAACGTCAATGGCGTCGCCACCTGCGCCTCCAAGGCCAGCGGCGCCGACGACAAGTGCGTACCGTACAACCTGTTCGGCGGTCCGATCACCGCTGAGCAACTGGCGTACCTGAGCACTTCGGGCATCATCACCGGCTACACCCAGCAACTGATCTACGGCGGTAACATCGGCGCCGATCTGGGCGTGTACGGCATCAAGAGCCCATGGTCGACCGCTGGCGTAGGTGTGTCGTTCGGCGCCGAGCGCCGTGCCGAGAAGCTGGTGTTCTCGCCGGATGAAACCTCGCTGTCGGGCGATCTGGCCGGTTCCGGCGGCGCAGCGCCGCCGCTGACCGACGGTTACTCGGTCAAGGAAGTGTTCGGCGAATTCCGCCTGCCATTGTTTGAAAACAAATTCCTGGCCAAGTCGCTGGATGTGAACGGTTCGTTCCGTCGTTCCGAATACAGCACCAACCACACCGCCAACACCTACGGTGCCGGCGTCGATTGGGCGCCGGTCGAAACGCTGCGCGTGCGCGGCAGCTACCAGCGTGCGGTACGCGCGGCCACGATTCCGGAACTGTTCAACCCGCAAACGGTCGGCAACAACGGCCCGTCCAACGATCCGTGCGCCGGTCTCGGCGCCTTTGGTGCGCCGGGCGGTCCTACCGCTAGCCCGGAGAAGTGCGCACGCACCGGCGTCACCGCCGCGCAGTACGGAAACCTGGAGAAAAATCCGGCCAACCAGTACTCGAGTCAAACCGGCGGCAATCCAACCCTGTCGCCTGAACGCGGCACCACCTACACCGCCGGTATCGTGTTGACTCCGGTCAAAAATCTGACCATAGCGGTCGATTACTTCAACATCAAGATCGAGGACACGATCGACACAGTCGATCCGACCATCGCTCTGAGCCAGTGTTTGGAGGTTGGCACTCCGGTGTTCTGCAATTTGGTCAAGCGCGACGCGGCCGGCACGTTGCAGGGCACTGGCGGCCCAGCCGGCTTCATCATTGCCACCAACGCCAACATTGGCAAGGTCGCCACCTCGGGTCTGGATCTGGTCTCCAGTTACGCCATGCGTCTGGGTACCGCAGGCTCGCTCAGCTTCAACCTGAACGGCACCTATACCCATAAGTCGACCACGGAGAACGTTCCAGGCCTGGGCGAGTACGATTGCGCTGGTTACTTCGGCGCGACCTGCGACACCCCGACCCCGAAATGGCGTCACAAGTTCCGCACCACCTGGGCGACGCCTTGGAACTTCGATCTGTCCGCGACCTGGCGTTACATCAAGGGCACCAAGCAGGAAGGCTTGAACCCGAGCCCACTGCTGCTTGCCACGGGAGAAAACATCCCGGCATCGATCGAAGATCACATCGACGCACGCAACTACCTGGATCTGAACGTTCAGTATCCAATCACCAAGAAGATCGGCCTGAGCTTCGGCGTGAACAACTTGCTGGATAAAGATCCACCGATCGTGTCGACCAACGTGACTGCCGCCGCCGGCTTCGCCAACGGTAATACCTACCCACAGGTGTATGACTCGATGGGCCGTTACATCTACCTGAACCTGACCGCGCGCTTCTAAGCCGATCAGATCCGGATGTGACAAAGGCGCTCAGCTTCGGCTGAGCGCCTTTTTTTTATGCCGGCGGCGCCGGCGCGGATCGGTAATAGCGATCAGGAACAGCGGATCAGGAATAGTCGACCGGATCGTCGCCGTGCTTGAAGGCGTTCATGGCCACGGTCATGGCGCTGATCATGTCACGCTCGGCCGGCGACAGGTGCGGATGCCAGATGTCGAAGATCAGCACCACGCGCAGCTTGTCGCTGTCGTTCCACGCCTCGTGCTCGATGGTGTCGTCGAACACCCAGGCCTGCCCCGGCACCCATTGGCGCGTTTCGTTGGCCACGCGGAAGCCGCAACCGGGCGGCACGATCAGCGGCAGGTGCGTCACCAGGCGCGCGTTGCTCACGCCCACGTGCGGCGGGATGCGGGTCTTGGGCTTGAGCAGCGAGAACATCGCGGTCGGCGTGCGGCCGGCCTGCTCGGGCTGCGGCGCGCCGCCCAGCAGGGCCATGGTGCGCGGACATTGCGCGGCGTTCGCCACGACCGGCGCGCCGTCCTTGAGCAAGTGGAAGGCGCTCCAGCGCGGCGAGTTGTTCAGCTCGGCGAACTGGTTGTGCGGCATGTCGTCGGCGTAGGTCAGGTAGGGCGTGAAGCCGTCCTCCTTTTGCAGCACGGCCAGGAACTCGTCGCGGATGGCGTCGGTGCCCGCCTCGATCGCGTCTAGCCAGGGAAAGTCGGCGCGCGGCAGGAACGGCATCGGCACCAGTCCGGGGTAGTGATACACCATCGATTCCGACTCGTAGCGGCGCTTGCGCCCGACCAGGATGTCGATCGATTCGCGGAAGCGGCCCAGCTCTTCGCCGGCGTGGCGCTGGTATTGCTGCTCGAGGAAATTGTCGAGGAAGCGACCGTAGCCGGCCTGGTAGTTGTCGACGTATTGCATCGCGTGTTCGACCGCGTCGCGCATGCCCGGTTCGAGCTGCGCCAGCGGCGGGGCCACCTGCGCCACCGCGCCGTACACCGTGGCCGACTGGTGGGTCTTGCCTTGGCGCTCCAGCAGATTGGCACGCAGGATCAGCGCCACCATGTTCGACGGATCGGCCACCAGCGCGTTGTGGATCGCGGTCTGCTCGGCCGCTTCGTCTTTTTGCGCCTGGCAGGCCAACGCCAGGTTGATCCACGCTTGCGGATCGTCCGGCGTGGCGCGCACCAGGCGCTCGAACGCCAGGCGCGCGGTGGCATGGTCGGCGTAGCGGAAGGCGCGCTTGCCCAGCGAACCCAGCGCCAGCGGATGGGCCGGCGCCAGCGCCAGCACGCGCGCCCACAGGCGGGCGGCGTCTTCTTCCTTGCCGGCTTTGGCGGCCTGGATGGCGGCCGCTTCCAGTATCGCGATTTCGGGTTCAGCCATGGACGGACTCTTTTCTTTTATTGGGGAAACTGGCGGTCGCCAGAAGAAAAATTATAGCCTGCCTGCCGTGCCCGGCTGACAAAAAAAACCGCGCGGCCTGGCGGCGCGCGCGGGTTTCGGCAGCATGGGACGCGTGCGTGACGCGGCGCCCGTGGAGGCTTGCGTGTGGCCTTACTTCAGGCGCGCGGCGATCGCGGCCACGCGCGCGCCGTAAGCCTTGGCGGTGTCGAGATCGCCTTGCGGGATTTCATCGACGCTGGCGTCCGACGGCGACTGCGCCATCGCGCCGAGCGAGCCGCCGATGTTGTTGAGGTCGGTGCGCTGGGCGGCTTTGGTGTTGGACGGCAGCATGCCCAGGCTGACCCAGATGCCGCCGTGCTGTGAAGCCAGCGTGTTCAGGTACACCAGGGTGTTTTGCTTGTCGCCGCTGAAGCTGGCGCTGTTGGTGAAGCCGCCGAAGACCTTGTCTTTCCAGCCGCTGCCGAACCAGACCTTGGAGCTGGCGTCGGCGAATTTTTTGAACTGCCAGCTCGGGCCGCCCATATAGGTCGGCGTGCCGAAAATGATGGCGTCGGCCGCGTCCAGTTTCTCCCAGGCGCCGTCGGGCAGGTTGCCTTCGGCGTCGAGCGCCAGCAATTCCCCACCGGCGCCTTCACTGACGTACTCGGCGACGCGTTTGGTATGTCCATAACCGGAGTGATAGACGATGACGATTTTGCTCATGTGGCCTCTTCAATGGAAAGTTAAGTGGAAGCCATAGAGTAGTCGAGCGGGGGCGTTTGGTAAATACTCACCCAAAGGTAGGGATGGTCCCTTACATGCCGCCCCAGATCGCGCTGAGCGCGCCGACGGCCGCCAGCGCCGCCGTCTCGGTGCGCAGGATGCGCGGGCCCATCGCCAGCGGCACGGCGCCGTGGCGCAGCGCCAGCTCCTCCTCCTGCTCGCTCAGGCCGCCCTCGGGGCCGATCACCAGGGTGACCGCCTGCGGCCCCTGGTGGCGCGCCCATTCCGGCAGCGACTGCTGCGCGCGCGGCGTCAGAATGATGCGGCGGTGCATGTCCTGCTGGGTGATCCATTGTTTGTAGTCCTGCAGCGGCGCCAGCTGCGCCAGCCGGTTGCGGCCGCTCTGCTCGGACGCCGATTCGATGATGCCGCGCCAGTGCCCCATCTTTTTCTCCGCGCGCTCGGCCGACAGCCGCACCACGCAGCGCTGCGACGCCAGCGGCTGGAAGCCCGACACGCCCAGTTCGATGGCCTTCTCGATGATCCAGTCCATCTTGGTCCCCTCCGGCAGCGCCTGCGCCAGGGTGATGGCGAACGGCAGCTCGACGTCGCGCGCATGGTGGGCCTTGATCTCGACGGTGGCGCTGCGGCGCTCGATCTGGGTCAGGGTCGCGCTGTATTCGCCGCCGTCACCGTTGAATAGCGTGATCAGTCCGCCCTGGGCCAGCCGCAACACCTGGATGTGATGGGCCACGGTATCGGGCAGGGTGAGCAGCTGGCCGACGGCCAGCGGCTGGGAAATGTGAAAGCGGGGCATGCGGAATTCCGATCGGTAGGGATCGACAATTTTAATCGCTGGGACACACTCCCGGTGACTTACTTCTGGTCATGACTGGAAGTTACAAACCCGGTTCGTTTTTGGTGCAGGCGGGCGCGTTATTTGTGCAAGAACCATGTCTAAGATGAAAAATTGCACCAAGATAGGATTTGCCGGTTGGCGACAATTCTACGTTCTGGCATTAATTCTGGAAAAAACCATATGAAAAAATTATATATCGTTACTCGCTAATTAAACTGTATAAAAAATGTAACCGGCGCTTATTGCGGCGGGAATATGTGGCTCTATCGTAAAGCAATATTCTTTGCCGATATAGACATTCGTAGCAAATCTGCCCATTTTTTGCGCGTATCGTTGTTTTATCGCATTATTAAATTGTCCTTGTTGACAGTGTATTTCTGGCCATGGTGTTATCAGTCCGGCAGGCAATGAAATCCAGCGCCTGTGATTATTGGTAAACAGATCTCCACAGAGAGAGAACGGGCAATCAGGCCCATAAGGCAAATCTTCTAATCGGGAAATTACATGTTCAGGAAAACAGTCTTAGTGAATGCGCTGTCGCTCGCCTTCGGCACGGCGGCATTGACCGTGGCGGTGGTGCAGCCGGCGATGGCCCAGTCGAATGCCTCGGGTAACATCTTCGGCCAGGTCGAATCGCCGTCCGGGGCCTCGATCGTGGCGGAGAACAAGGAGACCGGCTTGAAGCGCACGGCGCAGCCGGAAGCGGGCGGCCGCTACCAGTTCACGGCGCTGCCGGTGGGCCGTTACACGGTCCAGCTGGTACGCGAGGGCAAGGTGGTCAACAGCAACGACGTCGAGGTGACCATCGGCCAGGGTGTCAACGCCTCGTTCACTAGCGCCGTGCAGTCGGTGCAGGTGACCGGCCGCCGCAGCCGCATCGACATTTCCAACACCAACAGCGGCGTCAACTTCACCGCCAGCGAGCTGGCCAAGCTGCCGATCACGCCGTCGGTGGCATCGATCATCCAGCTGGCGCCCAACACCACGCGCGGCGACTCGCGCTACGGCGACGGCAACGCGCCCAGCTTCGGCGGTTCGGCGGCGTCTGAAAACGCCTTCTACATCAACGGTTTCCCGGTCACCAATGTGCTGTTCCAGGTCGGCACCTCCGAGCTGCCGTTCGGCGCCATCGGCGGCGCGCAAATCCTCACCGGCGGCTTCGGCGCCGAATTCGGCCGCTCGACCGGCGGCGTGATCAACATTTCGACCAAGAGCGGCACCAACCGCTGGGAGGTGGGCGGCAGCTACAGCATCGAGCCGAACTCGCTGCGGTCGACCGAGAAGAACATTTACTACGGCAACAACGGCCTGCCGACCGACGGCAAGCTGTACCGCTATAACCAGGACAATACCCGCGACAGCACCATCGCCAACGTGTTTGTCGGCGGTCCGATCATCAAGGACACGCTGTTCTTGTACGCCAATATCGAGCGCACCAAGACCGATATCGACAACACCCGCGCCAACGCCGACAGCACCGCGCTCAACACCGGCTGGGAAGAGCGCCGCGACACCATCAACCGCGGCCTGGTCAAGGTCGACTGGAACATCAACGACAACCACCGCCTGGAAGGGACCTACATCAACGACGATCCGAAGTCGGACCGCTCGTACCGCGCCTTCGACTACACTACCCAGACGGCTGGCGCGGCCACGACCGGCGGCGCGCACTATGAAAGCTACGGCCCGACCCCGGTGGCCGCGCGCGTGGGCGCCGAGATCAAGATCCTCAACTACACCGGCAACCTGTCGGACGATGTGACCCTGACGGCCATGGTCGGCAAGAGCCGGACCGAGCACGTGTACGATCCGGTCGGCTACAACCCGACCCTGTTCCAGATCACCGCGCCGGCCATCGCCCGCATTCCGGGCTTCAGCTACAACAGTCCGCAGACCACCACCGGCAACATCCTGGCGCCGGGCGCGTTCGACGAGCAGAAGGTGATGAACCTGAACCTGCAATACAAGGTGGGCGATCACACGATCCGCGTCGGCGCCGACCAGAACAAGATCAGCTCGAAGGCCGGCAACAGCCGCGCCGGCGGCGGCACCTGGGTGTACGCCTTCGCCACCAACCCCAACTCGCCGATCAACTCGGCCGTGCCGGCGCCGGCCACCAATGGCGGCTACGGCAGCCAGGGCTACTATGTGAGCCGGGTGCTGTCGTCGGGCGTGTCGACGCCGTCGGTCGACCAGGACGCCCAGTACATCGAGGACACCTGGCAGGCGACCTCGAAGATCATCCTGAAGGCCGGCCTGCGCAACGAGCAGTTCACCAACTATAACGGCGACGGCCAGCCCTACGTGGCGATGCGCCACCAACTGGCGCCACGCTTCGGCGCCACCTGGGACGCGTTCGGCGACTCCTCGCTCAAGGTCTTCGCCAATGCCGGCCGCTACCACCTGCAAATGCCGACCAACGTCGCTGTGCGCGCGGCGGGCGCCTCGCTCAACACCTCTGAATACTTCACGTATTCGGGCATCGACGCGGCCACCGGCGCGCCGACCGGCCTGCGGCCGCTGGGCGCGCTGTACTCGGCCAACAACGAGTTCGGCCAGTCGAAGGATCCGCGCGGCGTCGCCGCCCAGAACATGGACTCGCTATACCAGGACGAGCTGATCCTGGGCTTCGAGCGCGCCTATTCGCCGAGCCTGAACTTTGGCGCCAAGGTCACCTACCGCAAGCTTAAATCGACCATCGACGACTTCTGCGACCAGCGTCCGTTCGACAAGTACGCGGCCGACAACGGCATCGAAAACAACTTCGTGTTCAATTGTGCGCTGTTCAATCCGGGCAAGGACAACGACTTCCTGGTCGATTACGCCGGCGACGGTACGAAGCTGACGGCGGTGCACCTGAGTGCGGCAGAGCTGGGTTATCCGGAAGTCAAGCGCAGCTACCAGGCGCTGGACCTGTTCGCAGAACACCCGCTGCGCAACGGCTGGTATGGCAAGATCAACTACACCTTGTCGCGCAACAAGGGCAACACCGAAGGCCAGACCCGTTCCGATTCGGGCCAGGCCGACGTGTCGACCACCGCGGTATTCGACTATCCCGAGCTGACGTTGAACTCGGACGGCCTGCTGCCGAACGACCGCAAGCACCAGATCAAGGCGTATGGCTTCTACCAGTTCAACGACCAGTTCAACGTCGGCGGCAACTTGCTGGTGGCCTCCGGCCGGCCGAAGAATTGCATCGGCAACCTGC
>Ga0308163_10002020_pt1 | contig 19897 bp, 19 predicted proteins | sample PhyTR1_FD_201037 | JGI IMG/M metagenome (GOLD analysis project Ga0308163, IMG submission 201037) | Phyllosphere microbial communities from UC Gill Tract Community Farm, Albany, California, United States - DLSLT.R1 | ecosystem: Host-associated > Plants > Phyllosphere > Unclassified | place: USA...
CATCTCCGCGCAACCTCATCGCCATGATCACGCCGCGCTCTTCCGCGCCGAGATGCTTATAAGTTCTTGTCATGCAACAGCTTCCTCTAAATTGGAGACCGTTGCACTTGATCCTTGAATCCGCCGTTACTTTCTTTTTTGCCAGAAAAGAAAGTGACCCGCCCCCGCGCGGTAAGCGGGCTCACCCCTGAAAGGGAATAGAAGAAATCAACAAGCCGAAGGCAGTAAAAGAACCGCCCCTATCTATTACCTTATTTTGGAAAACCGCCCTTAAAAGGGCGCGTCATCGTCGCCCGCAGCAGCAGCAGCGGAAGCAGCAGCTGGAGCAGCTACCTTGACAGCCTTCACGGACGGCCCACCCGCGTCGATCCCGGGCATCGCCGGCATCCCACCTTCGGGCATCTCGCCGCCCAGAGCCTGCAGCAGCTCAGGCACCAGCTGCCCCAATTCGCCGGTGGAAATGGCAGCGTCGGCATCGAACCCGTCTTCCTTCTTGTTGGCGCCAGCCCCTTCGAACACACCTTCGAGGAAGGTGATCTTCTTCAGCTGCATGCCTTCGGTGAGCACGAAGGACACCCGGTCCTGCCAGGTCAGCGCCAGCCGCGTCGGCAGCTTGCCCTGTTCGATGTGCGCGCGGATTTCATCGATATCCAGCGGGTGCCGCGCATAACGCACCACCGCCTTCGATTCATCGCCGGCCTTCAGCTCGCACTCGCGGTCCACGCTGAAGCCTTCGGGCGGCTCCTGGCTGACCAGCCAGTCGGACATCGCCGCCGTGGCGCTCTGCTGGGTGTACAGCGGCACCACGGTGACGCCGCCCGGCATGGCGTCGACCAGGGCCGTCACCACCTCGTCGGCACGCGCCTGCGCCGAGCTGCCGACCACCAGCCAGCCGGCCAGCGGATCGATCCACACCGGGGTCGCTCCCTGGCGGGTGAAGGCCATCGGCAGCAACTGCAGCAGCACGTCTTCCTTCAGCTCTTTGGCTTCCTTGCGGCCGGGTTTGCGACCGGTTTCCTTCTCGATCTGGGCGATGCGCTCCTCGAGCTTGCGGCGCACCACGGTGCCGGGCACCACCTTGGCCTCGACCATGAATTTCATGATCCACTGGCCGCCGATGGATTCGACCAGCGGCGCATGCGCTTCGCCGCGCGGCTCGACCCAGCCGGCCGAGCGTTCCTGGGATGCGCCGCAGGGGGCGAAACGGGCCTTTTCCAGGCCTTCTTCGAGCTTCAGCAGGGCGTCGTCCTCTTGCGGGGCGATGCGGTAGACGATGACGTTCTTGAACACTTTTCGGACTCGCTTTTGTGACCGCCCTCGGGCGGCGCCATGAAAAACGCGGCTGAAACGCCGCTTGCCGCCTATTGTCGATGCAGCGGGCGACGCCCCCGCCAAGCGCACCGGCCGGCCGCGAGATTTACACAACACTCACCTCCACGGCACCTCGGTTTTACACGCGGATCGGACACTGCAATCCAACCTGATGCCGCAGATGGCAACAGGGGTCATCGAAAGGAAACTCTCATGCGACCCGTCTTTTTCCGCTCCATCGTCCTGACCGGCCTGCTGGCCTCCGCCGGCTTCGGCACCGCATTCGCCCAGGTGCCGGCGCCGTCGGCGCCCGCGCCGCAAGCCGCTCCCGCGCAAGGCCCTGCCGGCGAGGCCCGAGGCCAGAACGGCCGTTTCGACCCCGCACGCCGCGAGGCACGGATGCAAAAGCACTTCGAGGAAATGAAAGCCAAGCTGCGCATCACGGCGCAACAGGAAAGCGCCTGGACCACTTTCACCGCGGCCATGCGGCCACCGGCACGCGACGCCGCCGCGCCGCGTCCGGACCGTGCCGAGTTCGCCAAGCTCACCACGCCGCAGCGTATCGACCGCATGCGCGAACTGCGCGCACGCCACATGGCCGAAGCCGATGCCCGGGGCGACGCCGTCAAGACCTTCTATACCGCGCTCAACCCGGCTCAGCAGCAAACCTTCGACGCCTTGCCGCAGCCGCACTTCGGCAAACATGACTTCGGTCATGGCGGTCCGAAGGAGCACGGTCCGCGTGGCGAACGCCCCGGACCACGAGGTGCCGACGGCCAACCGCCGATGCGCTGACCGACCATGAAAAAAGGGACCGTGAGGTCCCTTTTTTCATTCGCAGGCGCGATTTACGGACGAGCGGTGCGCTCACCCATCGGCAGGCCTTGCTTGCTGTGCACGGCAGCGCGGGCTTCCGGCACCTTGGCGTCCTTGGTCGGGGTGCCCATGCCGCTCACGGCGGGGTTCTCGGCAGCGGGGCGACCGTTGGGCTGGCCGTTCGGGCCGGTGGTGCTGGCTTCGCCCTTGGCGATCGGGCTGTTCTTGCTCATCTTGTTGGAGGCGGCCGCCTCGCTCTTCACTTCGGCACGGGTGGTGTCGGTGGTGCGGGGCGACTTGTCCGGCGGGTTGACCTGGCCCTGCACCTTGGTGGTGGCATCGCCGCCCATGGTGGTGGTGGGCACTTGGGCGTTGGCAAAACCGGCAGCGGTCATGAGGCCGGCGATCAGCAGAGTCGACTTGATTTTGTTCATGGCAAAGATCCTTTGGTTTTGACTGAATACGGCTGGTTGACCAGCCGCGCTATCCGCAAGTCCCCGCCATCTGGTGGGTCGTTTCGGGACTGGTCTCTACGGTAAGTAGCGCGCCCGCTACACAGCGAAGGATCGTGCGCCCGCCCCCTGTAGGACGCTGTCGCGAAGCCGGTAGCGTCAAATTGGCAAGCGGCGTTTGCTGCCTACACTGCCACCACTTTCATTTCCTTACCTAACTGCTCTCGGGGCAATCCAATGAAAAACTTCCCCCTCGTTTCGATGGCCGCCATCGTCTCGGCCCTGCTCGTCGCAGCGCCCGCCGCGCATGCGGACGCCTCCGCCACCAACGGTATCTACCTGCAGTACGGCAGCGCCGGCAGCAAGAGCAGCACCGACGCCTACACCCTCGGCGTCACCAAGCCGATGAACTTCAGCAGCTCGCTGCTGGGCACCCAGGCCACCGGCTACTGGGACCTGTACGGCACGTATCACGTCTCCGACAACTCCACCGGCCGCGACTACAAGACCTGGCTGATCGACCTGACCCCTACCTTCCGCCTGCGTTTCGACCAGGGCCGTTCCAACTGGTTCGTGGATGGCGGCGTGGGCGTCTCGTACACGGACGTGCTGTACCAGAGCGACGTGAAGCGCTTCAGCACGCGCTTCAACTTCGGCACCCACGTGGCGCTGGGCTACACCTTCGGTACCAACCGCGAGCAGGAAATCTCGGTGCGCGTGCAGCACTACTCCAACGCCAGCATCAAGAAGCCCAACCCGGGCGAGAACTACGTCCAGGTGCGCTACGCGCACGCCTTCTAAAAAGGCGCTCCGGCCGCGCGCGACGGGAAATCGGGCCTCGTCCTACGGGGTCCGCCCGGTGCCGACCAGACAATGCCTGCCTTAACAGTAGGCGATGTCGCCAGCAGGGACCATCAGCACATGAGCGCCGACCATCAACCGTTTACCTTCAAGGTCTTGACGGTCAACATCCACAAGGGCTTCACCTCGTTCAACCGCCGCTTCATGCTGCATGAGTTGCGTGACGCGGTGCGTTCGGTGGCAGCGGACGTGGTGTTCCTGCAGGAAGTGCTCGGCACCCATGCCAAACACTCCGATCGCCACGCCAACTTTCCCCAAAACCCGCACTACGAGTTTCTGGCCGACGAGATCTGGCAGCAGTTCGCCTATGGCCGCAACGCGGTCTACGACAACGGCCACCACGGCAATGCGTTGCTGTCCAAGTTTCCCATCGTCCACTACCAGAACCACGATGTGTCCATCGCCGGGCCGGAGCGACGGGGCGTGCTCCACTGCGTGTTGCGGGTACCCGGCCGCGAGCACGACGTGCATGCGATCTGCGTGCACCTGGGCCTGGCCGAAAACCATCGTCGCCAACAGTTGATGCGCATCAACGACCTGGTCAACAACGAGATTCCCAAGGGCGCCCCGGTGGTCCTGGCGGGCGACTTCAACGACTGGCGCGGACGTGCCCACGACATCCTCAAAGCCGGCAGCGGGTTGAACGAGGTGTTCATCCAGGCCAACGGCGAGGCCGCGCGCACCTTTCCGTCCAAGCTGCCGGTTTTGCGCCTGGACCGCATCTATGTGCGCGATGCCCACGCGCACTCGCCCATCGTCCTGCCGCGCAAGCCCTGGTCCACCCTCTCCGATCACGCCCCGCTGGCAGCGGAACTGACGATATGACGGAGGCCCAGGTTTCGGTCGACTCCGGCAAGGGCGGCCGCCGGCTCCGATGGATCGCCGGCAACGACTTCAAACTGCTCGAAAACGGCGAGGAGTTCTTTCCCCGTGTGTTCGAATGCATCGCAGCCGCACAACGCGAAGTGGTGCTCGAAACCTTCATCCTCTTCGAGGACAAGGTGGGTCTGGCACTGCGCGATGCCCTGCGCACCGCGGCCCGGCGTGGCGTGAAGATCGACGTCATGGTCGACGGCTTCGGGTCCCCCGACCTGTCGCGCGAATTCCTCGAATCGCTGACTTCCGTCGGCGTGCGTTTCCGTGTCTACGATCCGGCTCAGAAGCTGTTCGGAAAACGCGTGGGCTGGCTGCGCCGCATGCACCGCAAGATCGTCGTGGTCGACGGCGAACGGGCATTCGTGGGCGGCATCAATTACTCGGCGGACCACCTCGCCGATTTCGGTCCGGAAGCCAAGCAGGATTATTCGGTCGAGATCACCGGTCCGCTGGTCGGCCACATCCATCGCTTTGCCCTGCAAGCCATCGCGATCGGCGGCCAAGGCCGCCATTGGCTGCGCCGCAGGGTGAAAGCCATTCCGTCCGAAGCCATTCCCGCGACTGGCCAGGCCGATGCGTTTTTCGTCACCCGCGACAACCACCGGCATACCAACGACATCGAGCGCCAATACCGCGCAGCCATCCGCGCGGCGCGACAACGGGTGGTCATCGCCAATGCCTATTTCTTTCCGGGCTATCGTCTCATCCAGGAAATGCGCAGAGCCGCGAAGCGTGGGGTAAAGGTCGACCTGATCCTGCAGGGCCAGCCGGACATGCCCATCGTGAAGGTGGCCGCCAGCATGCTGTACCACCACCTGCTGCATGCGGGCGTGCGCATCTACGAGTACTGCGACCGACCGCTGCACGGCAAGGTCGCGGTGATGGACGACAGCTGGTCGACGGTCGGGTCGAGCAATCTCGATCCGCTGAGCCTGTCGCTCAACCTCGAAGCCAACGTCGTCATCCGCGACACCGCCTTCAACGCCCAGCTGTACGAACGGCTGGCACACCTCATGCGCCACAGCTGCAAGCGCATCGAGAGGGAAAACCTCGAAGCCGAGTGGAGCAGCTGGCGCCTGGTGCGCAGCTTCTTCGTCTTCCATTTCCTGCGCTGGTATCCCATTGCCGCCACCTGGCTGCCCAATCCGCGCAAGCGGGCATTACCGGTCCAGTTGCCTACCAGCGGCGAAACCTCCACCGCCGGCGCCACCCGGACCGACGCCGCCTGATGGACGAGCGGTCCGACACGGCATTCGACTGGCGACGGCCCCGCAGCTGGGCCGCCCAGTCCTGGTGGCCGTGGACGCGTCGCATCGTCAGCCTCGCTTTCTTCGCCCTGGTGGCCTGGCTGATCATCGGCCGCGCACGCACCATCGAATGGGGCAGCGTCTGGCAGTCGCTGCAGGACATTCCCGCCAGCGTCCTCGCCATGGCCGGCGGGGTGACGCTGCTCACCTATGGTGTGTACTGCTCCTTCGACCTCATCGGCCGGTACCGCGCACGGCACAAGCTGTCGAACCGGCTGGTGATGTTCATCACCTTCATCAGCTATGCCTTCAACCTGAATCTGGGCACGCTGATCGGGGGCGTGGCTTTTCGCTACCGGCTGTACCGCCACTACGGGCTGCACGGCGGGCAAATCGCCCATGTCACCGCGCTGAGCATGATCACCAACTGGGTGGGCTACTGCGCGCTGGCCGGCGTGGTCTACCTGGTGTGGCCGCTGGCCTTGCCGCCGCAGTGGAACATGGGCGCGGTCGACATGCGCTGGCTGGGCGCGCTGGCGCTGACGGTGGCGGTCGCCTATACCGCCCTGTGCGCATGGCGGGGCGGCAGCGACGGGCGTGACCTGCTCGTGCGCGGCCAGGCCATCCCGGTTCCCGGGTGGCGCCTGGCGATATTCCAGCAGGCGCTGTCGGCGATCCACTGGATGCTGATGGCGACCATCATCTACGTGCTGCTGCAGGGCCAGGCGAGTTATCCCGCGGTGCTGGCCACGTTGCTGGTGGCCGCCATCGCCGGCGTGCTGGCGCATGTTCCCGCAGGCCTCGGCGTGACCGAGGCAGTGTTCGTCGCGCTGATGGGTCACCAGGTGGACGACACCAGACTCCTGGCGGCATTGCTCGCCTATCGGGGCATCTATTACATCGCGCCGCTTGCGCTGGCGGGCCTGTCGTATCTGGTGGTGGAACTGCAGCGCCGCCGCGATGCCCGAGACAAGGGCGAAGACGAGGCCCTGGCCGCATAACCCTGCGGCCAGTGCGCCCGAACCACCGCAAACGATTCGAAAACTGTATATTCATACAGTGACTCAAGACCCCATCCCGGTTCATCCCCTGCAGCGCAAGCTGGCCATCCTCGCTGACGCTGCCAAATACGACGCCTCGTGCGCCTCCAGCGGCACCAGCAAGCGCGACTCTCGCGGGGGTCAGGGAATCGGCTCCACCGAAGGGTCCGGCATCTGTCACAGCTACGCGCCGGACGGTCGCTGCATCTCGCTGCTGAAGATTCTGCTCACCAATTTCTGCCAGTACGACTGCCTGTACTGCGTCAACCGGGTCAGCAGCAACGTGGCCCGGGCGCGTTTCACCGCCCAGGAAGTCGTCGCGCTGACGCTGGATTTCTACCGCCGCAATTGCATCGAAGGCCTTTTCCTTTCGAGCGGCATCATCCAGTCGCCCGACTACACGATGGAGCAGGTGGTCGAAGTGGCCCGCTGCCTGCGGGAAGACCACGATTTTCGCGGCTACATCCACCTCAAGACCATTCCCGACGCCTCCCCCGAACTGCTGCAGCGCGCAGGGCGCTATGCGGACCGGCTGAGCATCAATGTCGAGCTGCCCACCGATAGCGGCCTGGCCAGCCTGGCGCCCGAAAAGGACGGCTTCGCCATCCGCCGCTCCATGGCCCGGCTCCGGCTGCACATCGACGACGCCAAGGAAGCGGCGCGCGAGCACAAGACCGGCTCGGTGGTCAGCCTGCCGGCCGCCGGCCCGCGCCGCGCCGCGGTGCCGCGTTTCGCACCCGCAGGGCAGAGCACGCAGATGATCGTCGGCGCCGATGCGGCCGACGATGCCGCCATCCTGGCCACCAGTGCCACGCTCTACGGCTCGTACCGGCTAAAGCGGGTCTATTACTCGGCGTTCAGCCCCATCCCGGATGCCTCGGGCAGCCTGCCGCTGACGGCGCCGCCGCTGATCCGCGAACACCGGCTCTACCAGGCCGACTGGCTGATGCGCTTCTACGGGTTTTCGCACGACGAGATCATCCAGCCCGACAGCAGCGGCCGTGCGCTGCTGGCGCTGGACGTCGATCCCAAGACCGCCTGGGCGCTGGCGCACCGCGAACGCTTTCCGGTCGACCTCAACCGCGCACCGCGCGAAATGTTGTTGCGTGTGCCGGGCCTGGGCGTCAAGGCCGTCGAGCGGCTGCTGGCCGCGCGCCGGGTGCGCCGGCTGCGGGCGGCAGACCTGTCCCGGCTGCATGTGCCATTGGCCCGCGTGTTGCCTTTCGTGCTGACCGACGACCACCGACCCAGTCGCGCCATGGAAGCAACGCCCGTGGCTCGCATGCCCGCGCCGGTGCAGGCCCAGCTTTTCTAAGGCTTTCCAACACGGACGCCCGGCATGGACCATCGGCATATCCGCCTTCCCGGCGAAACCAACCTGCCGGCGTTTCGCGACCAGGCCCGCGCGCTGCTCGCTGCAGGCATTCCGCCCGAAGCAGTCGAGTGGCAGGTTTCCGGGCGCACGGAAACCGACCTTTTCTCCGGCGGCGAAGCACCGCTGCTGCCGTTGCCGGACAGCAAGAAGCCGGCAGCATCGGTTCCGGCGGCGTTTCTTTCCTTGTGCCGCAGCGTGATCCTGCACAGCGATACCGGTCGTTTCGGCCTGCTGTACCGGCTGCTGTGGCGGCTGGTGCACGAACCCGGCCTGCGGCACGATCCGCTCGACCCCGACCGGCTCCAGGCCGACCGACTGGCCAAGGCGGTTCGGCGGGACCAGCACAAGATGACCGCGTTCGTGCGCTTTCGCACGGTGTCTTCGCCCCAGCCGGACGAACAACCGGATCTGCATGTGGCGTGGTTCGAACCCGAGCACCACATCGTCGAAGCCACCGCGCCGTTTTTCGTGCGGCGTTTCACCAACATGCACTGGGCCATCCTGACACCCCGAAGCAGCGTGCAATGGTTTCCGCCGGCCGACAAACGCGAAGGCCGGCTCGAATTCGGCCCGGGTGCCAGACGCGAGGACGCCCCTCCGGCCGACGCCGGCGAAACGCTCTGGCTCACTTACTACGCCAACATCTTCAATCCTGCGCGGCTGAAGCTGGCCATGATGCAAAAGGAGATGCCGCGACGCTACTGGCACAACCTGCCGGAAGCGCAGTTGATCAGCGGGCTGGCCGCGATGGCCATGGAGCGCAGCGGGCAAATGATCGACCAGGCGGCCAGTATCCCGGCGCGGCGCATCCGACCGGTCGCGGCGCCGGCGAGACCGGAAATCCCGGTGGTCATCCACCGCCTCTCCGACCTCAAACCGGCCACCGACCATTGCCGCGAATGCCCGATCGGGCAGTTCGCCACCCAGGCGGTCGCGGGTGAAGGGCCGGCCGGCGCACGCCTGATGGTGATAGGAGAGCAACCGGGCGATCAGGAAGACCTGCAGGGTCGGCCGTTCGTGGGCCCGGCGGGCAAGTTGTTCAACCGGGCCGTCGAACAACTGGGCTGGCGGCGCGACCAGCTCTACGTGACCAACGCGGTCAAGCATTTCAAGTTCGAGATACGCGGCAAGCGGCGCATCCACAAGACACCGGGCCAGCTGGAAGCCGCAGCGTGCCGGCATTGGCTCGACGACGAGCTTCGCCTGGTCGCGCCGGGCGCCATCCTCGCCTTGGGTGCGACGGCCGCGCAAGCGGTGCTGGGCCGCCCGGTCGCGGTGATGAGGGAACGCGGGCAGTGGCTCGAGGGACCCGACGGCCGGCCGGTTCTGATCACCCTGCATCCCTCGGCCCTGCTGCGCGCCGACCCGGACCAGGCAGAGGAAAACTTCGCCCGCTGGCTGGAAGACCTCGAAAAAGCCTCCGGCTGGCTGGCCTGAGACGCCTGATTCAACTTTTTAGCGAAACCCTGTGGAAAACAATCTGGTAACCGAGGGGTTATCCACAGGGCCGGCCGAAACCTCCCGATCCATCCACAGACCGCCCGAACCTCCAGCGTGCCCGCACACACGGTTTGGAGCGACGCAAGTCCTTGTCATGTCACGAGAATCCGGGCTTGTCCCCACAAACCGGGCATGCTTACTACTACTACTATTTCTATAAAGAGTTATAGAGAAGAACTTGCCAGAAACTTTTCCGCGGCAAAAGCCGCCCGTGAACAAGTACCGCCACCGCACTCCGACCCCCCAAAAAAATGATCTTCGAACTCAGCGGTAGCCGTCTGCGCGTCATGGGCACCCTGCATCTGATGCCGGCAGGCCGCGCACTGCCGGCATGGGTGCGTTCCGGCTACGACTGGAGCGAAGCGGTCTTCATCGAACATTCGCCGTCCGAATTCCTCCGGCTGGCCCGCCTGCCCGATCCCGTATCCCACCGCGGGTGCTCGCCCGCGTTCCGGCAGTTGCTGTCGAAAACGGCACTCGGCATGCCCGGAGTCGCTTTAGAGGGCTTCCAGCGCGGTGCGACGGTTTTGCTGGCCCTGGCCAGCCGGGCTTCTGCAAATGCGGTTGCCGGCGCCGACCAGGCCCTGCACGACTGGTGCAGGACCGATGGCAAGCCTTTCGGCTATCTGGAGCAGGCTTCGCAGGCACTGCAGCTGCTCAACGCCATCGAAGAAGAAGACTGGACGCCTGCCATCCAGGCCGAAACGGCACGCACGCAAACCGCGGCAGAACAACTGCGGGTTTTTCACGACCTCTGGCGCAAGGGCCGGCTCGCCGAACTCGCCGTGCTCAGCCGTGAGGGCCTGTTTTCATCGGAAACCATCCGTGCCCGATTGCTCACCGACCGCAACCGGGCCTGGGCGGCAGCCTATGTCGATCCGCCGCGGCGCTCGCTGGTCGCCGTGGGCGCCGCCCATCTCGTCGGACCCGGGAATTTCCTGGAAACGCTGGCGGCGGCATCCGGCCGCAGCGTGCGGCGCATCGTCTAGCCCTCAGCGCCCGAGCGACGCGGCGTCCAGGGCACGCCGGGTGGTTTCGGCCAGGACGTCGTCCCGTGCCTTGGCGTCGGCCCCGAACTGCGTGAAATAGACGGCCAGCACCATCGGCTCGCCCTGCGACGGCCACAGGACGGCGATGTCGTTGGTACTGCCGTAGTCGCCGGTGCCGGTCTTGTCGCCGACCGTCCAGCCCGCCGGCACCCCGGCCCTGATGCGCTTGTCCCCAGTGGTATTGCCGACCAGCCAACGCGCCATTTGGGCACGACCCGTGGCGGGCAGGCCGTCCCCGAGCACCAGATGGCGCAGGTTGCGCGCCATGTCGAGCGGCGTGCAGGTGTCCCGGGGATCGCCGGGAATGGCGGTATTGAGGTCCGGCTCCCAGCGGTCCAGGCGGAAGGTGGTGTCACCCAGCCGTCGGGCAAAGGCGGTCAGGGCCTGCGGACCGCCGAACTCGCGCATCAGCAGGTTGGCGGCCACGTTGTCGCTGTAGCGGACGGTGGCGTCGCACAGCTCGGCCACGGTCATTCCGATCTCCACGAACCTGCCGGTGACCGGCGCATAGGTCGTCAGGTCGGTCCGGGCATACCGCACCCGCTGCTGCAAGAGGCCGGGCCGGTTCGCCTCGAGGTCCAGCACCAGCGCCGCCAGCAAGGCCTTGAAAGTGCTGCAGGCGGGAAAACGTTCTTCCGCGCGGTAGGTGAACAGCGGGGAGCCGCGATGGTCGACCAGCGCCGCGCCCAGCCGTCCAGCGGCGTTTTTCTCGAGTGTCTGCAGCGCCTGGAGATCGCCCTGCCGAACCTGACCGTGCCCGCACGCCTGCAACCACGGCACGGCAAGAACGGCGGCGGTCAGCCAGGTTCGACGGGTAGCCGAAACCGACGGTGCGGTGCTGAAAATCATGGTGAGCCTCCTTTTGTGGCGACGCCGGCCTGTCCGGCATCGGAAAAGAGAAGCCTAGACCAGCCGCGTGCCTTCGAAGATGCGCCGCCGCGCATTCAGCACGTGCTGGCGAGCGGCCTCGGCCGCCTGCACCGCGTCTTGCCGTTCGACGGCCACGACGATGGCCAGGTGCTCGGCGTTCACCGCGGCTTCGGTGCTTCCGTCCTGGCCGTCGCCGTAACTTCCGGCCAGCTCCATGAACTGGCGGATGGGCGCGACGCTGGTCTCGATGGTGGAGACGAAAAATGCGTTGTGCGACGACCGGGCCAGGGCCAGGTGGAAACGCACGTCCAGTTCGATGCCCGCCGGACCGATGTTGTGCGAGAAGGCCAGCGCGTCGTAAGCCGCGCGGATGGCCGCCAGGTCTTCGGCACTCCGGAACTCGGCGGCGGCAGCGGCGGCGCCGCTTTCGACACAGCTGCGAAAAGCGTAATAGCGATCGATGTCCGCCAGGCTCTTGATGAGCGTCGTGGTCGCCACCGGCGGGTGGGGTGCCCGGATCACATGGCTGCCGGAACCGCGCCGCGATTCGATCACGCCGTCCGACCGCAATCGCGCCAGTGCTTCCCGCACGGTGGCCCGCGATACCCCGAACCTGGCCACCAGCTCGCCCTCCGTCGGCAGCTTGCCGCCGGTGGTGAATTCTCCCCGCAGCAAGGCGTCGACGATGCGGGCATAGACCCGGTCCGACAGGGGGCCGGAGTCGGTGCCGGCGGGGGAGTTCTTGACGTTCACGGGCTTCGAGTCCTGCTGTTGCGCAATGCAATCGATTTGATCGTACCAGCGCGGATACAAGACATCGGACAACTTAGGTGAAAACCCCATAGTTATCGGACAACCACCCGTTGAAAAATCAAGTTGTCAGTCAACTTGCTGAATTTGTACGGTTCAAAAACCTAACCACAACGAGAACACCGTGAGACTCCAACCGATATCTTTCTTCCGCAACCGCCTGCTGGTGCTGGGCGCTGCCATCGGCCTCGCCTTCGGCCAGGCCGCGATGGCCCGCGATTTCCGCTCCGCCGACGTGCAGCCCGCCGATTACCCCACCGTCGAGGCGGTGCGCGCCATGGGCAAGTCGCTCAAGGAGCAGTCCCGGGACAAGTTGGGCATCAAGGTCTTCGCGGCCGGCTCGCTGGGCTCGGAGCGCGACACCATCGAGCAGCTGAAGATCGGCGGCCTCGACATGATGCGCATCAACGCGGCCCTGCTGAACAACATCGTGCCGGAGACGCTGGCGGTGTCGATGCCCTTCGTGTTCCGCTCGACCGAACACATGCGCCATTCGCTCGACGGCCCGATCGGCGACGAAATCCTGGCGGCCATGGCCAGCCAGGGCATGGTGGGCCTGGCTTTCTACGACAGCGGCGCACGTTCGGTCTACACGGTGAAACGGCCGATCAGGACGCTTTCCGACATCAAGGGCATGAAGATCCGGGTGCAGCAGTCCGACCTGTTCGTGGCGATGATGGAAGCGCTGGGCGCCAACGCGACGCCCATGCCCTACGGCGAGGTCTACACCGGCCTGAAGACCGGCATCGTCGACGGTGCCGAGAACAACTGGCCGTCGTACGAGTCGTCGCGCCACTTCGAAGCCGCCAAGTACTACAACGCCACCGAACATGCCATGACGCCCGAGGTGCTGGTCTTCTCCAAGAAGATCTGGGACACCCTGACGCCGGCCGACCAGACGCTGCTGCGCAAGACGGCCAGGGAATCGGTCGCCACCATGCGCACCCTCTGGGACGCCCGCGAAGCCAAGGCCCGCCAGGTCGCCGAGGCCGGCGGCGCGCAGGTGATCACCATCACCGACAAGAAGCCCTTCATCGATGCGATGGCGCCGGTGTACGCCAAGTTCGCCAACACGCCCAAGCTGCGCGAGCTGGTCAAGCGCATCCAGGACACGCAGTAATCCTGCACCTCTCCACGGCCGGTTTTCACCGGCCGTTTTCGTTTCCCTTTCGAAAGGAAGTTCCCATGCAGGAACTCGAATTGGTCGAGCCGGCGCCGCCACGGGCGCACCGCGAGGCCGCCCTCACCGGGCCGCTGACCACGGTCAACGCGCTCGTCGCCCGCCTGGGCATGTTCGCCTCGGTGGCCGGGCTGTTCTTCATCGTGGCGATCGTCTTCTTCCAGGTTTTCGGCCGCTATGTGCTGAACAGTTCGCCGACCTGGACCGAAAGCCTGGCCCTGGTGCTGGTGCTGTACGTGACGCTGATCGGCGCGGCCGTCGGCGTGCGCGACGCCGGCCACATCGGCATGGAGTCGCTGCTGGTGCTGGTGCCGGACGCGATCCGCAACCGCATCGAGCTGCTGATCCATGCGCTGGTGATCCTCTTCGGCGCCGCCATGGTGTGGAACGGCGTGCGCCTGGGCGCCTCCGTCTGGACTTACCTCATCCCCAACCTTGGGCTGCCCGAAGCGGTCCGTTATGTGCCGCTGGTGCTGTCCGGCGTCCTCATCATTTCGTTCTCGATCGAGCACCTCATCGCCCTCTTCAAGGGCAAGCAAGTGGAGCCGTCATGGCACTGACCATCCTGTGCATCAGTTTCTTCGCCCTGCTCGTGCTGGGTGTGCCGGTGGCCTTCGCCATCGGCCTGTCTTCCATCTGCACCATCCTCTACGAGGGTCTGCCGCTGGCGGTGCTGTTCCAGCAAATGATGTCCGGCATGAACGTCTTCTCGTTCCTGGCCATCCCCTTCTTCGTCTTCAGCGGCGAGCTGATGCTGCACGGCGGCGTGGCCGACAAGATCGTGCGGCTGGCGCAAAGCGCCGTCGGCCATGTGCGCGGCGGCCTGGGCATGTCGAACGTGGTTGCCTGCACCCTGTTCGGCGGTGTCTGCGGCTCGGCCGTGGCCGACGTCTCGGCGATGGGCGCCGTGATGATTCCGATGATGAAGAAGAAGGGCTATCACGCCGACTACGCGGTCAACGTGACGACCCATGCCGCACTGGTCGGCGCGCTGATGCCGACCAGCCACAACATGATCATCTACGCCCTGGCCGCCGGCGGTTCGGTCTCGGTGGGCGCGCTCATCGCCGCCGGCCTGCTGCCCGCCGCGGTGCTGATGATCTGCATGCTGGTCGCGGCCTACGGCGTGGCGGTGCACCGCGGCTATCCGGCCGGCACCTTCCCGGGCTGGACCGGCGTGGCCCGCGCGGCGGTGGGCGCGATTCCCGGCCTGCTGATCGTGGTGATCATCCTGGCCGGCATCCTGTCGGGCGTTTTCACCGCGACCGAAGCCGCCTCCATCGCGGTCATCTACACGCTGCTGCTGACCTTTTTCATCTACCGCACGATGACCTGGCACCACCTGCTGCTGGCCGCGGCCAAGGCGGTGAAGACCACCGGCGTGGTGCTGCTGCTGATCGGCGTCTCGGCGATGTTCCAGTACCTGATGGGCCTGTACGAAGTGGCCGATTTCATGGGCGAGCTGATCTCGCACCTGTCGACCACGCCGTGGATCGTGTTCCTGCTGATCAACGTGATCCTGTTCGCGCTGGGCACCTTCATGGACATGGCCGCGACCATCCTCATCGCCACGCCGATCTTCCTGCCCATCGCCATGAAATACGGCATGGACCCGGTGCAGTTCGGCATCGTGATGCTCATCAACTGCGCACTCGGCCTCAACACGCCGCCGGTCGGCACCACCCAGTTCGTCGGCTGCGCCATCGGCGAGATCTCGGTCGGTGCGGTGATGAAGACCATCTGGCCTTTCTACGGCGCGCTCATCGCCGCGCTGATGCTGGTCACCTACGTGCCGGCTTTCGCCCTCACCCTGCCACGCCTGTTCATGGGTTATGCCCACTGACCGCCCCGGATCGATCGCCATGACACAGAAAATTGCCCTCAGCGGCGCCGGCGGCATCGTCGGGAACATCCTTCGCCGAGGTTTGCGCGAGCGCGGCCACGACCTGCGCTCCGCCGGCTTCGAACCTCTGACTCCCCTGTTCGACGGCGAAGACCTGGCACACGGAGACCTGCGCGAACCGGCGGTGGTCGATCGCCTGCTGGCCGGCATCGACGTGCTGATCCACCTCGCCGGCAGCAGCGTCGAGCGGCCCTTGCCGGAAATCATCGACAACAACCTGCGGGCGCTCGTCGAGGTGTACGAAGGCGCTCGCCGGCACGGTGTGCGACGGGTCGTGTTCGCCAGCTCCAACCACGCCTTCGGCATGCACCCGGTCGACGAAAAACTGCCGCTCGGCGCCGACTTCCGGCCCGACGGTTTCTACGGACTGTCGAAAGTCTGGGGCGAAGCGCTGGCGCGCATGTACTGGGACAAGCACGGCATCGAGGGCATCAGCGTGCGCATCGGCACCACCATGGGCAAGCCGCCGGAGAACGAACGCCAGCTGAGCACCTGGATGGGCACCGACGACCTGCTGCATCTCATGCAGCGCTGCATCGAGCAGCCGGAGGTCGGCTACACGGCCGTCTGGGCGGTATCGGCCAACCCGCGTGCGTATTACGACCTTTCCGAAGGCAACGCCATCGGCTACCGGCCGAAGCAGAACGCCGAAGACTGGGCCGCGGAAATTCTGGCGGCACCCAATCCGCTGGATGCCGTCGCCCGCACTTTCCAGGGGGGCTCGTTCGCCAGCCACGACTACACCCCACCGGCGGATCGTCCCCGGCGCTGAAGCGGAAACGCGCAAGGCCCGCCTGCAAACGGGCCGGAAAAAGCCGCGCCTGCAAACCCTGTGGATAAAACGCTGGCAACCAGGCACTTGTCCACAGGGTGGACGAAAAAGGTCATATCCATCCACAGTGCCGATCCGACATGTGCGGGGCCGCCCACACGGTTGGCGCCGATGCAAGCGCTTGTCAGGCCTGCACTTTTTGCCCTTGTCCCCAGAATCGGCCCTTGCTTACTACTACTACTATCCTTTTAAAGAGATATAGAGAAGAAGTCAGGCAAACCGCGACGCCGGCCGGCAAGCCACCGTGGCAGGTCATTCGGCCTCGATGTGTGCCGCCTTCACCACCTCCTGCCAGGACGCGATTTCCTGCTTCACCTTGGCTTCCATCTGGCGCGGATTGAGGTAGTCCGCAGTGGCGCCCTGTTCCTGGGCCTTTTGCTGGAACGCCGGTGCGGCCACCACCTTGGCGATGTCCGCGGTGAGCTTGTCGATGACGGCCCTGGGCGTCGCGGCCGGCGCATAGACGCCGAACCACGAAGTGGCATCGAGCTTCGGCAAGCCGGCTTCGGCCGTGGTGGGCACGTCCGGCAGCGAGGCCAGGCGGGTCTTGCCGGTCGTGGCCAGCACCCGGAGCTTTCCCGACTGGATGTGCGGAATGAAAGGCGGCGCGGTGCCGAAGGTGACGTCCACCTGGCCGCCGAGCAGGTCCTGCAGCGCCGGTCCGGTGCCCTTGTAGGGAACGTGGGTCATCTTGATGCCGGCCTGCTGCTCCAGCATGGCGCCGGTGGCGTGCTGCAGCGATCCGTTGCCGGACGACGCGTAGTTCAGCTTGCCCGGATTCGCCCTGGCGTAGGCGACCAGCTCGGCCATCGTCTTGAAAGGCAGGTCGGCGCGGATCACCACGATCTGCGGCGCCGAGATGACGTTGGCCACCGGGGTCAGGTCTTCCAGCTTCCAGGACAGCGCCTGCTTGCTCACCAGCGGGGTGATGACGTGGTAGCCCGAGTACTGCATCAGAAGCGTGTAGCCGTCCGGTTCGGCGCGCTTGACCGCCGACGCGGCGATGCCGCCGTTGGCGCCGCCCCGGTTGTCGGCCACCACGCTCTGGCCCAGCAGAGTGCTCAGGGGTTGCGCCAGCATGCGGGCCGAGATGTCGGTGGTGCCGCCGGCGGCGGTCGGCACGATCAGCGTGACGGGGCGGTTCGGGTAGTTGCCGGCGCCCGGCTGGGCATGGGCGCTGGTGGCCAGGGCGAGCGCGGCCGCTGCCAGCAGGGTGCGGCGCGTGGGGATGATCGATTTCATGTCTTGGTCTCCGTCGTTTTTGGTTGCTTCAAAAAAAATTCAGGCCGGTGCCGAGGGCTGGTCGCGCGCCAGGGCGCGGTTTCGCCACTGCTCGAAATCGGCCGGCGGTGCGTGCAGGTGCAGCCGTTCGCCGGCTTTCAGCAACTGGCTGGGCACGTCGTGGCCGACCAGCGCCGGCAGGCGGGCGGCGCATTCGAGCAGCACGGCCAGGTCGCAGGCGGTGTCGTAGCCCATCAACTGCAGCGCGTGCACGATTTCCTCGGTGCAGACGTTGCCGCTGGCGCCCGGCGCATAGGGGCAGCCGCCGAGGCCGCCGAGGGAGGCGTCGAAACGGTCGGCTCCGGCGGCGATGGCCGCCAGCACGTTGGCCAGGCCCATGCCGCGCGTGTTGTGGAAATGCAGGGTGCAGCCGGCCTGTGGAAAAAGCCGGCGGAACTCGGTCGTCAGCGCCCGCACCTGGGTGGGGTAGGCCATGCCGGTGGTGTCGCACAGGGTGATGCCGGTGGCGCCGCGTTGCAGCAGGCGGTCGGCCCAGTCGAGCACCACGACCGGGTCGACCTCGCCCTCCATCGGACAGCCGAAAGCGCACGAAAGCGACACGTTTATCGGCACGTTCGCCGCCAGCGACATGTCGATGACACCGGCCAGGGCCGCGAACGATTGCTCGCGGGTCATGCGCAGGTTGGCGATGTTGTGGGTCTCGCTGGTGGACATCACCAGGTTCAGCTCGTCGGCGCGCGCCTCGATGGCGCGTTCGGCGCCGCGCTGGTTGGGCACCAGGCAGGTGTAGACGATGCCGGGCTCGCGGCGAATCTCGCGCAGCACGATCTCGGCGTCGCGCAGCGCCGGAATCGCGGTCGGCGAGACGAAGGCGGTGGCCTCGATCTTGGCCAGGCCGGCGTCGGACAGCCGGTCGATGATGGCGATTTTTTCCTCGGTCGGGATGAAGACGGATTCCATCTGGAAGCCGTCGCGGGTGCCGACTTCCTGCAGGTACAGCCGGCGGCCGGCGCCGCTCCACGCATCGGTGTTTTCGGTGAATTGGGTCATGCGACCACTCCTCTTTCGCGCAGCAGCGCCACTTGTCGGTCGGTCAGGCCGGCTTCGCGCAGCACGGCGTCGGTGTCTTCGCCCAGGCGCGGCGCGGCAAAACGCAGGCCGCCCGGCGTGCCGGATAACTTGGGGCAGATGCCGGGAACGGAGACGTCGTGGCCGTCGCGGGTGCGCTGGGTGAGCACCATGTCGCGGGCCCGGTAGTGCGGGTCTTCGGCGATGTCGCGGGCGGTGTAGACCTTGCCGGCCGGCACCTTGGCGTCGGCCAGCACCTGCATCACGTCGGCGATGGTGCGGTCGATGGTCCAGGCGCCGATGGCGGCGTCGATTTCGTCGATGCGCACCACCCGGCCGGCGTTGCTTTGCAGATCGGGCGCGGTGCCGAGGTCGGGGCGGCCGATGGCGTCCATCAGCCGGCGGAAGATGCTGTCGCCGTTGCCGGCGACCAGCACGTAGCCGTCGCTGCACTTGTAGGCGTTGGACGGCGCGATACCCGGCAGCGCGCTGCCGGCGGCCTCGCGCACCGCACCGAAGGCGCTGTACTCGGGCAGCAGGCTTTCCATGCAGTTGAAGACCGCTTCGTGCAGCGCGACGTCGATCACCTGGCCTTCGCCGCCGTGCACCTTGCGGTGGTACAGCGCCATCAACACGCCGATGGCGCCGTGCAGGGCGGCGAGGGTGTCGCCGATGGAGACGCCCACGCGCACCGGCACCCGGCCCGGCTCGGCGGTGAGGTGGCGCAGGCCGCCCATGGCCTCGCCGATGACACCGAAGCCGGGCTGGTCGCGGTAGGGGCCGGTCTGGCCGTAGCCGGAGATGCGGAGCATTACCAGGCCGGGGTTCATCGCATGCAGCGTGTCCCAGCCCATGCCCCAGCCTTCGAGGGTGCCGGGGCGGAAGTTTTCGATCAGTACGTCGGCTTCGGCGATCAGCTTTCTTGCGAGTTCCTGGCCATCCGGGTTGCGGAGGTCTACCGCGATGGAGCGCTTGTTGCGGGATTGGACCTGCCACCAGACGGAGGTTCCTTCCTGCAGGAGTCGCCAGTTGCGGAGGGGGTCGCCGGTGCCGGGGGGTTCGATCTTGATGACTTCTGCGCCGAAGTCGGCGAGGGTTTTGGCGCAGAAGGGGCCTGCGATGAGTTGGCCCATTTCTACGACTCGCAGGCCGGTCAAGGGGCCTGAGCTTTTGGGGGAGGGGTTGGTATCTGGCATTTTTGGGTGCTCCTTTATTATTTTTTGGATTTTCTTTTAAGGGTGGGGGTGGGTAAACGGATGATTTGTGAGGACGCCATCGCGGATTGCGATGGTTGTTTGGGTTTGGTTTGTTTTTTGGCTTGTTGGGGTTATTCTTTTTCTGCCTTCGGCTTGTTTACTTCTTCTACTCCTACGGAGGGTGGAGGTGGGGCTTACGCCGCCCCACACCCGCGGTAACTTTCTTTTCGGGCAAAAAAGAAAGTCACCAAAGAAATTGCCTCGGGATC
>Ga0308163_10002024_pt1 | contig 19858 bp, 16 predicted proteins | sample PhyTR1_FD_201037 | JGI IMG/M metagenome (GOLD analysis project Ga0308163, IMG submission 201037) | Phyllosphere microbial communities from UC Gill Tract Community Farm, Albany, California, United States - DLSLT.R1 | ecosystem: Host-associated > Plants > Phyllosphere > Unclassified | place: USA...
GCTACTGCCCTGGAATTGCCCCCAGCAGATCAAGCCTGCTTGAACAACACGCCGCTTCCCAGCGGTGTGATGCCATCTTCGACTAAATCGACACGCGGCTCAAGACGGTGGTGGGACGACGCTTACTGTTGTAAGCTGAATTCGTTATAGATTTCCACCTCACCACCGGCGACCGCGTCGACGAAATCGGCAATATACTGATCGAGGATCATTTGACCATATTTTCTTCAGTCTAGAATTCTATTCCTGCATACTGATAACAGGGCGCGATGGCCAAAGCTTTTTGTTGATTCCTAACCAGAGCATATTCGTCGACTGTCATACTTCTTATTTTAAAAGATTGTCTAACTCCCTTTCAGACACGAGGCCAGTACGGAGAATCTGCCCCACGACTGGCCTGCTATAAACAATGGGCAATTCTTTTTTATTCATAGGCAACGTAATTGTTACCCCAGATACTCGCTCGTGAAATATGGCGTGACTGCCGTTTGAGCGCTTCTCAAATCCAAGCTTCTCTAGTACACCCGCCAACTTTTTGGTATTAATGACTTTAAGCATGCAAAACCTTTCCAGCAATTTGCGCAAGAACTGCATTTTTATGGTCTCGCCATATACCGGGCGTAATTGCATCAAAAACATTTTTAGCGTCGATCCTCACCGTTAATGAAGCCCCAACAATCGTAGCAGGTGTGATCTTTTCACTCAAAAAATATTTTTGCAAATAAATCCAATATCCGATCTCTTTGATTGAATCAAACAGAACAAGATATACAGGAAAAGGTTCGTTGTACCATAGCTCAATGTCTTTCTTACTTAACGAAAAAGACAGACCAGTTTTGTTGGTTCGCCTGGCAATGTGATCAGTTGCCTTGAGCTGAATGAAAACATAACCGTTTTCGATTTCGCCAGTAGCGCTAAACGTCGTGATTGAACCGTCATATCCATAGTCGGCCGAGTCTACTACAATTGTATGACCTGCCTTTAACAACTGATATTGTATATGATTGACGCTGAGGTCCGCGATGATATGTTTTCTGACTCTACATTTTCGTGTTGTCATCGATACTCCGTCAATTCGTTAACAAAATCACTCTTTACTGCTAGGTTACGCATCAAGGGCGAGCTTACACTACGCCCATATTTCTATAAGTGTCAAACATGTCAAGCAAATACAGTCGTACTTATAAAGGAGCACTAGTTTAGGCTGAACTCTGCACCCTTGTAGAAGCCTACCATCTTCCAGTTCGCGAACGTATAAGTTTCCCCGTGGGACCCTCCGCGCAACCAAACAATTCGGTAATCATCGAGTTATCTACTTTTCCACAATTTCTAGATGCTTACGGGCGAGATTGCAAAGACATGGAGTGTTGCACTGGCGCTTTCGTCGGACGGTATTGAGCTCCGTTCCGGATTGCTCGAAGGTCATCGTTAAGAGCGGTCGGCAGGCTTCCCTGTACCTGCGCGTGCCAGGGCCGTCATAAGTCCCGTTTATCAGCAAGTCCGGTACCCATCCAGCTATGGCTGCCGGCTCGGTCATCTCGTCTTCCCGCTGCGACGCCGAGTTTAGCTTGCCCACCTGGAGAACGATCACCGATACCTTGCGCGCAGCCGGCGGCTTGACATCGATGCCGACGTCTTGGGCTCTTGTCCAACCGGTTGACTCAGACGCTTGCCATGAATTACTTCAAACGGGGCCAGCCTAACATCTGTTTGAATTTGGTCGGACCGATAACCAGCACGTCAAAGGCTGCAAACGCACCACGGAGCGGCGATTACCAGTTAGATATTTATCGCTCACACCTCGATTGGACGAACTGTTCTGCATTCTTAAACATGTGCGAGCAATGCATACCTGGAAAGACCGCGGTAACTGCTATGGTTCCCGCCTGCAATAAGGTGACGATAGCTCTGCCGTCGCCTACCGAGCCTTTTTTGAAACGAAATCAATAATTAGTGCGCATCGGGAAGCGCCATTGTCATAGGTCACGGAGAAAGCGGACTGATGTGCCCAGATTCAATCAACAGATTCTCATACTGAAGCTGAGACAGTGGGCAGTCCACTAACTGCTCCAAGATTTGTTTCGGGACCTTGCATTGCTTTGCCATAAGCGAAATCAAACCGGTCGAGATCTCAGTGTGGCTATGGCTGGTCTTGGTGAAGACAGCTGTTTTCTTGCCTTGAGTATTGAAGTAATTGAAGTAATGGTGATCGCCTTCTCGCCCTCGAAAACCTTTGTTCAGCAAGCCTTTTTCCACATCGACACGTTTACGCGGCATGTGTCGCTCCGTCGAAGGTTAACAAAAGCCGCTGCTTTAGCCCCTGCGCCATTTCATCCAAAGAATCGTCCTCTGCGAGTGCATATTCAGACCAAAGCATTGCAATCTGCTCATCAAGTTCTATAACAAGTTTCTGTCGCGTCTCGGCAAATACTTCAATGCCAAGGCGCTCGTCGCGCAAGCAGATATACTGATTACTCTCATCCAGCATAGGAACGAATTTTAACGGTTGCTTCGCGGTCAGCAGAAGAGTACCGCGCGCCAGGCGACTGAAAGAAAAAGGTGACAAGTCTATCTCCCTGATATCCGTGACATCATCGATAGCCTTCGGAATTCCGCTATCGTCAAGAATCATCACGCCCGTTACCTGGAGCAAATTGCGACGATTTTTGAACAATAGGTCTTCTAATTCCTCAGAGTAAAAGCAGTCCATTTCGCGACGGGTAACAGGGTAAAGAATAGTAAGCTTACGCGCTGCAAAATCAATGTTTCGTAATTCGCCTGTTACGGTCTGGGCAGCCGCCAGCTCCGCTGCGGGAACCGTAAGCTCATCGATGAAAGACGTACTCCAATCTCCTACACTGGCCACACTGACGCCACTCGAGTCGTGTAAATCAAGCCGCCATCCGGAGCCAAACTCAGGCAGCATTCCTTTTATACTTTCTAGCACACGCTTTCTGATACTGCCGTCGGGAAGAATATTCGATATTCCCTCGTGGTCCCTCCCCTGAATACCCACCATCAAATCTTTAAAGATCTGTGTCGCTTTAGCGGCTTGTTCAGGGGCGAAAAGATCATTGGACGCACCGCCAACGATAACCGGCATGGCGTAGCATCCGTGGACTGGCAGGTGGCATATCAGCTGAAATTTTTCAGCGCTCGACTTTGCTAGCCTAGCTCTCGCCTTCACGGTCTTACCTTCGACCTGCAGGCCGATGAGCTCGAATGCGCGCTGAGCATTCTCCAGGACCTGGACTAGCACGGCTGCGGGAAGCGTATGCGCGTCGGTTAACGGTCCTTCTAAATGAAATGTTAGAGCTCGATCCAGATCTGTCATAGTGTTCTCATAGTGTCCTCCATCGTAGCATGCTTCGCTGAGAAAAGCAGACTCGCTGGAACACTTTATTGGTTAATTAACAACAATGCCCTGCTTTGATCAGGCAATCCCAACTTAGGGCGCCACCCTGCTCGTTCCCAATGAACAAGCTATCTTCCTTCTTGCAATAGGCTAATATACTTGGCCAGCGCAACGTATAACTAACGACCGTTTGTTCGCAGATTTGGCGTACTTGTATGTCCAAGGTCGCGGCTTGGGTACAATGTCCGGCGCACACATTGTGTCCAGCCACCGTGTTTGTTGCCTCGCCCCCCACTGTCATGCACGGCAGCCTTCACGATCAGAGCGATAGATTGTGGCGTTTGCACGTTGTGCCAACTACTTGGTCGTGTCGCTTGTCCGCAGGAGAAACGACCCGCTTTCGATGCCGGCGAGCGCTAGCTAGTTTTTCAATATCTTAACTTGACAAAGGATGCCGTGAGTGTCAAGAGTAATACTGACCTGCGCCCTCCTGGTCGGTATTAGACCTTCAACAGTCGTCAAAATTTGCAATCGGATTCAGGCACGTCGTCATAGTGTAACGACACCAGCTCAGACCGTCGGGATGCGTCGGAAAGCGAAAAGAGAGATTAAACCCCTCCGCATCAGAATGTGGCCCTGCCATAGATTATTGATATCACACTGTTAGCACTATTTGAAACTTGCTCTATATATCGTTAGTGGCAAAGTGAACCTCGCGTGAGAGGCTTACTGCGTCCCGAAGATAAGGATGGTTTTCTTAGGTACGCGATAGCGTAGGGCCATGCAGGAGACATCGTGTTAGGTCGCACTTCCGAGCACGGCATTGGCACGGCCGACATTCCGTGGATCGTGTCTTTTACCTCCGCCTTCCGATTGCCGCATCAACTACGTAAGCGTAATTTCTCAGGTGTGTAGGGATCTAGGGCTGGCGTCACTAAATTGCAACCTAGTTGCCGTAGAGGTACTATCCAAGAATGAAAAAATATAGTGCACTGAGCCAACACCTTGCCCAGATTGAAGTCGATTTCGTGGAGCTTGGTTTCAGCCAAATCGAAGAGATCATTGGAGGGCCTTTACCAGGGAGCGCTCGTCGCCACCTAGCTTGGTGGGCAAATGAAACAGCTGGTACACACAGTTGGGCACATCTATGGCGCGCCGCAGGTTGGCTGAAAGAACGAGTCGACTTTACTGAACAAGTCGTTGTATTTCGGCGAACTGTGCGATCCATCTCCGATGTCCGTGACCAACTGCTCCCACAGACAAAGGAGACAATATTTGATCTCCTCCAAATCGCCCGGATTTCAACCGACAAATGGTTTGAAAAGGCAAACGGGCAGCCTGTTAAAAGCGTTAAGGCCAATCCAAGTTTTTGTTACGATTGGTCGTTCGGGTCGCTGCGGGAAGGCTACGCACTTTGCATCTGGCACGCCACCCTGGAAGTAGACGAAGACCAAATCATCTTCGACGAGAACTTGCGGGACCACGCAAATCGCTTGTATGAAGATGCACAAAGTGCTGGCAGTGGAACTGCTCGTAAAAGCCGCTCGTTGACACAGGCAGCACGTGCGAGAGCTTTTGATGACGCATTGAACATCTCCTACGCGCGCGGATTGCCGGTCTCGGTCATCGTGACGGAGGGTGACCGAAGAAGTCGTGAAGAACTGGGAGAGTGATCATCGCATGTCCAGTTTCGATCTCTTGACCCGATCAAATGGTATGTCCACAAGTACAACGAGCATACCGGGGAGTCGCTGCTAATTCGAGGAATTAGACCACCTGAACTAGTCGATGATAGCGGGAACGCCGGCGAGGAAGACCTCACGAGGCCGGACGAAATCCAGCAACGTGCAATCAAAATAAGGCGGGGGCAGGCAAAGTTTAGAGAGGGATTGTTGGCGGCATATCGCCGAACTTGTGCCGTTATTGGATGCAAGGTCGTGGACTTGCTTGAAGCGGCACATATACGCCCACATGCAGAGGAACCAAATTACAGCATGACCAACGGCCTCTTATTGCGTGCGGACATACACACCCTTTTCGATGTGGGCCTGCTGGCGGTCGATTCACGCTACCGGATTCAGGTGGCCCCGGCCTTACTCTTTTCAGAGTACAAGATGTATCACAACCAGCATTTAAGGCACCCCGAGTTTCCGTCGAACATGCCGGACACAGACGCTTTGGAAAGACGGTACAAGGAATTTAGAGCGAAGCACGCAATTTAGAAGAAAATCTGAAGCCAGCGCTTTGGACCAAAAAAAGCGAGCGATTGGGTGGCCCGGTTCTGGTATTAGACCCAGCGCGAAGCCTATGTCGCGTAGTAAAATTGCAGTCGCACATTTAGGCGCTTATGACGAGCTATTTTGTTAATTCTGATGCAGTATCGAACGAAAATGAAAGCTATCATTCGGAATGGATTGATCGGGGAATCGCTGTAACAAGCGGGGGGTCTGAATACCGCGAACAAATCGACAGCATGCCAAAAGGAAGCACCATCTTCCTACATGGAAGGGGGTTTGGCATAGTTGGGGCCGGCACGGTACTCGACGACCAGTCAGCCAGCGTACGGCGTGGCGCTGGGACGGTGAGCCCGTCTGAAGACGAGGAATTCCACCGAAAAGTCGCGTGGTTCGCCGACCTACGCAAAAATCCCCTTCCGTATAAAGAAGTGATAAGGATATGGGGCACGAACCCACGACTTGCAGTGCACCCAATTGTAAACAACGGTATAGCCTTGCTGGATTTGGTACAGGCCTATGCGGAACAAGCGGATATCGAAATTGTCCGCAAGCGCCAACTTAGCGGACCAACCAACGTCGATGCGCTCGTTCAAGCGCGGCGCGGCCAGGGGCAGTATCGCAAAGACATGTTGAAGTTGTGGCAAGGACGTTGTGCAGTGACCGACTGCGGTGTAGCGGCCGTCTTACGGGCCTCGCATGCTCTACCGTGGTGCTTGTCAACGGATCAACAGCGCTTGGACGTCAACAATGGCCTGCTGTTGACAGCAACGCTCGATGCGCTGTTTGATCGCGGATTGATCGGCTTCAATGATGATGGGTCGATGGTTTGTTCACCACATCTTCAACCAGTCGACCGAAAGCTGCTGAACATACCTACTCCGCTTCAAAAACAGTTGAACCCAGCGCAACAGCAATATCTGCGAGACCACCGCCGAATATTCGGTCTTTAGAGGCTTAGAAACGCGCAGGCTTACTGAATATTGAAAAAATACTCCGCCTATACTTCTGCGTCATCGAGGATGAAACGAGGAAAAGTCGTTACTTAATTCATGGCGCAAGCTATCGATAATGTGGCTTTTCGCTAACTGGCCGTTGTTAGAATCTAGAAATCAGCTTCAGTCGAGCTGAGCCGAGGATTGAAAATCCTTGTCGTAGTGGTTCGATTCCGGCCCAAGCCACCAAGAACGTCGGTTACGCAATGCCCACTCATGCAAGTGGGCATTGTCGCTTCTGGGAAGCGTAGTCCTCGGCGCCGGTCGATATCAGGCACGTCCCTCCGCCTTGCCCACGATGGGTCCCCTTATCTTCGCTCTCACCGTGCACCGCATGAATATACTCAGCAAGATGAAGTTCTAACATGTTTTCGTTCACCCGAAAAGGCGTTCAATCAGTCACCCTAACCCAGCCAAGTGGCAGTTCATGTTTGATTGCCAGGCATGCCTTCTAACGCTAAGCATCAACCACCCCAAGCCGTCGGCTAGCTTGCTAGTCCAATCGTCACCCGCTCCCCGCAGTTATGGGAGCAAGCAGCCCAGCGTTCAAGGTGCCGGCGTTTAAAAGCAGAGACTTTTATGCTGTTTTCCTCATTTACGTCACTGCCTGTGAGCTACCGCTGCAAGTCAATCGTTACATCTCTGAATGCAGTCAATGCTGCTTCAAGATGCTCAATGATTTCTTGCTGCAATACATCGGGCAGAGGCAGATCGTCCAGATTTTCCAAGCTATCATCTTTCAGCCAGAAGATGTCTAGGCTAGCCTTTTCGCGAACCATGAGCTTGTCATAATCCATATATTTAAAGCGTTCAGTTTCCGTCCGCTCGTGTCGGTTGCATGGATTGTAGCAATTGATGAAATCCTGCAGGTCGTCCAACTTCAACGTACGCGTTTTTAACGTGAAATGCTTGTTGGTGCGTAAGTCATAAAACCACACGCCTTTAGTGTGGATATGCCCGTTCTTGGGTTTAGCATCAAAGAAGACCACATTGGCTTTTACACCCTGTGCATAGAAGATGCCGGTGGGTAGTCGCAACACGGTGTGTACATCGCAGGTTTCCAGCAACTTCCGGCGTATCTTTTCACCGGCGCCGCCCTCAAATAACACGTTATCGGGCAGCACCACAGCCGCCTTTCCGCCCACTTTGAGCATGCTAACGATGTGCTGCAAGAAGTTGAGCTGCTTGTTCGACGTCGTCTCCCAGAAATCCTGGCGCTCGTAGGTCAGCCCCTCCTTATCCTCGTCACCCTCTTCATTGGTAAACGTCATGCTGCTCTTCTTGCCAAACGGAGGATTGGCCAGTACGTAATCAACCTTACGCTTAGGTTCAGTGATCAGTGCGTCAGAGCGCTCCACCAAAGGGTCACCATCTAGCTCGCCGATACTGTGCAAGAACAAATTCATCAGGCACATTCGGCGTGTGTTCGGCACGATCTCGTTGCCGTGAAATGTCTGGTTGCGCAGGAACTCTTTCTGCGCTTTGTTCAGCTTAGTCTCTGGACGGGTAAGCCAGCTATAAGCCCCGAGGAAAAAGCCACCAGTACCACAGGCCGGGTCGGCAATTGTCTTCATCGGTTCGGGCTGCACACAGGCCACTATGGCTTCAATCAGCGCGCGCGGGGTGAAGTATTGACCTGCGCCACTTTTGGTATCTTCCGCATTCTTTTGCAGTAGACCTTCGTACAGATCGCCCTTGGTATCTGCCTCCAGGCTAATCCACCTTTCCGCATCAATTAGCTGCACCAGCCGTGAGAGCTTCGCTGGGTCCTGAATTTTATTCTGCGCCTTGAAAAAGATGGCGCCCAACATGCCCGGCTCTTGTCCCAGCTTGTGTAGAGTCGCGAGGTAATGCGCCTCCAGCGGCTCGCCTACCTTGGGCGTCAAGCTGGCCCAGTCGTACCCACTCGGGATATGGGTGTCACGGTTGTAGGGCTCCTGCGCATACTCATGTGCCAACTTAAGAAATAGCAAATACGTCAACTGTTCTAGATAATCGCCGTAGCCCACGCCGTCATCGCGCAACGTATGGCAGAAGTTCCAGACTTTCTGGACAAGGGTGCTTGCGTTCATAAAAGTTCCTCAATCCAAGCCTTATCGCGATGTGTGCCAATGACAGATCGGAAAAAGCTCGTATATTCGTGTTCGTAAGAAAGATGTTTGTTTAGTTCAGCAATGACGGCAGAATTGGCTGCGTCGCCAGCGACAGCAAGCAACGTAGCCAGTGTCTGCCACCGACTGCGTTTATCTTCGGGGATGTTCCATTCATTGAATCCAAGACGCTCAATCGTATACCGCGCACGCTGATACTCCCAAGAGCCAACCGGCGCTACGGGCTTGACCTCGCCGTCAATACCGTGGGCCAGCAGTTCGCAGTCAGCTTGCACGCAAGGGTCTAAAAGCCTTGGCAACTCGGTATCCAAAGAAGCTGCAGGAAGGGCGCATCTTTGCGTCTCATCGTAAATCGGAAACTCATTGGCCTTGCCACGCAATGCGTCGGTGTCGTCTTTTTCTGGACGATTGCACCGCTGGCAAGAAAGACGAAAGTTCCACCATTCATAAGCCAACCAGTAGTACCCGTTATGACCAGCTAGGCTGACACCATCCACAGTAATGCCCAGCTTAGGGCGAAAATGATCCACGTCAAACGGTGCACGTCTGCTTTTCGCTTCGCAGTACCAGCACTTGTGACTGCTGGCATTTGCAAGCCATTTTTTGAGCACGCCCCAACTACCGTACTTCTTGATGTATTCGGATCGGAGTTCGTGTGTTGCGAGCGCGCCGACCTCGGCGACCCTCTCCGAATAAAGCTTGGGCCAGCGTGCGGGCAAATAAGGCGGCAATGGAATTAGAACGAACCTCAAGTCTGCCCCTCCTGCAAACTACGCAGCAGACTTTGAACCAAAGCATTGAGTGCCTTTTGTTTATTCTCTGGGGTAACGACGGCACTCTCGATATCGCTATCTGCGGCCAGATCAAATCTGGCACGTATATACTCTTGCTCAAGCCTATCTCGCGAAGCGAAGTTAAAGTCCAGGCCTTCGAGCCGTTGCCGGATTTCTACCAACTTTGCACGATCAGTCTCGCTGAGAGGCTGTTTCTGCGTAGAGAGCTGATGAAGCGCCAGCAAGTCATTATTCGTGGTCTTGTCTAAGCTTGAGCCCAAGCCAAACATATCGCTGGTTACGATGCCCGCAAATCCCATACCTTTGGGGTCAATAGCAGGGTTTTCAGCCCGCACCATGCGGCTGCTGGCTTCGCGGTACAAGATCTGGACCTGCTCCTTCACCAGCTCTGCAATAGCCAAGGGGTTATGAGTCGTCAGCACGATATGACTGTTGTCTTCACCGCCGCTGTTTTGCCCAACGAACGATTTCAGGTAGTTCAGGTAATCGACACACCATCGTGGATTCAAATGCGTGTCTGGCTCATCCAACAAGAACAGGCTTTCATTTTCAGCGGTAAACCGCAGTAGGCCCAACACCGTCAGCAGTTGTTGCTCACCCTCGCTGAGCTCACGGAATGTCACGCTGCCGTCGTTCTTTTTGAGGCGCACACGGATGCGGACTTCCTCGATCAGCTCGGAAACGTAGGTACTTTCTAGGTCGCGAAAGAACTCGTTAGCAGCCTGATCACCAACAAGCTCTCTAAGCGATTCCACGTCTTTGACGTACAAATATTTGTATTCATGTTCAGAAGCGTTCTTATTCCATATGGATTTTTTCAATCTTCTTTTGATAGTAACCGGTGCCAGCGATACATTCATCAGACGATCAAGGAAGCGCTGAACCAGCCCTCTTGCGTTCCAAAACCTAGGATCACCTTCGTCCGAATTCCAAGGTGGCTCACGCAAGACGAAGAGAACGGACTCGACACCGTTCTCGGGATCAATACCTAACTCCTTGTCCAGAAACTCCTTCACCTTCTGATCTGGCTGAATTAAAAATGCCAAGAGGACAAACTGACTGTGGACTGGTAAAGCATAGAAAAGACGTTTTGGCGAAGGATCAGTCTTAGAGCTTAAAAGGTCTTGGTAATAGTCTTTAAGATACGGCTCGAATACGTCGTGCATACGCGGGCTTTCGCCCGAGTAATAACTGAATACATAGCGCGGCAAGTGCTCGGTGTCCGCGTTCAAGAAGGCCGTGAGTTTGACGGCTTTGCCGCGTAGAGCCGATACTCCTTCCTCACCTTCAATCAATGAGATCAATGTACCTTCACCACGAGCCTGGGCATCCGTCGCAACGTGAATGGTGAAAGGTTCCTTCTCGCGATCAGGATCGGCATCAATGTGAATGTGCCGAACGCTCTCGCCAGTACCCATGCGATATGCCAGTTGAAAAGCAAAGGATGGCGTGCGCTTTTTGCGGATCAAGTCACGGAAAATGATTGCCAGTGCCTCTAACACATTGGACTTTCCGGTACCGTTCCAGCCGATGACTACCGTCACCCAATGATCCTGGTCGAAGTCGATAGTAAGGTTCTTCAGGTTCTTGAACTGATGGGTTTTGCTGTCCTTGTCGCTACCAATGGTGAGCTTGTCCAAGCGCATGGTCAGCCTGCCAGCAGTTTCAGGCGGTCGTGCAACTTGCGGCCTTGGGCATCAGTGACAGCTTCCACAGCTAGCTGTCCCGCCTTATCTAAGACCCGCAGCTCCGCATACAGTGCTTCGATCTGGTCAGTCAGTGCGCCATTGGCCACACCGCAACGGCCGAAAGCTTCTTGCGCTGGCACCCAATCGCCAGCCTCAGCGAGCACCTCGATCAGTTTGCTTACCACGGCGGCAATCTCCTTCTGTTGTTTGGTTTTGCGTACCTTCGACTGCTTATCACGTTCCAACCGTCCAGCACGGATGCGTTCAAGCAGCACGCTCGCACTTTCGTCATTTGGGTCTTGCGGCACCAGTTGACCAGCGAAGGCGGTGCGCAGAATATTTTGGCGTTGGGCCGCGGATTGTTTGAGCGAGTAGTTGATTGTTGCGAGCAGTTCCAAGGCCTCGCGATCAGCCGCAGCGACCGTTTGCACAATGAACGCCTGCTCATCAGCTGGCGGCACCGGAACAGCCAGACGGATGAATCGACCAAGGCTAACCTTCTTTTGCGCAACCCCTTGCGTAATCGGTTCAATTTGTCGCTTCCCAATTTGGGAGTTAATAACTGCCTTTATGAACTGCGGTTCCATAAGGCCGGGCCAGCATCGAATTTTGATGCAGTCGGCTGTGATGACCGCAGGGGGTTGATCGCTCGGATAAACGTCTGCATCTCCGGGCGGCTCGCCCATCTTTGTGACCAAAACATCACCAGCTTCAATGCTGTGAGCGCAAAGTTCAAGTGCCTTTTCCGGAGTCACATACTTGGTGTGCCCTGCGCCGTAATTCCCCGAACGAATGTTGCGAACAAATACCAACGGAACTCCTTTATCCCGATAGTCAGGTACTTTGAGATTGCTGCCAAAGGGGCCAATCGACAAGCTATACCGCTGGTCCGATGCAATCTCCTCCACGCTCGCCCACACCCACTCCGCTGGTAGTTCGGGCAAATCGGTAGTGTTAGGCCGCACCGGGTCGGGGTATTTTTTCTGCCAGTCTTTTGGCGGGGACTTCCCTTGTTCTTTGAATTTGGCAATCTGTTTGGCCTCCCACTTGGCGCGGCGTTCGGTGCGGATGCGTTGCAGCAGTTGCGTGCCGGTCTCGGTGGGCGTGTGGTGGGAGCGCCATTCGGCAGTGAGCGTCCCTTCCACACCGGCTTTCAATAAGGACTGACGATATCGGACCAGCTTTTTCTGCGCCGCCTTTAGTTCGGCAACACCGGTATCGAGGTCGGAAAGCAGTTCCTCGAGTTTGTCGACAATCCGGGTTTGTTCTGCGCGGGGCGGTAGTGGAATACCAATCTCGCCAATCGTCTTTGACGACAGGTGCTTGACTGTCACGGAAGGCGTATTAGCGTTGATCGCTGCTAAGTAACCCGGCAATATCAGTGCGAGGAGTTTTCTGTCATAAAACGACTCGATCGGTGAAATTTTGCAGACCCGTTGATTCAGAAGTGCTGTCGCGGAGCCCCAGAACCCCGAATTGAAGTCGCCATCCATCCCTACCAATAAATCACCGTGCTGGACAAGGTAAGCATCTTCGTAAGTCCCGGTATAATAGGTGTTGGTTCGGCCCGTCGTCACATCCCGTATACGAATAAGCGGCATACATCCTGTCGTGCTGAAGAATGCCGAATCAAAGGGCGCTCCGTTGAGGATAGCTGCTACTTCGGCAAGCGGTACACGTTCCCAGGTAGCATGTTTGCCGAGCATTCCCGAAGTGTCAGCTGCGATTAACTCAGCGACGGTCATTGTGAAAGCCATTACGCCACCAACTCCATATTCATTTCATTCATTAAATTATCTAAGTCTTTGCCAAACAGGCCCCAGGCCTTCTGCAAGCCTCCCTTATCGGCCAGTTCAGCGTAGTCGAAATCGTCGCGGGCAATGCTACAACTGCTGGCGATGTGGTCCTTCATCAGCCGCAGCCACTCGGTCTGCTCGGGCGTGAAGGACGTGCGACGCTGGGCGTTGTGACGGAAGATCCAAGCTTGGAAGCGCTTATCTACTTCGTCGGCAAATGGTTTGAGCTCGCCGTCCAACCCCAGTGCGAAACGAAGCAGTGACACCAGATCGGTGAGCTGGCGTTTGCGGTCCGCGCCTTTTACTGCACTGGCCTGCACACGGGCATAGGCGCTCCACAGGCGCGAGGTCGTCAGCATCAGCGGCGGCTTGCTCAAGCGTTCGTGCAAATCTTCAATCATATCGAACGTGAGCGCGCGGCGCTGGTAAGGCTGCTGGTAGAAAAAATCCAGCGCGGCGATTTCTTCTTTGTGCTGCTTCAAGTATTCGTTAAAACTTTGAATCACTGCTTTGGCTTGCACTTCCCCCTGTTCGCTGAATCCAGAGAACGTCACCTGATCTAGATTGATATGGTCGATAAGCTGCTCGCGCTCGCGGCGGGCGTTTTCGATCTCATCGCGTAGTGCCGGCTGGTCAAATGGCGCGCAAGCAGCGGCGACACGCTCGGCACGAGCGGCTTCAATTTCGCCGGGCAGCAGGGTGTCTTCACTGCGGGTGATGCCCTTGGCCTGCGCGGTGGCCAGCGCGGCTTGCACGATGGCGTCAGGGTTGAGCGCAGCAATTAGCCCTTTGCCCAGCTCGGCCACAGGAATGCCGCCGCTGGCTTTTTCGATACGAGCCTGGGCCTTGTCGTCTAATTGTTTGGCCAAGCGCACCAACCGGTTGGCCAGCGAGAGCACGGTGTCGTTGTCGCGGCTGCCCATCGCCACGCCTTGCAGCAGGTCTTTCAGCGCTACACCGGGTTTCTTCTCCAGCGGGCGGCTTTCCGTTTTTAGGGATTTTTCCACGCCCACGGCGTCGATCAGTACGAACCGAGTCTTTGCGCCATCGGCGCTGTTGCTCACGCGCTTGAGACTATCTCCATCAAGACTGCGCACGCCGCGGCCCTTCATCTGCTCATAGTAGCCCTTGCTGCGTACGTCACGCATAAACAGCAGCACTTCCAGCGGCTTTACGTCGGTGCCGGTGGCGATCATGTCAACGGTGACGGCAATGCGTGGGTTGTAGTCGTTGCGGAAGCTGCTCAGGATACTGTCGGAATCTTCTTCGGCACGGTAGGTTACCTTTTTGCAAAAGGCATTGCCCTGGCTGTAGACCTCGCGCAAAATGTTGATAATGTCGTCGGCATGGCTATCGGTCTTGGCGAAGATAAGGGTCTTAGGTGTTTCTTTGCGGGTAGGGAATATCTGCGTTTCCACAGCGGTTTTCATAGCCAAGACTACTTGGCGGATCTGGCTAGTGTTGACCACCGAGCGGTCGAGTTCTTTGCCAGTGTAGGCGGTGTCGTCTTCGGTTTCGCTCCAGCGCTTCTTGCGCGTTAGACGGTCGCGGTGGTCCACCCACTCTTTGGCCTTGAGTTCGGCACCTTTCTGAGTGATCTCGGTTTCGATCTCCCACACGTCGTAGCCGACGTTCACGCCATCGGCCACGGATTGCTCATAGGTGTACTCGGCGACGATGTTTTCGTTGAAGAAGCCGAAGGTGCGTTTGTCGGGCGTGGCGGTGAGGCCTATGAGGCTCGCATCAAAATAGTCGAGCACCTGCTTCCAGAGGTTGTAGATGCTGCGGTGGCACTCGTCAATTACGATGAAGTCAAACGTTTCCACCGGCACGGCCGGGTTGTAGCGGACGAACTTTTCCTGCTTGGCTGTTTGCTGCACTTCATTGAGCGACACGTCTTCGGCTGATTCATCAATCGGCTCCCCGCTTAAAATGGAGTACATGCGCTGGATGGTGCTGATGCACACCTGCGAATGTGGGTCAATGTTGGGCGAAGCGAGCCGCTGTACGTTGTAGAGCTCAGTGAACTTGCGGCCATCGTCCGGCGGAGTGTAGGCCATGAACTCTTGGTGCGCTTGCTTCCCGAGGTTTCGGGTATCCACCAGGAACAGGATGCGCTTAGCACCGCCAAACTTAAGAAGGCGGTACACCGAGGTGATAGCGGTGAAAGTTTTGCCCGCTCCAGTGGCCATGTGCACTAGGGCACGGGGTCTGTTCAGCGCCAGCGACTTTTCCAGCCCGGCAACAGCACTAATCTGACAATCGCGCAATTTTTCTTCTAGCAAAGCGGGCATCTGCTCAGCTAGGCGCCGCCGCAGGGTGCTGTGCTGCATGCTCCAAGCAGCCAGCGTTTCAGGCTTGAAAAAATGGAACAGCTCGCGTGAGCGGGGGGCTGGATCAGCGTTGTCGGTAAAGCGAATAACCTGGCCGGTGGCCTCAAACAGAAACCGCAAGGGCATGTTGTCCGTGCGCCATTTAAGCTTGGCACGGGCATAGCGTTCGGTCTGCCCTTCGGCCACAGTGAGCTGCTCGGCTGCGTTATCTTTCTTGGCTTCGATCACGCCTACAGCTTGCCGATTGATGAACAGCACGTAGTCGGCCGGTCCGGTATCGGTGGGGTACTCGCGCACCGCTACGCCCAAGCCTGCGGACAAGTTGAGCTGCTTCATGTCCTGGATAACCCAGCCGGCGCGTTCCAGCTTGTGGTCAATCTGTTCGCGTGCTTTGGTTTCTGGGGTCATGTTTAGCATTCCTCCTGCTCAGCGCGTTTGTTTCCTGCCCTCCTCACAAGCGCTGAAAGCGGAAATTTTCTCGACCGCTTGATTACTCACGGCCTATTCACACTCTGCTTCGAGCGCCCTACAGTCTAACAGAGCGGCATTTTTGTGACCATGCGGAAATAGAGCAGATTACAACAAACTAGGGGTTTTACGCTTGGCGACTGGACGAATGTAACGAGCAAGCGTCACGTCTGATTTGTGGCCGGTCTGCTCGCGAATCTGGTAATTGTGCAGTCCAGCCATAGCCGCCTCCGTGCAGTATCCGGCGCGAAGACTGTGCCCTGACACGCATTTTGCCGCCTCGTCGCCAGCCAACATTCTGAAAGACGACTTGACGATGAGCGCCACAGACTGTGGGGTTAATGCCTTATCGCCAACAACTTGATCGTACCGGTTAATGGCTCGGAACAAAAAACCACTTACGATACGGGCCAGTGATAGCCAGTTAGTCAACGCCTTGCTCGGGCAGCGGATGCCCCGCGCATGAGGAATAAAAACCGTCCTGCCAGCGCCCTCCTGGTCTGTTTTGGACCGCCGGATCAGCAGTTCGACACCCCCCTCGAAGTATGTAATGTCTTCGTACCGAAGTGCTACAAGCTCAGAGCGTCGGAAGGCACCGGAAAACCCGACAAGCAGCAACGCCTTGTCGCGTGCTGCCTTCATCGGCCGCTGCCGCTCTATGTGAACCATCATTTCCAAAAGATCGTCTTTCACCAAGGCCACTACTTGCCGCTGCTTTGTACCTACCGTACGGCGGATGCCTTGCATAGTTCGCTCGACCAAGCTATCCATCACTGGTGACACGAGGCCGACGTCTGTATGCGCGCGATGGATCGCGCTAAGGCGGCGCTGTAGTGTACTGACCGCCAGAATACCGGCAAAATTCGCAAGGTACTCGGCAACGATTGTCGGCGTTGCCGGTATCGAGCCGCCGTGCTGCTTGAAATGGCGAATGTCTGCGTCGTATGCGCGCGTGGTAGCGTTCGACTGAGCGGCGGCGGCGTAGCTAGCGACAAGTGCCGACGGATGAGCCTGAGCCGTTTTAGGCGATTTCGTCATACGGGGGGATTTTATAGCTCTGGTACTAGCTGGCGGAATCGATTTATCTGCCGCCATGCTAATACTCCTCGGGAAGAAGTAACGTCGTTGCGGAGCGATCTGCTTCGGTGATGATCCAGACGCGTATACCACGCCCCAATACGTATGCAGAGAGTATTCGAGCGTGGTGGCGGATTGCACTGGCGTTAGCAACGCGATCCGCCTCGTCTATGTCACCAAAGTCCCCGCTCTGGTGTCGCGCCAGTAGGACCGAAGCATTGACACCAGCATGATCGAGTAACGTCAAAGCGCCCGGAGTTGCAACCGTTCGACCAACCGGAAATAGCGGCACGTCTCGTGCGAACGCATAACGGTAGTTATTACCATTGTTGGCTTGAGTAAGTTTTGTCATGATGAATTTTGTTTGACGCACAAATGCGAACCGGACGGTCAAAACCGTCCGGTTTTCGCGTGTTGGGAGGGGTTCTATCGAAGCAGATGACTTCAGTAGTTGAGGATTTGCAAACTATCTGCGCGTTTACTTTTTTGCTGTCGTACTTGGTACTTTCCCCATTGGATGCACGCCGATGTACCAGCTCGGCACAAGCATGTTTAGATCAGTTCTGACAAATCGATCCGCGCTAGCGGCTGGATCAATCACATATTCCACAATCTTTGCGTCGTGGCTACCCTTTGCACGATGGAAAACAACGTGACGGCCAACCTCCCAGTCGGCATCGTAGTCAACCAGCGCGATGCAACAGTCAGGCAGTTGAGAAGCCTTTTCGCACTCCTTCCAGACGGTCGCAACCCATGAATACTGTGCGAGCAGTGCAGCAAGAAAGTCGCCGTCGATTGCTTGGAAATAATAGGGCCCAGCTTTCGGAAGGCCGAGTTCTTCCGCCTTTTTCCAAACGTCTTCCAATGTTGTAGACGCAAGAATAGCTACGGCGGCCAGCGCGCAAGCATGGCGGTCTTTCGTGGTAACCGGCTTGAATGCAGACTGAAATCCTGCTGCGGTAGAGTTAACGGTGGTAGGGATGACGACGGTCATGGTGACTCCATTTAGAAAGTTTGAGATGTGCACGGTTACGCCTTCCCGCAGGATTGGCGAAACAGAAAAAGGGGGAGTTGTTTGGCGTAGCGCTGAAACTGCGCTAAGTGACTACGAGACGGGTACCGTGCTTTGCTAGCTATGCCGTTCGTAGCGAACGTAAGCTCCGCAATTGCATTATAGCACTTATTCTAGATTTTTTAACAACTATTTAACTTTGCGTAGGGTTACGTATCAGGTTGCGAAACGGATAGCCGATCCGGCCCGTTGTACGCTATTCGCGTACTTGGTATGCGAATCGTGACGATGTGTTAGCACACGCCGGAGAACGGCTCAAAACGGTCAGGGAAACGCTCACCACAGCAAAGTGGCATGTTGATAGCTCGGCTACGAAAAATGCTGGCTGGTGCCGCCTAACGTGACGTTCGCTTATTGCGCCATCTTCGTCAGCGCACTTGCTTCGTAATCGATCTCAACAAGAAAGTCGGCCCAAACCGTTAGCGCTTGCTTGCGCTCCTCGAAGTAGGTGTGCACATCGTAGATACCTTCGATGCCGGGCAACTTATGGTTCAGGCACATTTCAGTAACGTCCCTAGGAACACCGAGTGCCCTCATCTGGCTTTTTGCCGTTGACCGGAGATCATGAGGCGTAAACCGGCGCACTTTTGGCTTGTGCTCAGTCAGCCAAAACTCTACTGCAGCCCCAATAGTATTCGGGTTGATGGGCCTATCGCCCGTAGTCGACGCATTCTTGTAGTCGCCCCGAACGGGCAGCACGAACTCAGATTTACCTGATCGCTGCCGCAGTTCCTGCAGCCAAGCCGTTACCGGCGTGGTTAAAGGAATCTGAATGCCTGGCCCTGTCTTCGATGCTGGAATGCTCCATACGCTTTTAGCAAAATCGAACTGTGACCATTTCGCGGTTCTAAGCTCGCTTGAGCGCACAGCCGTGGCTAGCAACAAACGAATGGCTAAGGCATTCTCTCGGTTCATTTCTGCCCGCATCACCTCGCCCAGCTCTTCCCGGCTCAGCATTAGGCGCCGCCGTATTGCTGGACGCTTGCCCATCAAGGCGCTTAGGTCTATTCCTACGCAGGGGTTGGCAGCAACTAGTTTCCGGCCAGCGGCATGCTTGAAAAGCATTCTTGCAGTAGTCAAAAGCATGCGCGACTCGTTCCACGGGGCAGCCACGGATTCGATCAGCTCGACTATGTCTAACGACGACACTTGAGCCACCGCGTATGAGCCTACGCTACCCTGAATTCTGGCCAGACTGCGGCCATAACCTTTCTGCGTACTGGTCCCTAAGCCATTCAAGATTTTTTCGCGGTAGTCCTCGATCAGCTGACGAACCGTCCAGTCCTTGAGCGCCAGTGCTTTCATCCGTTGTTTGTCTACGGCCGGATCACCCGCCCTATCAATCTCCGACCGCTTTTCCCTGGCTATCTTGCGAGCATCGGCCAAACTGATGTCTGGAAAATTCCCAATCGTTAGTTCCCTGGCCCGCCCAGCTATGCGGTAACGTAGAATCCACGTTGCAGTTCCAGATGTTGAGAGTGTGAAGGTTAGCCCACCTCCATCCGAACGAGCTAGCGGCAAGGGTAGATCGACCACCTGCCCGGTTTTTAGATCCTTGACTGTAGGGACTTCACCGCTCTTTACCGTTCTCAGCCAATGTTGCAGCTGTAGAGTCTGCAGCTTCTCTGTTGCGCTACTTTTTTGCTTCATTACCGTCCTTTTCGTTGCTAGCTACACATGTAGCTACACATCGTAACGGCGACACTGCGGGACGTCAATGGACGAGCTTAGATAAAAAACTTTTTAAAATCAATTAGTTACTGAACTTTTTAGATGACGTTGGATGCTCATAGACAATGAAAAAATAATACGATGTGATTTTGATGTAGAAGTTTTATGACGGGATTTTAAGGGCGACAACTGACAAGCGCTTTATCCGTAGGGAGGGAAGATCGCCATGACAGATCGATCGCCCCTTCCAACAATGCCGTTGCA
>Ga0308163_10002025_pt1 | contig 19831 bp, 17 predicted proteins | sample PhyTR1_FD_201037 | JGI IMG/M metagenome (GOLD analysis project Ga0308163, IMG submission 201037) | Phyllosphere microbial communities from UC Gill Tract Community Farm, Albany, California, United States - DLSLT.R1 | ecosystem: Host-associated > Plants > Phyllosphere > Unclassified | place: USA...
AAGCGTGGATTTTTCCAGCACTTCGTTCGTTAAAGAAGTCAGCCGCGCCCGTACCTTTGGCTTCATGAGTGATATCGAGTACCTGCGCAAGCACAACCTCGCACTCGGCGGCAGCGTGGAAAACGCGATCGTGGTCGACGCTGATGGCGTGTTGAACGAAGACGGTCTTCGTTATGAAGACGAATTCGTCAAACACAAGATCCTCGACGCGATTGGCGACCTGTACCTGCTGGGCAACAGCCTGATTGGTGAGTTCAAAGGCTTCAAGTCCGGTCATGCACTGAACAACCAGCTGCTGCGCAAATTGATTGAGCAGACAGACGCTTGGGAAGTGGTGACGTTCGAAGACGCCAGCACCGCACCAATCTCTTACATGCGCCCGGTTGCGGCGGTGTAAGTAAAAAACCTCTCTAGTTTTTTGAAGGCCATCCTCGGATGGCCTTTTTTTATGCCCTTTCAAAAGCAAAAGATCGCAGCCTTCGGCAGCTTCTACAGGGGAACGCATTCCAGATGTAGGAGCTGCCGAAGGCTGCGATCTTTTGACTTTAAACTGGCACTACAACGCGATTACGCCCGCCTTCCTTGGCCTGATACAACGCCTTGTCCGCTGCAAACAACAACTGCTCCAGTGTCATCTCGCTCGCCGATGTCCAGGTGGCGATGCCGATACTCACGGTCATCGCCCGCTCAGCGCCTTCGACCCAGGGCAAGTCTTCCACAGCCTGGCGAATCTGCTCGGCGATCTGCTGCGCTCCTGCGCTGTCGGTCTCGGCGAGAATCACCGAAAACTCTTCACCGCCATACCGCGCGACCAGATCCGCCGGGCGTCGCACGTTCGCGGTGATTACCTTGGCCAGTTCACGCAAGACCTGATCCCCAGCTTGATGGCCATGGCGATCATTGAAGGCCTTGAAGTGGTCGGCATCGATCATCATCACCGACAGCGGCTGGCCCGAGCGCTGGGCGCGGAACCACTCGTGGCGCAGGGTCTGATCGAGCATGCGCCGGTTGGCCACACCGGTCAGGTCATCGGTGGCAGCCAGTTGCGCCAGTTCGCGTTCGGCGCGATGGCGCAAACGCAGTTCCCGGGCGAGCAGCCAGGTCAGCCACAACAGCCCCAGGCACAACACGCCGGTGGCGCCGCTGATCAGGATCGCCGTGCGCCGCCAGGTGCCGAACACTTCCTCGCTGGACAGCGCCACCATCACGGTCAACGGCAGATTGCCGACCCGCGAGTAGGTGTAGAGCCGCCGTTGTTTATCCATGCTAGAGGTGCTGGTGAAACTGCCGCTGCCATCGCGGTCGCTGAGAATCCGCACGACGTTGGGCCGGTTGCCGAAGCTTTTGCCCACCGAATCGCTTTGCAGATACGGCTTCTGCGCGAGCAGCACGCCATCGCTGTTGATGATGTTCAACGTGCTGTCGGTGCCGATGTCGAGGCTCTTGAACAGGTCGTCGAAGTAGTCGAGTTTCAGCGACGCCACCGCCACGCCGAGGAATTCACCGGTCTGCGAGGAGATGCGCCGGCTGAAGCTGATGCGCCACTGATCGGCCTCTTCGCAATCGCAGCGGGTCTTGAACGGGCGGCTGATGAACATGCCGATGTCGCGGTTGAATGCGTGGGCGAGAAAATAATCGCGATCGGCGAAATTGCCCGGTTTCGCTTCGATGCGCGAGGAGTCGGCGATCACCTCGCCATGCTTGTCGAGCAGGAGGATGTCGCCCTTGAAGCGCGCGGTGGCAGAGCGATCAAACAGCGCCAGATGACGGATCTGCGGCGAGACGTTCTGCAGGTCGTCACGCTGAGCGGCGGCGATCAGGCCTTGCAGCGTCAGGTCGTACAGCTCGACGGTGCGCAGCACATCGGCATCGATCAATTGCGCGATGGTCGTGGCGCGGCGCGTGGCGACTTCCTGCGCACTGGCGTACTCGCGGATCAGCAGGAAGGTGACGATGCACACCATCGCAATCACGGTCAGCAGGCTGCCGAGGATCAGCAGGCGCTCGGGGCGACCGGTAAGGCCTGTGGTGGAAGGCGTGCGGCTGGTGATCATGATGGGCTGTCGGTAGGTGTGGTTTCGTAAGCTTAGTAGGGCTGACGCCGGACAACCTTGTGGGAGCGAGCCTGCTCGCGAAAGCGGTGTGCCATGCAACAAAGATGTTGACTGACAATCAGCTTTCGCGAGCAGGCTCGCTCCCACAGGGTAGATCACAGGGTCTGAAAAACGCAGCGCCGATCTTAGAAGACGTTGACCGGGTAGTCGATGATCACGCGGTATTCATCTGTATCCGAATCAATCGCGCCGTAGCCGTTGCCGCCACGGTTGGTGGCCCATTGCAGGCGCACCGCGAGGTCCTTGGCGTGGCCGCTTTGTACGACGTACTGCAAATCGATATCGCGTTCCCAATGCTTGGCGTTGCGGCCATCGGCGCTGTACCAGCTCGAATAGCCTGCGCTGTTAGGGTCGGCTTTGGTCAGGTCCACCGTGCCGCGTGAATAAGACAGCGCCGAAGTCAGACCGGGGATGCCGACACCGGTGAAGTCGTAAGCGTACTTGAGCTTCCACGAGCGTTCGTTCGGGCCGTTGAAGTCCGAATACTGCTGCGAGTTGTCTAGATAAACGCTGTCGCCCTGGCTGATGTAGTCGAACGGCGTATTGCCGTTGACCCGCTGATAGCCGGCAGTGACGCTGTGGTTGCCGATGCCGACGGTGAGATGCGTGCTCCAGGTGTTGTTGTCGATATCGCCGAGCAGCGCATCGCCGGTGTCTTGCGTGTGATAGAAGTGCAGGCCTGGGTTGAGGCTGACCAGATCGTTCAGTTGCCAGGTGTAGTCGAGGTCGTAGTAGTACTGGTTCCAGATGTCCTTGAGCTCGGACGCGTAAAGGCTGCTGGTCAGGCCCTCAACGCCGCTCCAGGCCACACCGGCCCAGTTCAGGTGCTGGCTTTTGTCGCCGTCGGCGAGAGTGCCGTATGACGTCCCGATGCGGGTATGACCACTCTGGTTATAGGGTTTGGTGAAACTGGCCTGGCCACCTTCGATCAGCCAGCCGTCGAAGCTGTGGTTGCTCAGGCTGATGCCACGAAAGGTCTGCGGCAGCATCCGCGTGTCGCCGCCGGCGATGACCGGGTTGGTGAGGAACAGATCACCGGCCTTCAACTCGGTATCGAAGGCGCGCAACTTCAACGTCCCGCCTGCGGTGGAGAACGAGCCCGGCGCTTTGCCGTTGCCATCGCTGATCGGCAGGATGCTCGAACCGTCGGTCCCGCCTCCGCCGTCGAGTTTCAGGCCGAGCATGGCGTGAGCATCGACGCCGAAGCCGACCGTGCCTTCGGTGTAGCCGGACTGGAACACCCCGAGGAACCCCTGGCCCCACTCGATATTGTCGTCCGCCTTCTGCAAGCGGTTGCGATTCATGTAGTAGTTGCGGGCGTTGAGGTTGAGGCTCGAGCCTGCGACGAAGCCTTGTTGGGCAGACTCATCGGCGTGGACAGCGGGGGCAATCGTTGCGGCAATTGCAATGAACAGCGGGGTGAGGCGGACAGGGTAAAACACGTGCGGTGGGGCTCCTTGGGTCAGCGGGCCGCTCTGGTTCTTGAGCGGCTTGATGTTTCTTGTTGTTACAGACGCACCAGACGGCTTTCAGACCACAACGAAAAAAGGCCGCTGAATGGCAGCGGCCTGGAGTGACGACGGTTGAACGGGAAGAGCCAAACAACCGCGTCGAGGGAAACCTTTCGCGGTGCGACTCAGCTGTCTTTCTCGAGCGCTTGAGCCTGGGAAGTTGCGGCTTGCGGGGATTGCGTCGCGTCTTGAGCCTTGGCCATCACTTCGGCCTGATGCTGATCGAATGCCTGTGCGCGAGCGACTTTTTGCGCGACGAACGTTTGCGATTCTTCAGCCATCGCCATCGGCGACAGAATCAATGAGGACAAAACGAATGCGCTGGCAATACCCATACTGTTGGACATCTTGAAAACCTTCTCGCTTGGCGAGTGCTGTTTGGTGCGGGCAAAGATAAGGTTGCCGACAGTCGGGAAACAGCGTGATTTTCATAAATGACTGTTACAGCAAAAGCAAAGATCGGCACGGGGAACGACCCAGTCTGTGCGTAATGGTGGCCTGTGGCGAGGGGATTTATCCCCGTTGGGCTGCGAAGCGGCCCCAAGAATTCCAGCCTCAAAGATTCTTGGACCTTGTGCACAGGATTTGCGACTGCTGCGCAGCCGAGCGGGGATAAATCCCCTCGCCACAGGGCTTGGCTCAGCATTCAGACCGGGAGGTTGATGCCGAAGGTGTTCATGCCCCGGTCACTACGCACAAACACATCCCCGCCATGCATCAGCGCAATCGCCTTGACGATTGCCAGCCCCAGGCCGTGGTTATTGCCGCTGTTGCTACGCGAGGCATCAACCCGATAAAACCGCTCGAACAACCTCGGCAGATGCTCGCTGGCAATCGGCGTCCCGGGATTGGCTACGCCAATGCTCACCTGATGTTCTTCAGCCTCGATGCGCACCTCGATCACTTGACCCTGTTCGGTGTGCTGCACCGCGTTGCTGAGTAAATTGATCAATGCCCGACGCAGGTGCGCGACCTCGATCTGCACTTGCGCATCGCCGCTGACCTGCACTTCAACCTGCGCGTCTTCAAGGATGAAATCCAGATAGTCCAGCGTCGTCGCCACCTCATCAGCCAATGACGTCGAGGTCAGTTTGGTCGCCTTATTGCCCTGATCGGCGCTGGCCAGAAACAGCATGTCGTTGATGATCGAGCGCAGTCGCTCAAGCTCTTCGAGGTTGGATTGCAGCACTTCGAAATAGTGTTCGGCGGAGCGCCCGCGAGTCAGCGCGACCTGGGTCTGGCCGATCAGGTTGGTCAGCGGCGAGCGCAGTTCATGGGCGACGTCGGCGTTGAACGATTCCAGCCGTGAATAGGCCAGTTCGACCCGTTCCAGTGTCGAGTTGAACGACTCGACAAACTGTTCCAGTTCCGGCGGCAGCGGCGACAGGCGCAAGCGTCCGGCGCGCAGTGGTGGGGCCAGACGCTGGGCTTCCTGCGACAGTTTGATCAGCGGCTTCAGACCGATTCTTGCGACCCAATAGCCCAATGCAGAGGCCAGCAGCACCCCGACAATCGCCAGACTGATCAGGGCGATGAGCAAGTGATGCTGGGTCTGATGCAGCGTCTCGGTGTCGATGCCGATCATGAAGCGCAACGGCGGGCGCTGATCCTTGGCGGGGAACTGACTGACCAGCACTTTCAGTGGGTAGGGTTGATCGGGCAGTTGCAGATCGTGCATGCCCAATGGGCCATTGATGGCGGCACGAATCTGCGGGGTGAGATTGCCGTACTCGTAACGCGGATCGCCGCTGCTGATCCAGAAGCTGATGCGCTTGTCTTCTTCGCCGAGCAGCTTGAGCTTGTTGTTGATCTTCACCCAATGCTCCGGCGTGCCGTAACGGCCAACGGTGGATTCGAGCACGCTGTACCGCGCATCCAGCTCGGCTTCGGGCAACAATCCCAAGCCCTTGTCGACCTGTTGATACAGCGCGCCGCCAATCAACAGAAACACCACCAGCGCCACCAGCGTGAACATGCCGCTCAGGCGCAAGGCAATCGAGTTACTGGACATCACGGCTCTCCAGCACATAACCCATGCCGCGAATGGTGTGCAGCAGCTTTTCGTTGAACGGCCCGTCAAGCTTGGCGCGCAGGCGTTTGATCGCGACTTCGACGACGTTGGCGTCACTGTCGAAATTGATGTCCCAGACCATTTCCGCGATTGCGGTCTTCGAAAGGATTTCACCTTGCCGGCGGGCCAACACGCTCAACAGCGAGAATTCTTTAGCGGTCAGATCCAAGCGCGTGCCGGCGCGGGTGGCTTTGCGGCTGATCAGGTCGATCCACAGGTCGGCGATGGTCACTTGTACCGGTTCGTGGCCGCCACTGCGGCGAGTCAGCGCTTGCAGGCGGGCGACCAGTTCTAGAAAGGAAAACGGTTTGCCGAGGTAATCGTCGGCGCCGTCGCGCAGGCCCTTGATCCGATCTTCGACGCGCTCGCGGGCGGTGAGCATGATCACCGGGGTCTGCTTGCGCGCACGCAATGCGCGCAGTACGCCGAAGCCATCGAGCCCCGGCAGCATGACGTCGAGGACGATCACGGCGTAGTCGCATTCCAGCGCCAGATGCAGGCCTTCGACACCGTCGCGGGCAAGGTCGACGGTGTAGCCCTGTTCGCTCAGGCCTCGGTGCAGATAGTCCGCGGTTTTTTCTTCGTCTTCGATAATCAGAACGCGCATGACCGCCTCAGTCTGTGGTCGCCAGTGCCGTTGCGGGCGTTGGGGCTGGTGGGTGTGAGTGCCGGTGAAACAGCCGCTCAAGCCATAAGTATATGACCGGCGTGGTGAACAGCGTCAGCATCTGGCTGACCAGCAAACCGCCGACCACGGCAATGCCCAACGGCTGGCGCAGTTCGGCGCCGGTGCCGTAACCGAGCATCAGCGGCAACGCACCGAGCAGGGCGGCGAGGGTGGTCATGATGATCGGCCGGAACCGGGTGATGCACGCCTCGAAAATCGCCTCCTGCGGCGGCAGGCCACGCTGGCGCTGCGCTTCAAGCGCGAAGTCGATCATCAGGATGCCGTTCTTCTTGACGATACCGATCAGCAGCACCAGGCCGATCAACGCCATGATCGAAAAGTCCTGGCCGCAGATCCACAGCATGATCACCGCACCGAGGCCTGCTGCCGGCAGGGTCGAAATGATCGTCAGCGGATGCACGAAGCTTTCATAAAGCACGCCGAGAATGATATACACCGCCACCAGCGCCGCCAGAATCAGCCATGGCTGGCTGGCCAGCGAACTCTGGAACGCCTGCGCCGCACCCTGAAAATTACCGCTGATCGCGGTGGGCATGCCGATCTCGGCCTTGGCCTGATTGAGCTGAATCACCGCATCGCCCAATGCCACGCCGGGGGCGAGGTTGAATGACATGTTGGCGGCGGGGAACATGCCGTCGTGAGCAATCGACAGCGGGCCGATGGTTGGCGCGTCAAACCTTGCCAGCGCCGACAGCGGCACCATCTCGCCGCTCAGTGGCGAGCGCAGGTAGAAATAGTTGAGGCTTTCGGCCTTGCCGCGTTGTTTGGTATCCAGTTCCAGAATCACGTTGTACTGATTGACCTGGGTCTGGAATTCATTGATCTGCCGTTGGCCGAATGCATCGTACAGCGCCTCGTCGACATCGCTTGCAGTCAGGCCGAAACGCGCGGCGGCGCTGCGGTCGATGCTGATGTGAGTGATGCTGCCGCCCAGTTGCAGGTCATTGGATATGTCGCGGAATGCCGGATTGCTTCGCAGTTTTTCGGTCAGGCGCTGGGTCCAGGTGGCGAGGGTCGCGCCGTCGTTGCTCTTCAGCACATATTGATACTGGGCACGGCTCGGCCCGGAGCTGAGGTTGATGTCCTGCCCGGCGCGCAGATACAGGACGATGCCGGGGACTTTCATCAGCTGCGGGCGGATGCGATCGATGAACTGGCTGGCGCTGACATCGCGATCGCCACGTTTTTTCAGGGCGATCCAGAAGCGCCCGTTGGCGATGGTCTGGTTGCTGCCGGAAACCCCGACCGAATGAGAAAACGCCTGCACCGCCGGATCGGCCGCGACGATTTCGGCCATGGCCAAGTGTTTTTTCACCATATCGCCGTAGGAAATGTCCGCAGCGGCTTCGGTGGTGCCGAGGACGAACCCGGTGTCCTGCACCGGGAAGAACCCCTTGGGAATGAAAATGTACCCGGCGACCGCCAACGCCAGCGAGAGACCGAACACGCCGATCATCAATTTCTGATGATCGAGGGCGCGGCGCAGGCCCTTTTCGTACCAGCCGAGCAGGCGTTCGCTGAAACCGGGTTTGGCGTTGGCGTGATGTACCGGCTTACGCATAAACAGCGCGGCAAGGGTTGGCGCCAGGGTCAGCGACACCACCACGGAAATCATGATCGTCGAAGTCGCGGTCAGAGCGAATTCCTTGAAAAGGCGCCCGACCACACCGCCCATGAACAGCAGCGGAATGAACGCCGCCACCAGTGAGAAACTGATCGAAACGACGGTGAAGCCAATCTCGCCGGCCCCCTTGATCGCCGCCTCGCGCATGTCATCGCCGGCCTCGAGATGGCGATGGATGTTTTCCACCACCACGATCGCATCGTCCACGACGAAGCCGACCGCGACGACGATCGCCACCAGCGTCAGGTTGTTCAGGCTGAAGCCGAGGACGTACATCAGGGCGAAACTGGCGATCAGCGAGACGCCGAGCACCGCCGAAACAATCAGCGTCGCCGACAACTGGCGCAGGAACAGCGCCATCACCGCGACCACCAGCAGAATCGCGATCAGCAAAGTGATCTCGACTTCATGCAGCGAGGCGCGAATGGTCTGCGTGCGGTCGATCAGGGTTTTCACCTGCACCGAGGCCGGCAGCATCGCTTCGAGGCCGGGCAGGGCGGCCTGAATGCGGTCGACGGTTTCAACAATGTTGGCGCCGGGCTGGCGGAAAATCACCAGATTCACGCCGGGGCGATCACCGGCCCACGCCTGCACGTAGGCATCTTCCGCACCGTTGACGACTTTGGCGACATCGCGCAGGTGAACCGGGGCGCCATCCTTGTAGGAAACGATGAGCTGGCTGTAATCCTCGGGGTGGAACAACTGATCGTTGGTCGACAGCGTCGAGATACTCGATTCGCCGTACAGCGCACCTTTGGCCAGATTAAGGCTGGTCTGCTGAATCGCCAGCCGAATGTCGGCCAGCGTCAGGCCGATGGCCGCGAGTTTGTCCGCCGAGGCTTGTACGCGAATCGCCGGGCGTTGCTGACCGGTGATGTTGATCTGGCCGACGCCGTCGACCTGACTGATCTGACGCGAGAGCAGAGTTTCCACCAGGTCGCTGAGTTCGGTGCCGGGCATCTGTGTCGAGCTGACACTGAGGATCAGCACTGGGCTGTCGGCCGGGTTGACCTTCTTCCACGTTGGCAGCGTCGGCATGTCTTTGGGCAACTTGCCGGCGGCGGTGTTGATCGCCGCCTGTACTTCCTGGGCGGCGGTGTCGATGCTTTTATCGAGGGTAAATTGCAGGGTCAGCAGAGTTGAGCCCAGCGCACTGCTGGAGGTCATCTGGGTCATGCCGGGGATGGCGCTGAATTGCACCTCCAGCGGCGTGGCCACCGAGGAAGCCATGGTGTCGGGGCTGGCGCCGGGCAACTGTGCCGAGACCTGGATCGTCGGAAATTCCGCTTCCGGCAGTGGCGCGATCGGCAAACGCGGGAAGGCAATTACGCCGACCAGTACCAGAGCGAACGTCAGCAAAATCGTCGCCACCGGGTGATCGATGCACCAGGTCGAGATGCCCTTGTGCGAGTTCATGGCTTGGGCTCCGCCTGCACCACTTGCGCTGGCTCGCTCATGACTTGCACGCTCGAGCCCGGTTTGAGTCGCGACTGCCCGTCGGTCACCAGCACGTCACCAGCGTTGACACCTTTGATGATGTCCTGGCCGCTGCCCTGATAAACCATTTGCACCGGCACCGCCTCGACCTTGTCGTCCTTCACGCGGTAAACAAAGTGTTGTTCGAGGCCACGCTGTACGACGGTGGGCGGAACCACCAGCGCATCTTTATCCACAGCGGTCTGAATTTTTACCGTCACCAGCAAACCCGGCCAGAGCTTCTGGCTGGCATTGGCGAATTCGGCCTTGGCGCGGATGGTGCCAGTGTTGGCGTTAATCTGATTGTCGATCAGGGTCAGCTGACCTTCGCCGAGCAGATTGCCGGTTTCGCCATCAGTATCGGCTCCGATGTAGGCCTTGACCGGTGCGCGTTGCGGATCGCTGATCAGGCTTTGCAGGGTCGGCAGCATCTGCTGCGGCAGGGAGAACTCGACGGCGATCGGGTCGATCTGCGTGACGGTGAACAGGCCCTGGGTGTCGGTCATGCGCAGGAAGTTGCCTTCATCGACCGTACGAATACCGACGCGCCCGGTGACCGGAGAGCGAATCTGCGTGTAGGACAGTTGCACCTGCGCCGCATCGATCGCGGCCTGATTGCCTTGTGCCGTGGCTTTGAGCTGATTGACCAAGGCCTGTTGCTGGTCGAAGGTCTGTTTCGATACGCCGTCGTCGACGCTGAGCAGTTTGTAGCGCTTGAGATTGACCAGCGCGACCTGCAACTGCGCCTGACTCTCGCCCAACTGCGCCCGGGCCTGGTCGAGGCTGGCGCGGATCGAGCGGTCGTCGATGGTGGCGAGCAGATCGCCTGCTTTGACCCGTTGACCTTCCTTGACCAAGATCTTCGTCAGAATGCCGTCGATCTGCGGACGCACCACCACGCTGTGCAGCGACAGCACCGAGCCGATGCCGCTGGTGTAACGCGGCACGTCTTTGGCGCTGACCGTTACGACGCGTACCGGGATGGCGGTCGGACTGGCCAGTTTGGTCGGCGCTGGCTTGAGCGCGAACCACAGGCCGGCGGCTGCCAGCAGAATCAGTAGAGTGGCCAGCAGGATTTTGTTTTTCTGGATGGACATGCGCGGCGCCGAAGTCTGGAGTTTGGGCAGATTGACCAGTTATAAACCGGTCAGGCGGTCGGCAGGGTGACGGCTGGCTGTCAGGATTGTCAGTTTCCGATGTTAATTGCAGTGACTGCGATTACGGTTGAGTTGATAAGTCCCTAAAAGGGACCTATCGTTCCTTTTTTGGGACTCTTCGGTTTGCGCCAGTGGAAAACCTTTCTTTAAGCGAAGCTCTGTTCACCGCCACCCAGCAAAAAGTGTTGGGATTGTTGTTCGGCAAGCCTGACCAGACGTTCTACGCCAACGAAATTGTGCGCTGGGCACAGGTTGGCAAAGGCGGCCTGATGCGTGAACTCGATCGATTGCAACGAGCCGGGATCCTCAGCATGACTCGAGTGGGTAACCAGACCCATTACCAGGCCAATCCCGCATGTCCTATTTACGCGGAGCTTCTGGGCATCACGCGCAAGACATTCGGTTTTGCCGAGCCTCTTCGTCAGGCATTAGAACCGTTTGCCGAACAGATCACGTGGGCGTTCGTTTATGGCTCCATCGCCAAAAACTCGGCGAACACACTCAGTGACATAGATCTCATGCTGATTGGTGAAGGCCTGCACTACAGTGAGTTGATGGAGCGACTCATGCCGTTGGAGGAGCAATTGGGGCGTCCCATCAACCCGACGCTATATACCCCGCAAGACTGGGCCAGGAAGCTGGCGGCACAGAACAGTTTTGTCATGCGAGTGATGCAGCAGGAAAAAATCGATCTGTCAGGGGCAAACCCTTTGGAGTCCAAGGATGGGCAGCAACGAGAGTCTGGAGAATCTTCTACGTAGCGGTGTACTGAAAGCGGAGCCACCTGACCGCAAGGAGTGTGAAGGTCTGATGCGCTCGGCTTTGGACAGGCTCAAGGATGCGCACACTTGCACACTGTCGTTTTCCAGCCGGTTCGATTTGGCCTACAACGCCGCTCACGCGCTGGCGCTGACAGCTCTTCGCTTGAGTGGCTATCGATCGGACAAGCGCTATCTGGTATTCCAGTGCCTGATCCATACCACGCAAAGCAGCAAGGTTCAGGTGCGATTGTTTGCGCTATGCCACGAGCGGCGCAATCTCGCCGAATATGAAGGCTATATGGATGAAGATGACGCGCTTCTTGAGCAATTGCTGGAGAGCACGTCGCAATTGTTGGGTGACGTTCAGCATCGCATGAACTGAAATATCATCACGCAGTGTCAGTGCCAGGCAGCCATTCAGCGCATCGCGCAAATCTTCAGATGCCGAGCCAGAGCGCGCAGGTATACTGCGCGCCTTTGCGGCTCACTGATCGGGCCGACTTTTTGTTCCCGGAGCTTTTATGACTTCCCCGACCCAACCGCCGGTTGATGACGCTGTGAGCGACGTCCCGGCTGAAGTGGCTGACGCCAGCGAAACCAAGGCCGAGATCCCGGCGTTCAAGTTCCCGTTCAAGCCGGGCGAGCTGGCTTCGGCGAAAGGCTCGAATCAGCCGTGGTACAAGAATGGCGCGAAGAATGGCCACACCAAAACCCCGGGCATGGCGCCGCCGGGCACGCGTCGGTCGATGGGCAAGCGCTGACATCGGAAAGCGATGGTGCTTGTGCTGGCCTCTTCGCGAGCAGGCTCGCTCCCACATTGGATTTGTGTAGAACCCAAACCTGTGGGAGCGAGCCTGCTCGCGAAAGCGACATCCGCTACAGCACAAATATCAGATCAAGCCGCGCGCAATGAAATAAACGCATAAGTCTGCGCCGGTTCCGTCACCACCTGCCCACCCGCAGCCAGCACTTGCCCGGCGACATCATCGCCGGACAAATGAAACAGCCATTCGCTGGTTCGCGCCGCCAGCGGTTGCGCGCTCACTTGGTCGATCACTGCCGCAAAGGCATCCATGTTCGGCAAGTACGCGGTGAACCCGTCGCCCTTGAGCGCCGTGGTGCGAATCCCCAACGTTGCGCAGATCGCATCCTTGAGTTTGATGTCATCCCGATCCGCCTGACGCGAACGCTGGATCAGCTCAACCAGTTCCCGATCAACCAACTCACCGCCCACAATCAGCTCCGGCCCCTGTTCCCAGGACTCTGGCGGGCAATCTTTGGCAGCAGGATTGAACGGGATGTGCGGATTGATTTCCGCCGGGTAAATCCGGCACACCAGCGGGCGACGCTCGTAGATCCGGCAGCGCTTGTCGTCGTCAAGATTCCGGCAGGGGCCGACGTTGTAAGCGGCAAAGGTGATCGCCACGTGAGCATCAGTAGTGCCACTGCGGACCACCGCCGAACGGCGCTCGGCATGTTCGCGCTGCTGCGCTGGCAGGCCCAGGCCATTGCCGAGGAACGCCTCGACCAGCACGATCACCTGACCGCCATCCGCCGCCCACATACGGGCTTCGGCGAGCGTCAGCGGGACATGGTGATCGGTGCAGCATTTGCCGCAACCTACGCAGGAAAACATCGTATTCATTGAGCGATCTGTCTTCAATCAGTGTGTGAAACGGTGGCGGAAAACCACCGCACAGGGCCTGGTCGAAGCAAGTTGTGCGCCATTCACTGGGGTTTGGCGGTCGGGCGAATCGAATCCCACTCGGTGACGTACGCGGTTTTCGACTGTTTGTTGTACAGGCACAGCTCACTGCCTTGCTGGCCTTTCATGTGTTTTTGCGGGTATTGGCCTTGCAGCAGAACGGCGGTGTAACCGACGCGGTCGTCGAATTGCGCAGGTGTGCCGACAGGTTTGACGTTTTTCAGACCGCTGGCCTTGGTGCAACTGGCGAGCACGGTCTTGTCGTAAGCGGCCCAGGCGTCGGGGCTGGAGGCGTGGGCCTGGGAGGCCAGGGCGGTGAGGCTGAGCAGGGCCAGGGTGAAGGCTTTCATGGTTGGGCATCCTTGGTTATGGCCAAGGTTTGAGTCTGCCTGAAGAGTTTTGTTGCCTGGGGCGCCGCTAAAAGATCGCAGCCTTCGGCAGCTCCTACATGGAAATGCGGTTTCCTGTAGGACGGAGGCTGCGATCTTTTGACTTTGATCAGTCCGGCACCAATTCCCGGCGGACCACATACATCCCGACACTCGCATACAACCGCCGCGCCCGCAGGTTGTCCTCCAGAACCCGCAAATCGACAAACCCCTCGCGCCGCTGTTGAAAGACGCTGAAAGCATGCAGCAACAACGCCCGCCCAAGCCCCCGACCCTGCATTCGTGGATGTACCACCAGATTCTTGATATACGCACTGGTCCAGCACTGCGCCACGCCCCCCACGCCCTCGGCATCGCAGGCCACGAAACACAATGCTGGGTCATATTCAGGGTCGCTAACGAAGCGCTGACGCCAGTCGTGCAGTGACGGCACTCGACCGCCACCTTCCAGCTGTCCGAGCTGCATCAGCTGATGCACTGCCGGCGCCAGTTCCTCGCGGTAGACGGACAGCTCAATCCCCTCCGGCCACTGCGCATCCGGCAGAACCCCACTCAAGTCGCGGCGCAGCAGAAAGCAAAACGTCTCGGCCAAGACTCAGTGCCCGTTGGCCGCGACGTGCTTGGCGGCTTCGATCAGGCGTTGGGTCAGCTCCGGTGAGGAGAACTTGGTCAGCACCGCATTGGCACCGGCCAGCCGGGCCTTTTCACTGTTCATCGCGCTGTCGAGGGAGGTGTGCAGCAGCACGTACAGGTGAGCAAAGTCCGGGGTCTCGCGCAGGGTTCGGGTGAAGGCGTAGCCGTCCATTTCCGACATTTCGATGTCGGAGACGATCAGGTTGATCTGCTGCGCGGTGCCTTGCAGGTCGAGCAGGCAGTCGATGGCTTCCTTGGCACTGCGCGCGGTGTGGCATTGCAGGCCCAGGTTGCGCAGGGTGTGCACCGATTGCTGCAGGGCCACCTGGCTGTCGTCGACCACCAGAATGCGCGCGTTGCCGAGCACTTCGGCGTCTTCCATGGTCAGGTCGGTGGGCGCCATTTCGATCTGCGCCGGGGCGATGCTGTGGATGACTTTTTCGATATCCAGCACCTGCACCAGCGTACCGTCCACCGAGGTCACGCCGGTGATGTAGGCACGCGAGCCGCCGGAGCCGAACGGTGGCGGCTTGATGTCGGTGGTCAGGCAATGGACGATCTTGCTCACCGCCTGCACATGCAGACCCTGCTTGGAACGGCTGACATCGGTGACGATCAGGCAGCCACCGTTGGGATCTTCCAGCGGCCGCTCGCCGATCGCGCGGCTGAGGTCGATCACCGACAAGGATGCACCGCGCAGGGAGGCGATGCCTTTGACGTGCGGGTGCGACTCCGGCAGCTTGGTCAGCGGCGGGCAGGGGATGATTTCACTGACTTTCAGCAGGTTGATCGCCATCAGCTTGCCGCTGCGCAAGGTAAACAGCAGAAGCGAAAGTGAATCTGCGCGGGCTTTGGTGGAGGACATAAGAACCTTCTGTGGGGCGAGAGTGTAAATCGCCTGAAACCTTTGATGCCGTGTTATCGGCGTCAGAAGGTGGGGCTTTAGCTAAGTTGTCGGCTGGACAAAAAACATCTGTGGCGAGGGGATTTATCCCCGTTGGGTCGCGTAGCGGCCGCAAAAGACGGGACCGCTGCGCAGTCCAACGGGGATAAATCCCCTCACCACAGGTCATCAAGCAAGCTACATGGCGTGGTTATTTCATGCCCAAACGCTTGGCCATCCGCCCAAGATTCGCCCGATCCACCCCCAACTCCCGCGCCGCACTCGCCCAGTTATCCTGGTGACGCTCCAGCGCTGCACCGATCAACCGCCGCTGAAACTCATCGGTGGCGTTGCGCAAATCCCCGGTGATTATCGGCATCACATTGGCCAAGTCGGCACTGGCAGGCGCAACCACGTTATCCACAACCTCTCGGGGCAAATCCAGATCCGCCGCACTCAGACTCAAAATCTTCGGCCTGACCTTGCAATTACCCAACGCCTTCAGCGCACTGCGTCCGATCAAATGCTCCAGCTCCCGGACATTGCCCGGCCAGGTATAGGCGAGCAGCGCTTCCTGAGCATCACTGTTCAAACGCAGGCTATTGAGGCCCATGCGTGAGCGGTTCTGCTCGAGAAAGAAACCACTGAGCAACAACACATCACGCCCACGATCACGCAGGGCCGGCACCCGCAGCGGGTACACGCTCAAGCGGTGATAAAAGTCGGCACGGTAGCGACCGCTGCGCACTTCTTCGGCCAGATCGCGATTGGTCGCGGCAATCAGACGCACGTCGACCTGGTGCTCCTTGTCCGAGCCCAGGCGCTGCAATTGACCGCTCTGCAATACGCGCAGCAACTTGGCCTGGACCGTCAGCGACAGCTCGCCGACTTCATCAAGAAACAGCGTGCCGCCATTGGCCAGTTCGAACTTGCCACGCCGGTCGCTGGTGGCGCCGGTGAAGGCGCCGCGCACGTGGCCGAACAGTTCGCTTTCCACCAGCGTGTCGGGGAGGGCGGCGCAATTGAGGCTGATGATCGGTTTGTCGGCGCGCGCGGAGGCGGCGTGAATCGCTTGGGCTACCAGCTCTTTGCCGACCCCGGTTTCGCCGGTGATCAGAACAGTCAGATCACTGCCGCCGACCAGATTGATTTCTTCCACCAAGCGTTTGTGCGCTTTGCTCTGGCCGATCATTTCGCGGTGTTGCTGACCGCTGGCCTGACGGTAGACCTCGGCGCGCTGATGCTCGTCTTCGGCGCGGGTGGCCAGACGTTCGATGCGTTCGGCCGCATTGACCGTGGCCGAGGCGAGGCTGGCGAAGGCTTGCAGGGCGTCGAGTTCGATCGGCTCGAAACGCTCGGGGTCCAGCGCGTCGAGGGTGATCAGGCCCCAGAGTTTTTCATCGACGAATAAAGGACAGCCGAGGCAGTCGTGAACTTCCAGATGATCGTCGAGGCCATCGACCAATCCGTCATAAGGATCGGGCAGGTCGCTGTCGGCAGCGAAGCGCGTCGGCCCGGCGCCGGCCAGCAAGATTTCAAAACGCGGGTGCTCGCTGACCTTGAAGCGCCGGCCGAGAGTGTCGGTGCTTAGACCGTCCACCGCCAGCGGCACCAAGGACTCGCCATCCAGACGCAACAACGCGGCGGCATCGCAGGGCAACAAAGCGCGCATGGCTTCGAGCAGGCGCCGGTAGCGCTCGCCTTCGGGCAGTTCGCGGGACAGGTCGGCGACCAGGGGCAGCAGAGCGGTAAGCAGGGATTTGGCGGTCATGGTTTTTTGTAGTCAAAGAGACAAGGTGTAGTCGAGATGACTATACGTTCATCTGTGTCGAAATGACTATGAAGGTTTCAAACTGTTGAATTAAAAGGATTAATTAGTTGGCACGAAAACTGATATCCCCAAGGCAATCTTTCAAGAAAGCGCAGGAGTCACCCTTATGCTTAGCGTCCAGGATCGTGCCATCATCAAATCCACAGTGCCTCTGCTGGAAAGCGGCGGCGAGGCGTTGATCACGCATTTCTACCGCATGATGCTCTCCGAATACCCGGAGGTGCGCCCGCTGTTCAACCAGGCGCATCAGGCCAGTGGCGATCAGCCGCGTGCCTTGGCCAACGGCGTGCTGATGTACGCGCGGCACATCGATCAGCTCGACCAGTTGGGCGATCTGGTGGCGAAGATCATCAACAAACACGTCGCCCTACAGATTCTGCCAGAGCATTACCCGATCGTAGGTACCTGCCTGCTGCGCGCCATTTCCGAAGTGCTCGGCGAAGAGATCGCCACGCCTGAGGTGATGAGTGCCTGGGGCGCTGCGTACGGGCAACTGGCCGACATCCTGATCGGCGCGGAAACCGCGATCTATGACCAGAAGGAACACGCCGTCGGCGGCTGGCGCGGTGCGCGGGAATTCATCGTTGCGGCGAAAGTGCAAGAGAGCGCGGAAATCACCTCGTTCTACTTCGAACCGGCAGACAAAGGGCCGATTCTTGCGGCCGAACCGGGTCAGTACATCGGCATGAAGCTGATCCTCGACGGCGAAGAAATCCGTCGCAACTATTCGCTCTCGGCACTGGCCAATAACGGTCAGTACCGCATCAGCGTCAAGCGTGAACCGAATGGTCGCGCGTCCAACTATCTGCATGATCAACTGCACGTCGGCGCGAGCATCCAACTGTTCCCGCCGTCGGGCGAATTCACCCTGGCGGCCAGCGACAAGCCGCTGGTGCTGATCAGCGGCGGCGTCGGCATCACTCCGACGCTGGCGATGCTGGAAGCAGCGCTGGCCACCGAGCGTCCGGTGCACTTTATCCACTGCGCGCGCAATGGCAGTGTCCACGCGTTCCGCGACTGGGTCGATGGGCTGGCGGCGCGTCATCCGCAGCTCAAGCGCTTCTATTGCTACGCCGAAGAAGATGGTGTCAGCCCGGCGGCGGACAAGGTTGGCCTGCTCAACGAAGAACTGCTCGGCCAGTGGCTGCCGGCGCAGCGTGATGTCGATGCTTACTTCTTGGGACCGAAAGGGTTCATGGGCGCGATCAAACGGCACCTGAAAGCGTTGGGCGTGCCGGAGAAGCAGAGCCGTTACGAGTTCTTCGGCCCGGCTGCTGCTCTGGAGTGATCCGAGACCGCCTTGTCTCGTTCGCGAGCAGGCTCGCTCCCAGCGGATTTGCGTTCGACGCAGATCCATTGTGGGAGCGAGCCTGCTCGCGAATCTTCTGCGCGCCGCAAAAGCCATGTTGGTTAATCATTCCTTAACCGCTCTATCGTTTATTGCCCCGGTGTAGACTTGCGACAATTTCAGCCGCCGGCCGGCTGGACCATGGACTTACAAAGGAAAGGCAATGAGCGAGGAAACGATGCGGTTGGGGCGTGAGCGGCGCTATCTGGTGTTGCTGGGGATCATCTGCCTGGCGTTGATCGGCGGCGCACTTTACATGCAGGTCGTGCTCGGCGAAGCACCTTGCCCGCTTTGCATCCTGCAGCGCTATGCACTGTTGCTGATTGCACTGTTCGCCTTCATTGGCGCGGGCATGCGCAGCCGTCGCAGCATCACCGTGTTCGAGACGCTGGTGGTGATCTGTGCGATTGCCGGAGCCGGTGTGGCCGGGCATCACGTCTATACGCAGTTCTATCCGGCGGTGAGCTGTGGCGTCGATGTGCTGCAGCCGATTGTCGATGATCTGCCGCTGGCAAAGATCTTCCCGCTGGGCTTCCAGGTTGACGGTTTCTGCTCGACGCCGTATCCGCCGATCCTCGGTCTGTCGCTGGCGCAATGGGCGCTGGTGGCGTTCGTGCTGGTGGTCATTCTGGTGCCTCTGCTGACTTCGCGTAATCGAAAAGCGCTGCACTGAGTCAACTTCTCGGCAGAGCTGCCGATAAACAAAACGCCCCGATTTTCGCTGATGAAAATCGGGGCTTTTTGCATTTCAGAGCGTTTGTGAAAACACCGTGACGAACGGCAATGAAGCGTGCGGCAAATGTGCGACATGTTGTCACACAGGGGCTGTCGCAGGGACTCGGGATGCGGCGGATTGGCCGCCTGTTACATAAAAACATTGGCCAGTTTCAGCGTTTTCAGGCTTCAGCACGAACGTACCAGAGCAGGCAGTTTTAACAGGCACCGGCAGATGGGCGAAGCCCTTGGAACATCGGGCTTTGCGCCGCTCCAGCGTTTGTAGATCGGGTGCAGAGCTGTCTGATTTGAGGCGGTTACGCTGGCAGATTTTGCCGCTTTTATTGAGAAACGCTTTCGATAACTTGCGCAACTTTTGCAAAAATGGCGATGGATTGTTGCTCTGAGTGATAAAAATTATTTCGGGATAAGACATGGTGTATAGGGCGCTACCTATCTACAATCGCCCGCACTGAATTCCCGACGCTGTTCAGCCTTTATCAAGGAACTGATCAGGAGGTCGGGTGTCGAGCGAGCCGCGAGGTTTTCGAGACACCCTGGTGTCGGTGCCTTTCCAATTTTCCGCACCAAATGGAATTGGTCTGTAACAAGGCCTTTGACCACGAATTCGAATAAGAACTGAACGCTGTCCCAAGGTTTTGTCGAGCGTCAGACGCGCGACGGGCGGCCCTTATTCAATCCAAAGAAAATGCCAACCCTTGGCAGGGTGAAGTGTTGGCGATCAAAACCCAACTGCATTGCGCAAGCTGCTTTAGAGGTCGTGAGATGAGTAAAAACAGGTACCCCAGACTACTAGGCTTATTGCCGCTGATCGGCACGCTGTTGCTGTCAGGCTGCAACATGACCTTGCTCGACCCCAAGGGCCAGGTCGGCCTGGATGAGCGAAACCTGATCATCACCGCAAC
>Ga0308163_10002029_pt1 | contig 19778 bp, 18 predicted proteins | sample PhyTR1_FD_201037 | JGI IMG/M metagenome (GOLD analysis project Ga0308163, IMG submission 201037) | Phyllosphere microbial communities from UC Gill Tract Community Farm, Albany, California, United States - DLSLT.R1 | ecosystem: Host-associated > Plants > Phyllosphere > Unclassified | place: USA...
ATTCGACGATCTGGTGTCATCTGATGTGCTGGAACTGGCCCGGCGCGAGGCAAAGCGCATGCTGGTTGGCAAGCGCGGCGGTCGGGAAAGCTGCAAACAGGATGACATCAACGAGATGATGGTGCGGTTTGCCAAGGCCGGGAAGCGGGTCGTGCGGCTGAAGTCCGGAGATCCGATGATATTTGGAAGGGCCGGCGAGGAAATTGCAAGGCTCGCTGATGAAGGCATCGCCGTCGACGTCGTGCCCGGCATCACCGCCGCCAGCGCCATGGCCGCCGCGCTCGGCATATCGCTGACGCATCGCGACCACGCCCAATCGCTGCGGCTGATAACCGGCCATTCCCGCCACGGCGATTTGCCGGAAGGGCTGAATTGGAACGACATGGCAAATCCGTCCGTGACGACGGTCTTCTACATGGGCGGCCGCATGGCGGCGCGTATCGCGCAAAATCTGATGGCAGCCGGCATGGCCGCCGCAACACCCGTTGTGGTGATGACATCGATCACTCGCGCAGATCAGACCGCTTGGCGCGGCTGTCTCGCGGAACTCGGTGCCGCCGTCTCTGATATCGGCGTGAACAATCCAATCCTGATTGGCGTCGGCTCAGCCTTTGCGCAGCCGGGGGTCTTGTCGGTTGAGGAAGATGGGAGCGAGGAACACTTCCGGGCGCGTGCGTAAAAGCAAGGCCCTTAAATACGAAAAGCCCGCCGCGGGAGGAGGTGCGGCAGGCTTTTCGAAAACAATGAACGACGACTGGGAGGAGGAGTGTCGTCATTCCGACGGGCCGCTTTGGGAGGAGGAGAAGCTGGCCCGTAAATCGAAGCTCGGCGGGAGGAGGAGTGCGTCGCTTCGATGGAATTATATATACCTCAAATCAGCACAATTTCGAGGCAGTTTTACGCAAGTCTGCCATGCGCTATGCGCGTAGCGAATTGCTAAATGGTTAATCAATGCCCAACCGATAGAATGGCCTCCGGGTCACGATGCAGGGCAAAGCGGTCCATCATATGCGCGCTTGCGACATTAAGGCCCTTCACGTCGACGGTTGCTCCCTTGGCGCGCAGCTTGAGCACGATCTTGTCGAGGGCGCCCACGGCCGTGATATCCCAGAAATGTGCCTGGGTGACATCGATGACGATGGCTTTTGCCTCGTGATCAAAATCGAATGCCGCAATGAAGGCTTCCGACGAGGCAAAGAAGATCTGGCCGTCCACTCGGTATAGCCTCGAACCGTCTGCATGATCTTCCGCCGCCACATGCACCATGCGGGCCACCTTGCCGGCAAAGAACACGCCTGACAGCAGCACACCGACCAGCACGCCCTTCGACAGATCATGCGTCGCAACCACAACGACGACGGTTGCCAGCATGACCAGCGAGGACGACGGCGGGTTCTTCCTGAGATCGAGGATCGAGCGCCAGGAGAAGGTGCCGATCGATACCATGATCATGATGGCCACCAGCGCCGCCATCGGCACGACGCGCAGGATATCGTCCAGCACTAGCAGCAATGTCAGAAGGAAGACCCCGGCAACGAAAGTGGACAAACGCCCGCGCCCGCCCGAGGAAATGTTGATGACGGACTGGCCGATCATGGCGCAGCCCCCCATGCCGCCAAACAGGCCAGCAGCGATATTGCTGGCGCCCTGCCCGATGCATTCCTGGCTCTTGTTGCTCTGCGTGTCCGTCATGTCATCGACGATTTGCGCGGTCAGCAGCGATTCCAGCAGACCGACAGCGGCGAGCGCCACGGAATAAGGAAAGATGATCTGTAGCGTCTCAAACGTCAGCGGCACCTGTGGCCAGCCAAAGATTGGCAGGCTGGAGGGCAATTCACCGAGGTCGCTGACGCTGCGGACATCAAACCCGAACCACCAGGTCGCCGCCGTCAACACGGCAATCGCCACCAGCGGCGACGGGACGGCCTTGGTCAGGCGCGGGAAGAGATAGATGATGGCAAGCGCAATGGCGATCATCACGAAGGTCGACGGTGGCCGTCCGAGCAATTCAGGCAATTGCGCCATGAAGATCAGGATGGCGAGCGAGTTGACGAAGCCGGTCATGACCGAGCGCGACACGAAGCGCATCAGCCGGCCGAGTTTCAGGAAGCCCGCGAGGATCTGCAGAAGGCCCATCAGCACGGTTGCGGCAAACAGATATTGAATGCCGTGGTCCTTGACCAGGCCGCCAATCAGCACCGCAGTCGCCGCTGTTGCGGCAGAAATCATGCCGGGGCGGCCGCCGCAAATGGCGGAAACGCAGGCGATGATGACGGAGGCAAATAGGCCGATCTTCGGATCGACCCCGGCAATGACCGAAAAGCCGATGGCTTCGGGAATAAGGGCGAGAGCCACGACAATGCCGGAGAGGATATCGCCACGGATATTCGAGGACCAGTCTCGCTGGTAACGTTCAAGTTTTTTCATGGATTTTTCACAAGGGTTCAGCGCTGACCGAATGAACGGTCCAACATGTTTCAAAAATGTTGTGCGTTGTCTGGCGGATCGGCGGCCAGAATAGCCACCCGGAATTGCACCGGGTCCAGGGTTAATGCCCTTGTCTATACGGCTTGTCAGCGAATTGTTCAATCCGCGACGTCGAGCTTTCGCCAGAAAAGTTGGAACAGCGGTGTCCCAGTGCGGTTAAAGCTCAAAGCTGGGGCTTAGCGAGACACTCGAACTGATGGAGAGAGCTATGCATGTCCGCGAAATGATTTCCACCCACCCGCATTTCCAGGGAAAAGCAGCCGATGCACTGCTGGCCTGCATCGAGCAATGTTATGCCTGCGCCCAAACCTGCACCAGCTGCGCCGACGCCTGCCTGGGAGAAGCCGAGATAGCGCCGCTCGTCCAGTGCATTCGCCGCAATCTCGACTGCGCAGATTTATGCATGGCAACCGGCGCCATGGCCTCGCGCCGCACCGGTTCAAACATTGAAGTGCTACGCGCCGCTCTTAACGCTTGCGCAGAAGCATGCCGGGTTTGCGGCACAGAATGCCGCGGCCATGCCGAGATGCACGAACATTGCCGCATCTGCGCCGACGCTTGCCAGAGCTGCGAGCAGGCATGCCGCACAGCCCTGCCTCAGGTGCATTGATCGGAAACTTTTAGAAGCTGGCGACCTTGCCCCAGGCGGAGGTCGCCAGCCGCTCGGGCCGGTAATCCTCGGGATCGACAATCGGCTCGGCGCCAGTGATCAGGTCGGCAATCAGATGACCGGCTCCCGGGCCGATGCCGAAGCCATGACCGCTGAAGCCGGCAGCAAGAATAAAGCCGGGCAGCGTGGGAATCTCGCCGATAGCAGGCACACCATCCGGCGTGCTGTCGATATAGCCGGCCCAGCTTGCCGCAATCGGCTTGCCGGCCAGTGCCGGCAGCAACTCGCCGGCGCGGCGATAGGTTTCCGCCACCAGCCTGGCATCGGGCTTGGGATCGAGTATCCGGTTGCGCTCCATCGGCGTTGCCTTGTCGAGCGCCCATTTGGCAAGGGACTCGTGGCCGCTGCGCAGCCCCTCTGTCGTGCCTGGCTTAAGGCTCTTCCAGCGGCGCTGGAACATAGGCAGAAAGGCTTTGCCGTAGCGGATCTGCTGCGGCGTGAGGTCAACACTGGCGCGGCCGCTGATCGCCAATGTATAGCCGCCATCGCTGCGCTTCGTCACGGAGACACGGGCGGTGTGCAGTGCATCCGGCAAGCCTTCGATACCAGGTCCGACAGCCAGGATAGACGAACGAACCGATGCCTGCGGAAACCTGATATCGAGCTGATTGCAAAAGGACGATGCCCAGGCCCCGCCCGCCATGACGACGGTCTTGGTGCGGATCGTGCCTTTTTCCGTCACCACGGCGCTAACGCGCCCGGCCTCGGTCTCCAGACCGCGCGCAGCACAGTTCTGCACGACAGTGCCGCCGAATTTCGCCACACCACGAGCAATTACCGGTGCTGCCTTGTTGGGCGCAGCGATGCCGTCGCTTGGCGAAAAGACACCGCCGAGCCAGGATTTTCCCGTCGCCCTGCCCCGCTCTGCTGCTTCCTTTGCGGAGAGTACATGGGTGGTGACGCCAACCGTTGCGGCAAAGTCGCGCCATTTTGCCCAAGTGGCGATTTCGGCCTCGCTATTGCTGAGATACAGCAGGCCGCAGCGCCGAAAGCCGACATCCTCGCCAATCTCTTCGGCAAACCGGTCCCAGAGGTCGAGGCTTTTGGTTGCTATCGGCAATTCGCGCGCATCGCGGTTCTGCTGGCGGCACCAGCCCCAATTGCGGCTCGATTGCTCGGCGCCGATCTGCCCCTTTTCGAGCAGCACCACGTCAACGCCGCGCTTGGCCAGATAATAGGCCGCGCAGGTCCCGACGATGCCGCCGCCGATGACGACGACATCGGCCGAGGCCGGAAGGCTGGAATGGGTTTCGATCCGCATGAGGGGTGCGCGCATGGCAAGCTCCTTAGTTGACTGCCAGCATAAGGATTTTGCTCAGCGAAAAGCACCGCGATTGCGCGAGATTCAGCATATCCTTCCGTTTTTTAACCGAGATGATGCTGCGCCGATGCCAAGGCTTTTCAAAGCTTTCCAGCCTGTCGAAAGGCCTTTCATCGCTTGCTCTTTGCTGGTCGAAGCATATTATGCTGAAAACAAGACAGGGAAGCAGTCGCGTGAAGCTCGACAGGATCGACATCAAGATTCTCTATGAATTGCAGAAGAATGGCCGCATCACCAATGTGGAACTGGCTGAGTTGGTGAACCTGTCGCCAAGCCCTTGCCTGATGCGGGTGAAAAAACTGCAGGCGGAAGGCTTCATTGAGGGTTATTCCGCGCAAATCAATGTCAGCAAGCTTGGCCAGACGCTGACTGTCTTTACCGAGATCACCCTGAAGAACCATCGGCAGATCGATTTCGCCCGCTTTCTTGCGGCCGTCGAGAAGGTCGATCAGGTGATCGAATGCCATCTCGTCTCCGGCGGCTACGATTACATGCTGAAATTCGTCACCGCTGGGATCGGCGAATATCAGGCGATCATGGAACGCCTGACTGATATGGATATCGGCATCGACAAATATTTCAGCTTCGTGGTGCTGAAATCGCCGATCGTCAAATCGCACATGCCGCTGACCAGCCTGTTTCCGATGTAGAGTCCTAAGAGTTTAGCCGCGAACAATCGACTCCGCTGAAAGGGCAAGGCCCAGTAACCTTTCATCATCGCGCGCCAGTGCCGAGATCTGCAGGCCAACCGGCATATTGGCGTCACCAGTGCCGCAAGGGATGGAGACGGCGCACCAGTCGAGGAAATTGCCTAGCATGGTATTGCGCAGGGTCTTGGCATTGGTGGCAACAAACAGATCGTCATCGGCAACCAGTGGAGCCGTCAGCGGTGCGACATGGGCAACGGTCGGCGTCAGGATAAACTCCTCCGGCCCCAGATCTTCGGCAAAGGCGGCGATCAGCTTTTCCCGCCCTTCCAGCAAGGCGATGTAGGCGCCAAGCCCGATGGCTTCCCCAAGCCGGGCGCGGGTCGCGACGCGGTGATCCATGCGGCTGGCGGCTTCGCCATGCAGGCGTTCGCGGTGCAGGACATAGGCCTCGGCTGTCACCAGCGGCCCATGCGCCGCCAGAAGATCGAGCACGGCTTGCATCACCGGAAATTCCTTACGGCGCACCACCGCACCGGCCTGTTCCAGCCGGCGGATGGCAGCCTCGAAAGCGGCGACGACACCGGTTTCGGCACCGTTGAAGAATATGGTTTCCGGCACGACGAAGCGGCAACCGGCGAGCGGCTGGCGCACCACCTGCGGCTGGGTCAGGCCGCACATGGCGGCGTCGATCCAGACAGCGTCCTGCACCGTTCGGCAGAGTGGCCCGAGCGAATCAAGGCTCTTCGAAAGCGGAAAGACGCCGCGCATCGAATAACGGCACCGCGTTGCCTTGTAGCCGACAATGCCGTTGAAGGCGGCGGGGATGCGCACCGACCCGCCGGTATCGGTTCCCATCGCGACTGGCACCAGCCCGGCGGCAACAGCAACGCCGGAGCCGGAAGACGAACCGCCGGGAACCCGTGCGGCATCCTTGCCATGCGGATTTTGCGGGGTGCCGTAATGCGGATTGACGCCGAGTCCGGAAAAGGCAAATTCGCTCATATTCACCTGGCCGATCGAGATCATACCGGCGCTGGCAAGCGCTGAGACCACATCAGCATCGCGCTCCGCCGGCGGATCTGTGGCCAGCACGACGGAACCCGCCGTCGTCGTCACACCTTCGAGATCGAACAGATCCTTCCAGGCAACAGGGATGCCATCCAACATCCCAAGCGACCGGCCATCGCGGATGCGCGTGGCCGAAGCCTCTGCCTCGCGCAGCGCCCGCTCTGCCGTCAACCGGGTAAAGACCGTTTGGTCGGCGTAGCCGTTGACGGCATCAAGCGTCTGCTGCGCCAGATCGCGCGGGTCGAGCGCGCCTGACTGGATCAGCACCGAAAGCTGAGCAATGCTCTTGCCGGAATTCGCGGTCATATCAGTCTCCATTGTTCTCTCAGTCCGCAACCAACTGCATCCAGCGGCGAACCAGGTAATTGTGCTCGTCCATGGTCGTGTTCCACACGGCAATCCGGTTAGCGCGCTGCCAGTAATCGCCCCCGCTGCGGCGCTGGCCGGCCTTGATGCGGATGGCGCCATCGGGTCCTGGCAGGTCGGTCGCAGCCGGAAGGCCGCCATACCAGTAGTCCCATTCCGGTTTGATCAGATAGGCGCGCGAACGCTCCGGCGTCGACATATAACAGCCTTGGCGGGCCACGACAGCGCCCGGCCAGCCGGAAATCCACCAGTTGAGATAGTCATAGGCCACGTCCAGCATCCGGCCATCGAGATTGCGCGACAGGCAGAGCCCGCCATGCCAGGCGCGGTAGCCCTCCGCCGGCACCGCCTGCTCCACCGCCATGCCCTGGCCGGTCAGGATGGTGATCCCTGTCGACCACATGCTCTGGATATCCGTCTGACCTTGCGCCATCAGCGCTGCGGCATCCTCGGCCGTGCGCCAGAATCCTTTGAAGAACCCAGCCTTCTTCCTCTCTGCCAGAATGGCGATCAGGCGGTCAATTTCAGCTGTCGTCATGTTGCCGATCGTGTCAAAGCGCATCAGTCCGGCGGCTTCGGCGGCAAGGGCCGCGTCGAAAATGCCGATGGCGGGCTCATCGACCAGCGCCACGCGGCCGGACCAGCGCTCGTCCAGCAAGCTCGCCCAACTGGAAACGCTGGAGCAATCCATTTTATCGGACCGATAGGCGAAACTGTCGAAATTATGGGTGGTGGGCAGCATGGAGATCTGTCCGGTTGGACGCCCTCCGAGCGACAGGTCCGGCTGCACGAACAGTTTCTTCACCGGCGCATCGCCCTTGCCGAGCTCCGCGCTGGGACCGAGCCTGCCGGTCTTGGTGAGATCGGTAATTTCATCCCAGAGCGCGATGCGTTTCAAATCGATCGGCTGGATCGCCCGCCAGTACCAAACGATATCAAGGTTATGAAAGCACTGGTCATAGATGTCGTAATGCTCGGGGCCTTGAGCTGCCTTGTGCTGGGTAGTCAGAAAATCATTGTTATCGAACACGACCTCAATGCCGAGATCCTGCTCCGCCCGAAGCCGCAACTGTTCCAACAGCGAAATCGCCGTGCCCAGCACCCGCAGACACGGCTTGCCCTTGGCATGCACGGCAGGAGCCGGATAGGCGCTGGGCGGATTATGCGTGTTCATGGCAGACCTGATGATTCCTGATGTGCTGCGCGCCGCAGGACCGTAAAACCGCAGAGCCTGCAATGCCATGCCCTGATGTCATTTTATCGCAAAGGCCTCGAAGGATCTGCGGATCAGCGCAGTATCCAGCCCGTCGACGATGAAGACCAGCCGCGAGCGCCGGTCGTCCGATGGCCAGCCGCCCATATGCACCGGCGGATGCACGAGATGCTGAACGCCATGAATGGCAACGGGCCGTTCCTCGCCTGCGATGTTAAGGATGCCCTTGACGCGGATCACCCGCGAGCCGTGCCGGTTGAGCAGCATGGTCAGCCAGAGGCCGAAACCTGTCCAATCCACGGGCCGGTCGACCGTGACGACGAAGGAGCGGAAATCGCCGCTATGTCCGGTCTCCTCGGGGCTTTCGCAATAGAAGCCGCTGGCAGATTGCAGGATATCGCCGCGCTGGCTGGCATCGTCGTCCAACAGCCGGGCCGGCGCAAAATCCGCGTCAGCAGCAAGCACGAGCGCCGCGTCCGGATTGATGGCGGAGAGGCGCGCTGCCAGATTACCCTGCCCCGCCGCTTCCGCCATATCCGTCTTGGTCACCACCAGCCGGTCGGCGATGGCCACCTGGCGTGCCGATTCACCATAGGTATCAAGTTGGCCCAGACCGTTCACGGCATCGACGGTGGTGATGACATTGCCATGGCGGAAATGATGACGCAGCACCGGATCGGCCTTCAGCGTCGACAGAATTGGGAAGGGATCGGCAAGGCCGGTGCTTTCGATTACCACACGGCGGAAGGGCGCGATCTCGCCGCGCTCGCGCCGCTCATGCAGGGTGCGCACGGCGTCCGCAAGATCGCCTCTGATCGTGCAGCAGACGCAGCCGGATTGCAGCAGCACGGTATCGCCATCGACCGTCTCTACCAAATCGTGGTCGAGGCCGATTTCGCCGAATTCGTTGATCAGCACAGCTGTGTCGGCAAGAGCTGGATCGGCAAGAAGCCGCTTCAGCAGCGTCGTCTTGCCCGAACCGAGAAAGCCGGTCAGCAGGTTGACTGGAGTAAATTGCGGAATGTCAGCCATGGTACTCCGCTTCCATCCGCGCGATCACCAAAGGGTCCAGCGGATCGCAAGACCGGCCGGACAAAGCTTCCGCCGCCCGCCAGAGATGGCCGAGATCCTCGATAATTTCGGTCTTCCCGGTCAGGCTGGAGAGTAGATAGGACGCACCCTGCCAATCGGATACCGTCAAGCTGTAGGCCTTCAGGATGCGGTTGGCAGCGCTGACGCGGTTCATCCGCTCACGCCGACGGTCGACCGGCTCGCCATTGCGGGTATAGACGCCGGGCCGGGCCACGGCATCAGCCCAATGATCGTTGCCGCCAATCACGCCGCAGAGCGAACACATGCACATCTCCTATTCAGAAAGTGGGGCGGGTGATACCCGCCCCTATTCCCAACTTATTTCTTGCGCGGGAAGCGCTTGGCGAAATCGTCGGCGATCTCGTTCATGGTGACGAATTTCACGCCCGGATGCTTGCTCATGTGGGCGTAGAGCCGTTCCAGCATCATCAGCACCTGCGGGCGACCGGCAACGTCGGGGTGAATGGTGATTGGGAAAACGGCGTAGTCCATCTCACGATAGACCCAATCGAACTGATCGCGCCAGATCTGCTCGATATCGTGCGGATTGACGAAGCCATGGCTGTTGGGCGATTTCTTGATGAACATCATCGGCGGCAGGTCGTCGAGATACCAGGAGGCCGGGATTTCAATGAGGTCGGTCTCGTGGCCGCGCTTCAAGGGCACCATCCAGTCCGCCGGCTTCTTGGAATAGTCGATCTTGGTCCAGCTATCGCCGACGCGCACATAGTAGGGCGTGAAATCGTTATGCATGAGCGAATGATCGTATTTGATCCCGCGTTCCAGCAGCAATTCGTTGGTTACGTTTGAGAACTCCCACCAGGGCGCGACATAGCCGGTCGGGCGCTTGCCCGAGAGCTTGGTGACCAGCTCGATGCATTTGTCGAGCACTTCGGTTTCCTGCTCGCGAGTCATGGCGATCGGGTTTTCGTGGGTATAACCGTGAATGCCGATTTCATGCCCGGCATCGGCCACCGCCTGCATCTGCTCCGGAAAGGTCTCGATGGAATGGCCGGGGATGAACCATGTGGTCTTGATGCCGAAGCGCTCGAACAGTTTCAGCAGGCGCGGCGCGCCGACTTCCCCGGCAAACAGGCCGCGGGAGATATCGTCGGGCGAATCCTCGCCGCCGTAAGAGCCGAGCCAACCGGCCACCGCATCAACGTCGATACCGAAGCTGCAAAAGATTTCCTTGGCCATGGTGTTTCTCCTTACTGAGTTTCTTAGCCTGGGGTTTTAAGCTCAATGGGCGGGGATGACGGTGGCGTCTGACGGCTTCCACGACAGGAAGACCTCGGACCCCACGGGAAAATCATCCGGCCGGTATTTCTCGACATGGGCTTCGAGCGATAGCGATCGCCCATCCGCCAGCTGGGCCGAGATATGAGAAACATGGCCGACGACATCGGCGCGCAGAATGCGGGCATCCACTGCATTGCCGCCATTGGCTGCGGCGACCTCTTCCCGGCCCCGCCCGACGCTCGCATGCAGCGCCATCGCTTCGGCCGGTACGACGACATTGACCGCCCCGCCATCGGCAACTGCGCCATTGGCCGCGCCGCTCAACAGACCGGCTGGCGTCTCGACCCGCCATGCTCCGGCGCCATCGGCCCGCGCCTGCCCCTTGAAGATCGCATTGCGACCGATGAACTGCGCCACGAAAGGCGTGTCCGGCCGCGTATAGAGCTGATGCGGCGGGCTGACCTGCTCCACCCGACCCTGGTTCATAACCACGACGCGGTCGGACAGCGCCAAGGCTTCCGACTGGGCATGGGTGACGAAAATGAAGGTGACGCCCAGCGTCCGCTGCAGGATTTTCAGCTCATTCTGGATCGCCTTGCGCAAGTTGGCGTCGAGCGCGCCAAGCGGCTCGTCGAGCAACAGAATATCAGGCTCGATCACAAGACCGCGCGCCAGCGCCACCCGCTGACGCTGACCGCCCGACAGCTTTTCCGGCTTGCGCTCGGCAATGTCTTCGAGCCCGAGCGTCGCAATGATCCGGTCCACCTTGCGGTCCCGCTCGGCTTTCGCCATGCCCTTGACCTCAAGACCATAGGCGACGTTGCGCCGGACGGTCATGTGCGGAAACAGCGCGTAATTTTGGAAGATCGTTGCCGTTGGCCGCTTTTCCGGCGGTACGTCGTTCATCCGCACGCCCTTGATCATCATGTCGCCGGAGGAGATGCTTTCGAAGCCGGCGATCATTCTGAGCGTCGTTGTCTTGCCGCAGCCGGAAGGGCCGAGGAAAGCGATGAACTCGCCTTTATTCACCGCCAGGCTGAAGGCGCTGACGGCAGTGGTGCCATTGTCATAGACCTTGCCCACATCGATCAGTTCCAGGTCGTAAATCATCGGCTTTCTCCAGTCAGGGCATCGCAAAGGGAGGCAGGAGTTACTGCCTCCCCTCCGTTCGTCAGGCGTTGAGGAACTCATCCCATTTCTGAATCAGGTGGTCGTATTCGTCCGGCCACTGGTGCCAGTAAGCGACGTTCTTGGCGCGCTCTTCCAGCGAGCCGCCGTCGCGCAGATCGCCTTCCTTGATGCCGCGTTCCGCCGCGCCAGCCCAGGGCTTACCTTCGTACCAGAAGGCATATTTTTCAGGCGCCATGACCTTCTTGATATTGGTCGAGGGGGAGTAATAGCCCTGTTCCGAGACGGCGATGCCAGGCTCGCCCGACAGCCAGTAATCGGCATAGGCAATCACGGCGTCCTTGTTGGTCGTGCCTGCAATCATCGACGGGCCGATGGCCCAGGCGCGGTAGCCTTCCTTCGGCACGGCATATTTGCAGGGCTTGCCTTGCGCCTTGACCGCCATGACGGCGGGCTGCCAAGCGTCGCACACCACCATTTCGCCAGAGGCCATAAGGTTGACGAGCTCACCGAAATCGCCCCAGAGTGCCCGGAACTGGCCTTCCTTCTTCTTCGACACCAGGAATGCGGCGGCCTCGTCGATTTCCTTGGCGCTCGGATTGCCCGGGTTCTTGACGTTCAAGAGCCCCAGCGTATTCATCGCCATGATCGCCTGACCGAAGGCAATCAGCGGGTCGGTGTTGAGACCCGACTTGCCCTTCCACTTCTTGTCGAAAATCGCCGCCCAGCTATTGGCTTCCTCGGCGGAGACGACATCGGGATTGTAGCCGATGGAATCGTAGTTATAGACGGCGGGCACCATGTTCAGCGTGGTCTGACCTTCATCGGCCCAGATCTGCCCGACGATTTGCGCCTTGCGGTCCCATTTGTCCGAGGGCTTGGTGAAGGTGTCGCGGATATTGGCCCAGTTCTTCAGGCCGGAAGCAGGCACCGGCTCGACATTGTTAGTCATGACGATGGCCGGAAGCCGCTCGGCGATGATTTCCCAGCAGTCGTAATCCTTGGAGCCGGAGAGGATCTTGGTCTGCGCGTCCGGGAAGGTCGCCGCCGTTCCTGATGTGCCGCCGACGCCAGATGCCTTCTTGAAGTCGTTGAGGATGCGTTCCTGCACCGTCACCGACAGGCCGATGGTGCGCAGCTGCTGGCTGGCAAGGCTCGCGGCCTGGGCATAGGCAGCCCGCGAGGACAGGAAGGGCGTGCCTGCCCCCATGGCGAGCGCCATCATGCCAGTGGAGCGTTTGAGAAGCGATCTGCGGTTCAATTCCAGTAAGGACATGTCCGTTCTCCAGTTGAGTTCCCGATCCGGCTTTGCCGGTTTTTCTTGTTAATGCGTCTGTTCAGTAGCGCCCGACCAACAGCCCACCGTCGACGACCAGCACCTGGCCGGTCATGTAACGGGCCGCGTCAGAGGCAAGGAAGGCGATGACATCGGCGATATCTTCCGGCGTGCCCAGCCGGCCCATGGGGATAAATTCGGCAGCCTTTTCGGCACCAACAGGCCCAAGCGAGTTTTCCTCGGACAGCAATTGCGCGGTCCTGATGTAGCCGGGCGCGATACAGTTGACCCGCACGCCGTCGCGAGCCAGTTCCACAGCTAGCCCCCGCACGAGGCCGATCACCCCTGCCTTGGCCGAGGAATAATGCACATGCTCGTCCCAGCCGTAGGCGATGCCCATGATCGAGGACAAAGCGACGATGGCGCCGCTCTTGCGCGCCCGCATGCCGGGTGCGGCCGCGCGCACCAGACGGAAAATTCCCTTGAGGTCGATGTCGAAGGTCAGATCCCATTTTTCGTCGGTCAGCTCGGCCAGCGGCACCCGATGGGCAATGCCAGCATTGGCGACGATCACGTCGATCCGGCCAAGCCGGGCCTCGAGATCTGCCACCAGTGCGTCGGCGGCCGTGGCGGAGCGGACATCGTAATGGTGAAACTCGGCGGAGCCGCCCGCATCGCGGATGGCCTTCACAACGCCCTCGCCTTCGGCATCCAGGATATCGGTGACGACGACATGATCGCCAAGCGCCCCGAAGGCCTTTGCGGCGGCCGCGCCAATGCCGATCCCGGCGCCGGTGATAACAACGATCCGCTGACGTGCTGTGCTCATGGTGTCACTCTCTTTCCTCGCATCAAAGCATCACATCGCCGGAGTTGGGCCCCAGCGTCTGGCCAACAAACAGGCGAGCATCGGTCGAGGCCAGGAAGGAGACGGCAGCCGCCACTTCCTCCGGCTCACCGAACCGGCCGAGCGGCAGTTGCGCCTTTTTGGCAGCGCGCCAATCCTCTGACAGGCCCATGACCAGAGGCGTATTGATCGGCCCCGGCGCCACGGCATTGACCCGGACGCCGCGCGAGGAGACTTCACGGGCGAGCGCTTTGGTCATGCCGATGATCGCCGCCTTGGCACCGGAATAATGCACCAGCTCGACACCGCCGATCTGGCCGAGCTGCGAGGCGATATTGATGATCACGCCGCTTTCCCGCTCCAGCATCGAGGGCAGAACCGCCCGGGTCATCAGGAAATTGCCACGCACATGCACGGCAAACATCCGGTCGAAATCCGCGACTTCGAGATGTTCGAACAGCGCCTGATGGACAATACCGGCATTGTTGACCAGAAGCGCCACCGGCCCGTGGGCGACGACCGCAGCCGCATAGATCGCCGCGACTTCCGCTTCCTTAGAAACATCGCCGGCATAGGCACTCGCCTTGCCGCCGGCAGCAATGATTTCATCGGCGACTGATTGTGCTCGCTCAAGCGAGAGATCGTTGACCAGGACGCCGTAGCCGTCTTTCGCAAGCCTGAGCGCGATGGCACGGCCGATGCCTGAACCGGCGCCCGTTACGATGGCGGAAGGAAAAGCAGAATTATCCATCATGCATCCTCCTGCACGGCGATGCGCCGGGCGCGGCGCACCGAAAGCCCCATCAGCACGGCATAGGTGCCGAGCAGCGCGAAGGAAAACAGCGTCGTCAGCACGCCGAAGGCAAAGACATTCGGATGCACTTCCACGGAAAACGTGCCGTAGATCGCCAGCGGCAAGGTCAGGTCGCGGCCCGAGGCAAACAGCGTGCGGGAAAACTCGTCATAGGAGAGCGTGAAGGCAAACAGCATGGCCGAGAGCACGCCGGGAAAGATCAAGGGAAAGGTGATCTTGCGGAAGGTGCGGATCGGGCTGACGCCGAGTGACCAAGCAGCCTCCTCGACGCTCGGGTCGAAGCGGTTGAAGATCGCCAGCATCACCAGGAAGGCAAAGGGAAAGGTATAGACGACGTGCAGCACGAAGGCCGTGCCCCACCAATGCCGGTCGATACCAAGCGTATTGGCCACCAGTGCCATGCCAAGCCCAACCAGCACGCCCGGCACCATCATGCCCAACACGATCAGGTAAAACACCAGCCCTGACCCTTTGAAATGGCTGCGGAATGCTTGAGCCGAGACTACGCCGAGCACGGTGGAGACGATCATGGTCATCACGGCCAGCGCCATGGAGCGCACCAGGGCATCATCGATCGGCAGCGGCGCAATGCGCGATGGCGGCGTGAGGCCGAACAGGTGCTTGTACCAGTAGAGCGACCATTCGATGATCGGAAACTGCGGCCCACCCTCCGGTCCGGTCTGGAAGGAGAGGATGGCGAGGACCACCAGCGGCCCGTAGAGAAATACCAGGAACAGCGCGGTATAGACGCCAAGCCCGAATTTGACGGCTCCGGAATTCATCCTACAACTCCTTCCTGAGATCGACGACCCTGAGAAGTGCTGCCACGACCAGCCCCATCAGCAAGGTCAGCACCACACCCGCCACGGCGGCGAAGGCCCATTTCAATGATCCGACCTGGGTGACGATGATATTGCCGAGCAGATTGACCTTGCGGCCGGAGAGAGCAGCCGAGGTGGCAAATTCGCCAAGCACCATGACGGAGACGAAGATCGCGCCGACGACGACACCCGGCATCGACATAGGTAGGATGATGGTGCGGAAGATGCGCCAGAAGCCCGCGCCGAGATCCTGGGCAGCTTCGATGATGGCAGGCTCAATCCGCCCCAGCATGAAAGCGATCGGACCGACCATGAAGACGCAGTAGATCTGGGTCATGCCGATGATGACCGAGAGTTCGGAAAACAGCAGCACTTCGATTGGATGGGTGACGATGCCGAGCTTCATCAGGATCATGTTGATCGCACCTTCCTTGCCAAGCATCGGCCGCCAGGCGAGAACGCGGATCAGGAAGGAGGTCCAGAACGGGATGACGCAGAGCACGAGCAGCACGGTCTGCAGCGTCTTGTTCTTGACGAACAGCCCGACGAACAGCGCGGCCGGATAGCCGACGACGACGGTGGCAACGAGCACCAGCAGCCAGATGCGGACTGTCGTCCAGAGCGCGCCGAGATAAGTATCGCTGGAAAAGAAGGTGATCCAGCTTTGCAGCGTCAGCACCGGCTTGATGGTGAACGTGGTCTGCGTCCAGAAGGACACATAGACCATCATCAGGATCGGCAGGACCAGAAAGAGCAGCATCCAGACGACGCCGGGGAGCACCAGCCAGAAGGCCATCCGCGAGGGCTTGGCGACTGGCTCCGTCACGGTCACGTCCTCGGTGAGAACAGGGTTATGCATAGACAAGTGCGTGCTCCTTGTTCCAAACCAGCGCATAGCGCCCCTGCGGCTCCAGCACCGGGCGAGCGTCCTTGCTCAGATGCGTTTCGACTTCGAGAAGCGTTCCGTCTTCTGTCGTGAAGAAGGAGTAGACGGCAGAACCGGTATATTCCTCGGCCAGGAACTGTGCCTCGATAGCCGCCTCGTCCCCTCCCAATCCAGTTCCGGTTGGACGAATGGCAATGCGGTCATGACGAATGGCATAGGCGGGCGTCGCAGCTGTCTGCCGCAAGCCGCCAAGGGGCAGACGCCCGGCAGGTGCGACAAAGCTTTCGCCGTCGATGCGGCCGGAAAACAGATTGTAGCAATTGAGAAAACGGGCCACGTCTGATGAGGCCGGGCGATTGTAGATACTGTCGGAATTGCCGGTCTGGGCGATACGTCCGCGGTCGAGCACCAGAACGACATCACCCATGGCGAGCGCCTCGGTCTCGCTACCGGTGACATGCAGAAAGGCGACACCACAGCGCTCGCGGATCTCGCGCAGCTCATTGCGCATCCGGGCGCGTAGATTGGCATCGAGCGCGCCGAGCGGCTCGTCCAGCAGCACCATTTTCGGCTCGGTCACCAGGGTGCGGGCCAGCGCCACGCGCTGTTTCTGGCCGCCGGAAATCTGGGTGACGGCGCGATCCTCAAGCCCGGTCAGGCCGACCAGCGCGATCATCGCCTGCACCCGGTCGGCGATCTCGCCAGCATTGGTCACAGGCGCAAGCTCGCGGTTGGTGAGGCCGAAGGCAACGTTGTCGCGCACGCTCAAATGCGGAAACAGCGCAAAATTCTGAAAGACAAAGCCGATGCCGCGCCGGTGCGGTGCTACATCTTGCATCGAGCGTCCGCCAAAGCGAATCGAGCCCGCCTCGCAGCGCTCGAAACCGGCGATGACCCTGAGCAGCGTCGTCTTGCCGGAACCACTCGGCCCCAGCAGCGAAATATAACTGTTATCGGGCAGCGACAGGCTGAGGCCATCCAGCGCGCGGCTGGCGCCAAACGTCTTGACCAGATTGTTGAGCTCGAGCACGGGGGTCACATCGGTTCTCGCCAGTTGCGCCGGAACACTGGCCTGCGATCCTTCAGGCAAGCCGAAGGTGTTTGCGCCTTTCGACAAGGCGCATTGCAGGATCGGGCATTACGGCATTTTTTAATCAGTTCCGCTCGTCAGCGCTTCTATGGCGCGATCATGTCAGAGCATGGCATGGATGTTTTTTGTATTCAATATTCTTTTTTATCTTTTTTGAATTCAGTTGATTTTTAGGGGTTCTGGAGCTGATTCACATCCAGCCCAAGCGCTAAAACATCAGCATCGTGCGCAAGGGATCGGGCAAATGGCGCTCTAAATAGGGCATACCAAAGCCTCCAGCCCCAAAGTCACATATCGATCAGCCACACTCGGTAGCCGCACTTGACTAAATTGACCTCGCAATAAAATGCCTATTGCACACGATATTCACAAAATAGATAATCATCTGCCAGGCCCTGGTGGACAATCATCCCGTCGAGGCGATTTCACATTTCATCGCAAACCGGAAATAGGTTATCTCCTTGTTTTAACGCAATTCCACCGCCCCGCAGCCATTGCCGCCTTCGCGAACGCACAGCAAGTAGGTCCCATTAAACGTGATGCCCAAACCATGACGGCAACCAAATGACTACACAGCCCGGCCAGCGCCGCTACGAAATTGCCGAGACGGTGCTGCGCGCCAACATTGCCGAAGGGCTTTTGCCCGAAGGGCTTGTGCTGCTCGAGGGCCATATCGCCGATATGCTGCAGATGTCGCGGGCGCCGGTGCAGCATGCGCTGCAATCGCTGGAGGCCAAGGGGTTGGTGCATCGGTTCCAGGGGCGCGGCTATCTGGTTGGCGCCGCCGGACGCGGCATCGAGCCGCTGCGCACCGACATCCGCCAGATCGGGCTCGCGATCAACCAGCATGCCGACACTGCCCTGCAAAGTCGCGCCTCTTGGGAACGGATCTACGACACCGTCGAGCGTGACGTCGCGGGCTGCGTCGTCTTTGGCCGCTACCGCATCATCGAGAGCGAGCTTGCCAGCCATTTCAACGTCAGCCGCACCGTGGTGCGCGACGTCCTGGCGCGGCTCAGCGAACGCGGACTGGTGCGCAAGAACCAGAGTTCGCACTGGATCGCCGGACCTTTGACGGCGCAGACAGTCAAGGATCATTTCGGCTTGCGCGCCATGCTGGAGCCGCAGGCCCTGACCTCGGCGGCAGCGCAGATCGACCGCGCCGCCCTTGAGGCGCTTCTCGCCCGCCTGCAACGGCTGGAGCGGGACCATCCCGAGGACAGTTTGTCCGATATGGACGACCTGCAGGCCTGCTTCATCGACACATGCATTCTCGCCACACCGAATGAGCGTTTGCGGGAACTGATCCGTAACAATTTGCTTCCGGTCACGGCGACCACAAGCCTGCTGGCCCATCTCGGCCTGCCGGCGGATTTGACGACGATCACAGAACTCCGCCTGATCGTAGAATTGCTGAGTCGGGGCGCGACGACGGCGGCCGCTGCCATGCACGAAACTCATCTGGATGCGGCGCTGAACCGGACGATCGCACAGATGAAGATCGTCGCGATCATTCCCGATCCGGGCGCGACGGCGGCCTATCTTACCCGCGTTCAGGAATAGATGGGCCGCCGGTCTGGTCATGGGTTTTGCCCCACAGCAGTCCGGATCTGCGCCAGCAAGGCCTGCCGCTCGCGTCGCGCCGCAAGCGCTTCCTCCATGCTGACCTTGACGAATCGAGCAGGCATATGCGGCTGCAACTGCCCGATCAGGTCCATATCTGCCGAAATCACCGTGCCGAGCATGAAATAGCCGCCGCCCGACACTGCATCGCGATGGAGAACGATCGGCTCGGTGCCGCCTGGCACCTGGATCGAGCCATAGGGATAGCAACTGTCGACGATATTCGACGGATCGGAGCCCGCACCGAAAGGCGGCGTGCGCGGCACGAAATCCAGCTTTCGCCCGCCGCGAAACCGGTAACCCATGCGATCGGCCTCAGGCGCGACCTTCCACTCATCCTCGAAGAACTGGCGCCCGGCGTCTTCCGTCAGCCGGTCCCAGTAGAGGCCTGGCAGAACCCGCAATTGCGCCGGCTTGTCGGGGCCGCGCCGCAGAGGCTCGGGAACAGTACGACCTTCGGCAACCATGGCCGGCTGCCCCATCGGCAAATCGTCACCGACAGCCAGCGGCCTGCCTTGAAAGCCGCCCAGCGCACCGATGGCATAGGTGGAGCGCGAGCCGAGCGCCAGAGGCACATCGATCCCACCGGCGATGGCGATATAGATGCGGGCGCCCTTTTTCAGATAATCAAAGCTGAGAACCTGACCGGCTTTGACCTTGAAACTTGTCCACCCCGGTCGCTCCTCACCATCGAGCCGCACCGGCATGTCGGCGCCGGTCACCGCGACCATGGTATCGGCACCGAACTCCAGCTTCGGACCGATGAACACAGCTTCAAGCCCGGCCGCGCCCTCGTCATTGCCGACGAGCAGATTGGCAGCCCTGAGAGCCAGCCGGTCCATAGCGCCGCCAAGGGGAATACCGAGATGGAAATAGCCGGGGCGGCCGAGATCCTGAACCGTTGTCGCAAGTCCCTGATGCAGAACCTTAATGACCATGGAGAAGCCCCTCCAGCTTGGCATTGTAGCCGTCGATATCCTTCTGGAATTCGGCAAGGTCGAACCGCACTTCCCGGATCGGCGGCACGAACAGCCCCTTGTCGACCTCTTCCACCGCCTGATCGTAGCCGTCGCGATCGACGGGCTTGAATTTGACGATATCGCCGGGCCTGAAGAACACCATGAAATCGCGCAGGTAAGACGTCGTCTGGGTCGGATCATAGATCGGCATCGGCGTGATGCCGA
>Ga0308163_10002031_pt1 | contig 19765 bp, 17 predicted proteins | sample PhyTR1_FD_201037 | JGI IMG/M metagenome (GOLD analysis project Ga0308163, IMG submission 201037) | Phyllosphere microbial communities from UC Gill Tract Community Farm, Albany, California, United States - DLSLT.R1 | ecosystem: Host-associated > Plants > Phyllosphere > Unclassified | place: USA...
AGCGTCGGTGTGGTCTTGACTGCCGTCTGCTTGGGCAAGCCGTCGAGCGCCACCTCGGCGAGCAGGCGTCGCGCCTTGGCACTGGCAAACGTCGCATCGACGTCCTCGGCACGACCAAGCGTGACGCCGCGCTGCTTTCCACGATGGCGTAGTCGGACTGTCCAAAAGGCGTTGCCACTTGGCCGTATCCGGACGCCAAACCCGGCATGCTCGGTGCCCCAAATCACATATTCCGAGGAGCGGGCAGGTGGTTCTTTCGGGCAAAATTGCCATCGAGCAGTGCCCGATCTTCAGCTTTGGAGGCATTGGGGACCAAATAGCCACCAGACGCGGCCAAATCCGGATCGCAACCTACCGAAATCGTTGCATTTTTGGCAGATAGCCATCGTCATCCCCGAACTGCAGGACGTTTCGAGAAGACGCGCCGTTGATTTTGTTGACTTTTTTCCACTCTGCAAGCGTAGCTTGCGTAAGGTGTGCACTACCGCCGCATCTTCCTGAACAAACGTCCGCTCCCGATGCGCCGAGACCGGACGGTGATGTCGCTTTTTGGGTCCTTCAAGCCAAGGTAGTACTAGAACGCCTGTCTACAGTCGGCCTTGCTCGGAAATTTCAGCGATGCGATCACGAACAGTCTGAAGGCATTCGTCCGCTCGAATAGCAACGAACAGCTCATTGCACTGATCAGCAATATCAACCGCATTCTGAGCGGCTTGCTCGATCAAGGCCAGCTGCTGCAAACGGGCTTTCACTTCTGGCATATTTGTACCTCTGTCATCTCAGCAGATTTCGCGATGTCCTCTGGCTGACGCGATGTTCGCCGTCTCGTTTGAGCCCTGTTTTCTAGCCATGTTCGGGTCTCTTTCCGAAACTCGACGGGAACCCGAATGGCGGCCTGATCAGCCATGTCGCGAAGTGTTCTCGCTTTCAGAACATCCTTCATCCGCGCGTCGGCTTCCAGCATCACGGCGTGGATCCCGCATACCCCGGATGTTGCCCAGGCGGGGGGCGTTTGACCGTACAAGGGGCATGCATGCCTGACGTTGCGGCATTCGAAGAGCGCCTTTTGGCCGTCGACTGCAATTACGACGTCATAAAACGATATCTCGTCAGCCGGTCGGGCAAGGCGAATGCCGCCCCGCATACCCTCGGTTGCGACGACTATGCCCGCCTTATTAAGCTTGGTCATCACCCCTGCCATGAACTTCACTGGCAGTGCGCGCAGCGTAGCCAGCTCCTTGGAACTTGGCGCCGCTGCATCGTCAGGCAAGTCTATGATGTAGAGCAGGGTATGAAGCGCATACTCGACTGCCGAACTGATATGGCTCACGCAAAACTCCGACTGGTCGGGTGGCAGTTATAGCCGCTCGGTCGCTCACCGCAAACGCTGAATTTCTCATGCTATCGGACAACCGCGCGGTTACCTCCCCCCACGCTTCGATGCGAGCGGCGAAGGTTTTGAGCGCGGTTGATCGCCAACAGCATCAAACCGCAGCATCTTTGTGCGTTTTTGATCGTCTCTGAGTTGTGCTAGAGGGAAGGGGTAACAACCGGTATCAGTGACATGCTAAGTAGACAAAGTAAGCCGATCTCGCAAACTTCGAGAAAATTCACGTAAATCATTCGAAAGGCGCTAAATGCCCGTCGCTCATTGTGTATCCAGCATGACAGGAATCATTCTGGATTTTGACGAAGGGTTCTGCCGACTGGTTCAGCGCCGGCCCGATCAGTTAATTGGCATATCGTATACAGCTATTACTCATCCTGCCGATCTCTCCAAAAGTCGCAAAATGCTGACAGAGTTGATAGACAAGGCCTCTCCAACCCATCTACGCAAAGCGTATGTTCGTCCCGATGGCAGCCTTATCAAAGCGGATCTACTGGTATCCAAGTTCGGCGATGAAGGACGTCTGATAACGACGTTGTCTTGGATTGACGGGAGGCAGGAACCGTCGCCATCACGACTTTGGAAAGCAGCCCTTCGGGTCAAGCATGTTTATGACGCGCGGCTCATCGAGTTTGGGAAAGATCTTTTTAGTGACCATGTCGGCCTTATCCTACTTCACATGTATCTGTCAGAAGCGGAAGGTCGTGTGGTGACGGCTTTACAAGTCGCCAAATTGATTAACCTCTCTGAACAATCCGTCGATCGGTGGGTAAACTTACTAGTGCAGCGTGGCCTGGTAGAAATGCCGGTCAATACTTCGGGATATATCCAGCTTAGCCAGGACGGAATTATAAGGCTTGAGCGTCTGTTGTTCACGACGTTAGCGCCTGAGCCGCTGGCAGTTGCCTAAATCAATCGTGAACCGAGTGCAGTTCGAGAGAGAACTAGGGCAACAGTTCTCAAAGATCGAAACCAGTCTGTGTCCGTCAGACCGGCTGGTAAGGCGTATTCTACCCTACAACATATCGTCGTGGGAGGGTCTGCGCCTTGTTCCAGCAGAATTCATCACCGCCGCAAAGGCTTGAGGAACCAACTAGCGCTTTTCGCGTTTCGCAGGTTGCGTAGCTCTCTGGCGTTCGCCGGAGGTACCTTTGAAGCAACGTGATGACTGGCGCCTAACTGACACGCTTGAATATGAGCATGGTCGGGGTGACCCTTTTGCAGCAGCGGTTCGCGCTACTCGAATGCCTATGGTCGTTACCGATCCATCGCTTCCAGACAATCCTATCGTGTTCTGCAACGTCGCGTTTCAGACACTCACGGGCTATGAACGAGAAGAGATCATCGGTCGCAATTGCCGATTCCTCCAAGGGCCAGATACCGACTCGACGACGATTGATCGCGTACGGGCAGCGATCAAGGATGGTCGCGACGTCGACGTCGATCTGCTGAATTACCGCAAGGACGGAACAACGTTCTGGAACGCGCTCTATTTGTCGCCAGTGCGCGATACAGATGGCGTGTTGCGCTTCTTTTTTGCGTCACAGATGGACGTGACGGAGCGCGTCGAGGCACAAAAGGCCATCAGTCAGCAAAAAGAGCTTGTCGAGCGCGAAGTTGAGCGGCGGACTGCCGATTTGCGTGCGGCGTTGGATGCTAAAACCATTCTCCTGCATGAAGTCGATCATAGAGTTAAAAATAATCTGACGATGATCGGTTCGCTGCTCCGATTGCAGGTTCGTTCGATCGACGACCCCATTATGACCACAAAACTGGATTCGATGTTGGAGCGTGTGGATGCGCTCGCCGTTGTCCATCGTCAGCTCTACCAGTCTTCCGATATATCTTCCTTCGATATCGGCAGTTTCGCGGAAAACCTGACCCGCGATGTCGTCGGGGCAAGCGGACGAACCGACATCGCGATCAGTATTGATTCACAGCCGTTGTTCATCGATGCCGCTAATGCGTCAGCGCTGGGTCTGATCCTTAACGAGATTCTGACCAACTCGATCAAGCACGCCTACGCAGATGGGCGGCCGGGGATTCTGTCGGTTCTGGTCACGAATGTCGACGATCGCGGCGTGATTCGACTTTGTGATGATGGCCCGGGTATATCGTCGACTCAGCGAACGAAGAGCATCGGAACATCGCTCATCACACGACTTGCACGTCAAGCCAGGGCGGAAGCGGTTTGGACCAGCAATTCACCTGGTACATGCGTGACAATCACCTTTCCAAAACGCGAAGCGGGCAAATGACCAACGCGATGGGAGTACTGATCGTCGAAGACGAAATGCTGCTCGCGATGGATATCGAAGCCATGGTTGAGGACAGTGGCCATCGTGTTCTTGGCGAGGCAGCGAGCCTAAAGGATGTGCAGGCCCTAACCAACGCTATCACGCCACAGCTGGCTTTCGTGGACCTCCATCTTGCAGATGACTCGAACGGTCTTGAGGTAAGTCGCTTCATTCAAGAGCGCTGGCCTGACGCATTGATCGTCTTCATAACGGCGAACGTGGCACGAATACCGGAGGACTTCGCGGGTGCTCACGGCGTCATTGCCAAACCATTTTCCCATGCCGGCATTGCCAATGCGATCAATTATCTCGCGGATGGCGTTTCTAATCCGCCACCAACTACCGCACAACCGGCTAGCTTTACACCATCTCCTCATCTTCAACGACGATGGGCAGCAAATCAGGGTGTTAAATAGCATCCCTTTTTAAAAAGCCTCGCGGTCAGAGGACGGGGCTCGCAGAATCACCGCCCCCTTAGCGGCGGCATGAACGAGCGGCCGGAGTCGGGGAGGTGAACCGATCCTCTAAGGGTCCTCTTCTGGGTCTCATCTGACCGGACTATCACCCTCGGATGGTTCAGGCCTCTCCTTGTACGTTGTCTACAAATTTGAAAGCTTAGCGTGAGTTAGTTAATCACGCGCCCCGCGTCGTTGTAAGCCGCAACAACCGGCCGCCAGTGCCGTCCTCGAGTACCCAGAGCGCGCCGTCTGGGCCAGTCATCACCGCACGAATCCGCGCGCCCATGTCCCAGCGCTCGGCCTCACGTGGCGTCGTGCCGTCGAAGGCGATGCGAATCAGCGCAGTGCTGGCCAAGCCGCCGACGAATGCCGACCCGCGCCACTGAGGAAACATGTTGCCGGAGTAGAACGTGAAGCCAGCGGGCGCGATAACCGGGTTCCAGTACAGCGTGGGTTCCTGAAACTCGCGCCGGCCGGCGGCCGAGGCGATGGGCGTATCGTCGTAATTTGTGCCGTAGGACACGATTGGCCAGCCGTAGTTCTTGCCGGGTTCGATGAGGTTCAGTTCGTCTCCGCCCTGTGGTCCCATCTCGGTCTCCCACAGATGTCCTTGTGCGTCGAAGGCGAGACCATAGGCATTGCGATGACCCCTCGACCAGGTCTCTGCCGGAGTAAGATTGGGGGCAGGGATTGTCACATTATGGGTTGGGGCTGTGACAACTGATCCGGTATTGGCCGGTGGGTCGAAGACGGGAATCGCCGTCCTGCCGGTCTTGCCCGCGCCGGGATTGCCCGGTGCGGGCTCGCCGTCGAGACTCAGGCGCAGGATCTTGCCAAGCGCCTGGTCCGGGTCCTGCGCAGGACTGAAGCGCTGGCGCTCGCCCGAGGTGAGGAACAGATATTGGCCGTCGGGGGAGAAGGCGATGTACCCGCCGAATTGGCCGCCCGCACCGCGAGGAAGCTGGCGCCAGATCACCTGAAGTCCTTGAAGCACGGGCTTGCCAGCGACCGTTCCGAGCGTCGCGCGCGCAAGAGCGAGGCCGTCCCCGCCTTCGCCCGGCTCGGAATAGGTAAGGTAGACGTGGCGTTGCTGAGCAAAGTTCGGCGCGGTCGCGACGAAGAGCAGCCCGCCTTGGCCTTCGGCATGCACCGCCGGTACGCCGCCGACTTCGGTTTTGGCACCGGTGGCTTGAACCAGCCAAAGGTGTCCGGGCTTCTCGGTGACGAGCATCGCGCCGTCGGGTAGGAACGCGAGCGCCCAGGGGGTGTCGAAGGTCGCGACCGGTGTCGCCTTGAACGGCTTGACCTTGGCCGGCGTCGACGCGCCATAATTTACCGGCGGGGCAGCCCGTTGCGCTTTGGGCGTCGTGGTCGTGGCGGACGAGCCGCACCCCGCGAGCGACACCAGGGCGAAACCGATCAAAGTGGGATGGAGCATCGTCAGCCTTTCGGTAGGGGAGCCGTTTGGCGAACGAATTCGAAGAACGGGCGGGGGTCCGCGTGTGTTGCAGTATGCGTTCGTCGGCTAGCAAATTCCGACTGGTTCAGAAAAGCCACGGCTGGTCAGTACAGGCGGTCAGCTTTGCACGAACCGTGCAAATGCATCCTTCCAGCCCGAATGCCACCGAGACAACGCCCGACGGTTCTCGAGCAGGTCGGTGGCCCCTCCGGCGATACGCTTCGCATCCTGTTCGGCCATGGTCTCATTGTCCAGGCACAGGATGTAGAAATCACCTGCCGCGACCCGCTCCGGCGTCCATGCTGCGTCGGGTTTGGGACGAAATGCTGGGTGGCGCCACCCGCAGTCATGCCGGTCCAGTGAAACCGGGGACGAGTACATGTGCGCTGAGCGACCGGAGATCTCTTCCCATGTACCGTCCGAGTAGACGTTGGCGGTGTGCGGCCGCGCCGTTTGCTGCGGAACGAGCAATGTCGCAAGCAGCCCGACAGCCTTAATTAAAATGAGGAGCTCGCGGCCACGCTTGCTTGCGACGCATAACGGGCAGGACGAACGACTGTCTGATATTAGTAAGCGCGATTCGCGTTTATTTGCGGTATTGGGTCATTGCAGCCAGTCTTCGACTTAGACGGGCTTATGGATCTCTATTAGTTCCAAAGGGTGTTCTAGGGTTGCAGCGATAACGATCAACTGCTCAACACGGACGTTAGCGGCCCAAATGAGACCCGCTTCTTCAGCCTTATCAGCACTACCGAATGTCGGCCCACCTACAATTGACACTGACTCTGCGTCATCTGCGCCAATGCACAGGGCAGACCTAGTCAAGTTGAATATCATGTCGGCGGATTGTTCGATCCGGATGCAGTCGGCATCGATCGGTGCTTGTTTTCCTACGGACAACCTCACGACTTTAATCACAGATCCTTTTTACCTCTGATGGTCAACGCGAAGGTTGGGCGTCGGGTTCATGCCAAACCACGTTATCTTGAACGACAGGGGGATGCGACTGCAGTCCGGTTGCGCCACAAGCTCAACGTACCCACCGCCCGTCAGTGGCGGACGCGACTCTTCTCGTAGGCTACCTTGCCGGCATGTCGGCGGATCGCAATGGCTGCGACGGCACGCGTCGCGGTGAGTTCGTCAATGTCGTGCGGGTCGAAGGTGCCACCGTGCCATTGGCGTAGCTGTTGATGTTCCTCGTGAGCCGAATCACTCATGGCCGCGAGAAAGAGCTCAAAGCCAGGGAGACCGCCGACATCCTCGGGCGGGCAGCGTTGTTCGCCGGCAACGAAGTGCGGATAATTGGTGTTATGTTCACCTAGTCCCACCTCCTCGACAATGACGGTGTGCCGCCGGTCGTCGCCCATATCGTAGGTATAAGTGAGCTGGCGTACCTCGCGATCGATCAGCGTGCCAAGCTTTACGTTCCGGGCCGCGGCAACGTTGTGGTCCGGCTATTTCGGGTCCGGCATGCCGTAGCGGCGTTCGCCCGCCTCAAAGTGCCAGAGATGATAATTCTGCCACCCCATGGCGGCCTGGATCACGTCGTGGAGCATCTTGAGGCTTCCAGCGACCGGCATCTCGACTATGCGCCAGACCGCGGGCTCGATGTCGTTGAGGCTGATGCGCAGTCGAGCGATGGTCTCTTGCGTCATGCCGCAGTTTTGGATGTTGGAGCGATCGTTGCCAAGAGGCTGTCTTTTCTCTGTGCACCGGCTGAGCGGAATTCGCGTCGCGTAGCGTCTGAATGAGTGGCAGGAGTTCGGTAGCGCCGAACGGCATCGGAACGGCGGGTGATGGGATAGCGCCGGGCGGCGGCGTGGTGTCGTCGAAAGCACGAAGTTGCGGATGGGAATTGTAGCCATCTGACTGCTGGCCTAAAGCCGCCCTTTGGATTACCGAAAGGCCCGATTTACATCACATACCAGGCAGACTTTTCTTTTTCGCGTTTTCGCCGCAAGTAACGGCTAGATGGCTCTCTTACCCGACTAGTATTCTGTTCTAGGGGTGGCCGCGACGGCAAGCCGCGACACTATTCACGCCGCGTGGAAAGCGCTGCTCCGTCAATATCACCCCGATGCCAATTATGGTGTGGATGTTTCTGCTCGTGCGAAAGAAATCAACGAGGCGTATGCCGTTTTGGGAAAGGCCGAAGCACGCGCCGCCTATGATCGCTCGCAGATCGGGCCGTCTGCCCACCGAGCGACCACAAACCGCCCGTTTCACCCCGGGAAAGCCGGCAGGCGCCCGGTGCGACTTTACCCGTCAATGCAGCCCAGCGGTAGCTTCTCGCAGCCGCTAGAGACCAACGAATGGCTGATGGGCCTTTTCCTGCTGATCCTCACCGCCGCACCGATCGCTACAATCCTGGTTCTGTATCGCGAGGAATCCGGATTGGCGTCTACGGTTCGACGTAGCGTCGCCGGTCATCCCGTGCCTGAGCCTACCGCAAAAGCCGTCCGCAGCTCATCACGTACAAAACTTGGACGTGGACAGCATGCTTCCTAAACTATCGCCCAGTCGCGACATTCGAGTTCCCAGGGTCAGGCGCTAAAAGCGGTCGTAACGCGGAGATGAACGAGCGGCCGCGTTGGGAAGCTGGGGAGGAGCGGGAACGTCTGATTATCCGCTTGGGATCGGGTATCGCTCGGCATCGTTACCTCATCGCGTCGCGAGCGTCTTCTTGCGACCAAAGCTGAGGGGCTGATGCCAATGAACGCTGCCGATGTATTCACGACGCTGGACGTCGAGTTGAAGCCTGATCCGTCGCGCACTGTGATTCGGCCGTTCAGCTTCGGCTACCCGAAAGCGTTCGAAGCGGACCGCCTACCACGCAGCCAGGTCGTCGTGGACCGCATCCAAGCTCTTGATGATACAATGCGAGTAAGAATGCGCGACCTGCTGCTGACCCCCATGCGCGAGCGACATCGCAACGCCGAGCAGGTCCTGCTGCGTCGTTTTGATGAGGTACGGCAGGACATCGGGGACGGCGACTTCAACGAGGACGAACGGTTGATCATCGGGGCCTATTTCAGTCAGGAATACGCGTTCGAGTCCGCCGCGCTCTTCAACCCCAGCATCGTTTCGCTGCCGGATGAAGAGCCGTCGGTGCCAGGCGCGGTCCGCTTCGTCCTGTCGCTGCGGGGCATCGGCGAAGGTCATATTTCGTCGATCACGTTTCGTACCGGCGAGTGGGGACCGGGAGACCGGTTGGTGATCGATCCGGCCAGCGCGCACGGCGTCCCGCCGCGCATCGAGCGACAGGATGACGAATGGGTCCGACTGTTATGCGAAGACAGTCGGGATGCGTCCGAGACCGTCATCTTCCCGGTCTTGCCGAGCCAGCGACAGGGCATCGAGGATCTGCGGCTGATCAACTTCACCGATCACGACGGGGTCCGCAGCATCATCGGCACGTACACCGCGTTCGACGGCAAGGATGCGCGCCAGGAAATCCTGCGTGGGGTCGACCTGCGCCGGGTCGAGATGAGGGCGCTCGCCGGCGCCATGACTGGCTACAAGGGAATGGCGCTGTTCCCGCGGCGGATCGACAACCAGTTCGTGATGCTGGGCCGGCAGGACAGCGAGAATATCTGGCTGCTGCGATCGGACGATCTCTACACGTGGGAGACCGGAACGCCGATCATGGCGCCGAAATACCCGTGGGAGTTCGTGCAGCTGGGCAATTGCGGATCGCCGATCGAGATCGACGAGGGCTGGCTGGTGTTCACGCACGGCGTCGGCATGGTCCGGGGATATTGTATTGGTGCCTGCCTGCTCGACAAGGACGATCCGTGTAAGGTTATCGCCCGCACGGCATCGCCGTTGCTGTTTCCCAGCGCGGAACAACGCGGGGGCTATGTGCCGAACGTGACCTATAGCTGCGGTGCGCTGATCCGGGATCGCCGCATCTTGCTGCCCTACGCAATCGGCGACGAGTATTTGGCGTTTGCCGTGGGAGACGTGGATGACCTGCTTTCGGTCATGACCGACAATTGATCCGGCGTGGCGCAGGCTGGCGTTTTGAGCAGTGGAACCTGGCAAGTTCACCAGCTACGATTGGGCGACGGATATCGCGTTTGGAAGCTGGTAAGCGGCCATTCCGGTTTCGTCTTCCTGACAGCGGGTCTGATAGCGGAGTATGGATCTTGCCCGTCCTCGGCGTGCAACGGCAGCACGCAGACAGAAACGTAGGAAGGAAAAGAGCCATCCGGCTGACACGAGTGACCTCCGCATTGGCCGCAAAACAGCTGATACCGATCTGCCAAATGCTGCTGACAAGTGAGCAGGCGCTCTCGACGTAGATCGCCATAGCATCGGGGGCAGAGGAATAGCACGGGTGGCTGCCGCGTCTTGGCATGACAGCCGTCGGAATCGCTATCGCACTGCGTCGCCCTCGGACAGGACATGCCGGGCGAAGTCTCGCCGGATCGCAACCAGCTTAGGGTCGATATAGCGTTGGCAGAACGGTCGGGTCGGATCGGTACGGTAATAGTTGCGGTAGCGCTCTTCCGATGACCGGAACCCGACGAGCGGCAACACCTTCGTCCGCACAGCGCTGTCAACTTCCTGCCTGAGCCGGGTGATCGCCGTATCCGCCCGATGCCACTGGTCGGCATCCCCAAAATAGACAGCGCTGCGGTAACGCCCGTTCGGCGAATAGCCGCTGTTCGCCGAATGGGTGCGCAGATGGACCTCAATCAGAATGTCGAGCGAAATTATTTCACAATCGAATCGGACCATCACTCCTTCGGCCCAGGCTTCGTCGGGTGCGGTCGATTGCAAGAAGCCTTGATTGACCTGGGAGACGCCGCGCAGGATTTGAAAGACACCTTCAGTGCACCAATGACACCCGCCGCCGAACCCCGCCGTTTCCATGCTCACTTTCTCCATCCGGTCCGGCGAGATGCCCTTCCGCTTTCTGCATTGGATGTCGTCAACGTGTAGCGCTGGTCGGATAGTGGCTTGGCATCGGCCGGGCCGTCTTCCCGACCGGGCTTGTCCGCCGACGGCACTGTCCGATACCGACCCGATTACACCGCTAGACAACACCTGAACGAACGGCTGGTTTCGAGATACGCTCACGTCATTCTGAACGTACACTTGTGGGTCATGACTGTGCAACATAGCGCTCAGCCCAACGCCGTCTCCGGCTTGATCGGCAAATCGCGGATTCGTGCGCCGGTGGCGTTGAAGACTGCGTTGGCCACCGCCGCAGCGACGCCGATGATCCCGATCTCGCCCAGGCCCTTCACGCCCAGCGGGTTCACCGCCAGATCGTCATCGGGGACCATGATGACCGTTTGGTCCGCGATATCGGCGAATGTCGGAACCAGATACTCGCCGAGATCCCGGTTCATGTAGACGCCCGTGCGCGGGTCTATCTCGGTCTTCTCGAACAACGCCGAGCTAAGCCCCCAGGCCATCCCGCCCAGATACTGGCTGCGGGCAGCCATCGGGTTTAGTACGCGGCCAGCGGCGAAGGCGCCGACATGACGCGGCACGCGGATCTCACCCGTTGCGGCATGCACGCGAACCTCGACCATATGCGCGCCGAACGTCCAGGCTAGTTTTCCGTCGACACCCGGCATCAGCTTGATGTGTCCCGCGCACAGATCGTCCAGCGCCTCGGGCTTCGCGCCGACCGGCAGATAATCGAGACGGACCTCGCGGGCACCCTTTGGCTTGCGCAACAGGATGTTGCACGCCTCTGCCAGTGCGTTGCCAAGGCTGGTGGTCGTGGCTGAGCCGCCCGAGATTCCGGCCGGGGGCAGGGCTGTGTCGCCGAGTGCCACCGTCACCCGGTCGAGCGGGACACCCAACCGTTCGGAGGCGATCGTCGCCAGCAGCGTGTACAGGCCATTGCCGATCTCGTGGTGCGCAGTCTCGACCTTCACTGCGCCCGCCGCATCCTGCGCAACCCGGATCACCGCGGCACCGATCTTAACGGGTCGCGCCGCGGCAGCGCAGCCGTGACCGATCCACCAGCCGTCCCGCAAAGTGGCACGCGGCTTCGGCTGCCGCCCGGACCAGCCGAATGCAGCCGCCGCCGCATCGAAGCAGCGCATCAGCGGGCGCGTCGTGAACGGCTTGGCCGTGACGGGATCGACCATCGTGTCGTTGCGTCGGCGCAGTTCGATCGGGTCAAAATCGAGCGCGTAAGAAAGCTCGTCCATCGCGCTTTCAAGCGCGAACAGGAACGGCACCTCGGGCGGCGCACGCATCGGCCCCGGCGTGTTCCGATCGACCCGGCCAAGCCGCTCCTCGGCGGCTACCGCGCCCGCCGCATAGAGCGCGGTCGACACGTCCGTACCCGCCATCGCGAAATCATCGAAGCGCGAACTCACAGTTGCTGCGTCGTGCCCCAGGCCGAGCAGATGGCCGTCGGATGCTGCGCCGAGGCGGATGCGATGGCATGTTTCCGTCCGGTGGTTCGCGACGGTGAACTGGTCGCGGCGGCTGACGTCCAGCCGTACCGGCCGGTCGAGCCGGCGTGCGGCGAGCGCGCATATGGCGGTATGCTGCGACAGCGCGAGTTTTCCGCCGAAATGGCCGCCGATGAAACGGGAGATGATGCGGACCTTGTCCGGCGCGATGCCGAGTTGGGATGCGAGACCGTGCTGCGCTGCGCCGAGATACCGTGTCGGTTCGTACACGGTCAGTTGGTCGCCATCCCAACGGCACGTCGTGCTCGGCAGCTCGATCGGATTGTGGTGCTGGATGGGCGTCGTGTAGCGGCTGTCGATCCGCACCGCCGCCTTGGCCAACACCGCGCCAAGATCACCTTTCCGACGATCGTGATGCTCGGCATTCACGTCCGCAAGGGATTCGGTCGTGCAGCGTGGATCTGACAGCGTGGCGACCGGCGACTGCCCTGCATAGCCGATGCGGAGCGCCGCCGCCGCAGCCGCCGCGACCTCGGACGTTTCGGCCACGACCATCGCCACGATCTGGCCTGCGTAGCGGATCTCGGGTGATGCGAGCGGACGCCAGCTGCTGTTTGCCCAGCCGCCCTCCATCAGATGATCGACAGGGCCAATTGTGGCGCCCACATCCTCGTGCGTCAGGATCATGAGCACGCCCGGCATCGCCGCGGCCTCGTCGCGCCGGATCGAGGTCACCCGCCCGCGCGCGATGGCGCTCACCGCCAGTGCCGCATGTGCCATGCCGGGCAGCGACACATCGCTGGGATATTCCGCAAGCCCGCAAACCTTCAACGGCCCGTCGATGCGGGTGTGAGGCTGACCGACCCGGGCAACGCCGTTGTTCTCGCGTCCTCGCACGCCAGACGCAGCGGGTGACATAGCCTCTGTCGATATTATCATTCCGGCATCCATGCTGGTTAGGATCGCTTAACGCACGATGGCAAAAGACGGCTCGCGAACGCAATCAGGCAGGCAACACAAGGTGAGCAGAGAGCGCGTCGAGGAAAAGGTGAACCTTGCGGGGTATGAGCCGACGCGTCGGCAGTACCGCCCAGATACCGTGGTCGGGTACCGCGCCGTCGGTCAACCTGACTTCCACCAGCCGACCGGCGGCGACATCCGCGCGCACGTTCCAGGCCGAGAGCTGGACGACGCCCAGCCCCTGCAGGCTCGCTTGGTGCAACGCCTCCACGCTGTCCGCAGCGAAGCGCCCGCCGACCGCCTGACGGACGAACTTACCCTTCCGTTCGAACGTCCATTGCCGCGCGGTTGGCAGCGCCAGGCACTCATGGTCGCGCAAAGCGGCGACCTTTGTTAGAGGGGCCCGACGCGCCAGATAGTCAGGTGCGGCGAAAAGGCCGCGCGGATTGTCCGACAGCCGCCGTGCCACTAGCGCGCTGTCGCGCAACTCGCCGAAGCGGATAGCGACATCCACACCTTGCGCAGCGATGTCCATGACAAGGTCGCTCAACAGCAGTTCTACGTTCAATCGTGGGTACGCATCGAGGAAGCGGCCAAGCATCGGCGTCAACACCTTGCGGCCGAACGGAACGGACGCCGCGACGCGTAGCAATCCCCCCGCTTCTCCTGTTCCGCCCGAAACGGCGGCGCGTGCGTCGTCTGCATGTGCGAGAATGGCTTCGGCGTGCGGCAGAAACGCCTCGCCTTCCGGCGTCAGCGACAGTGACCGCGTCGTCCTGTGTACCAGTCTCACGCCCACCTCGGCTTCCAGCGCCGCCAGCCGCCGCGATGCGACCAGTGGCGTCAACCCCAGACGACGGCCGGCGGCAGAAAGGCTGCCCTGCTCCACGGCTTCAACGAGAACGGCAAGGTCAGCAAGGTCCAGCATATCTCTAGGTGATAAGCCGGCTGATCCAGAGGCGCCACTTATGCTTTAGATCGACAAGATTTAACTCATGCTGGATCGTTACACCAGGAAGCCCGCATGACACCCACCGCATCCACCGCCGAGGCCGCTACGAAACCCTGGCCCTGCACCGCGCTGAACTTCTCCATGGCGGCCACCGCCGGCGTCGCAGTCGCGAACATCTATTACAACCAGCCCATGCTCGGCATCATGGAGCGGGACCTTCCAGGCTCCGCCACCAGCTTCGTGCCCACCGCGACGCAGCTCGGCTATGCGGTGGGCCTGTTCCTGCTCGTGCCCCTGGGCGACCTGATCGAGCGCAAGCGTCTGATCGTTCTCCAGTTCGGGGGGCTTGCGGTGGCGTTGGCCTTGGCCGCGGTTGCGCCGGGTGCGACCATGGTGATCCTTGCCTCGCTGCTCGTCGGGGTTCTCTCGACCGTCGCTCAGCAGATCGTACCGCTCGCGGCGCATCTTGCGACCCCGGAACGGCGCGGCGCGACTGTTGGGACGGTCATGGCCGGGCTGCTGTGCGGCATTCTCCTCAGCCGGACGCTCGCAGGCTTCGTCGCGACCCATGCCGGGTGGCGCGAGATGTTCTGGCTCGGCGTGCCGCTGGCAATCGGTGCCAGCGCGTTGATGGCAGCCATGCTGCCACGAAGCGCCCCCGACACGATCCACAGCTACGGCTCGCTGCTCCGGTCGCTTGGCGGGCTCTGGTCCGAGTTTGCCGCGCTGCGCAAGGCGGCGGTCACGCAGGCATTGTTGTTCGCCGGGTTCAGTGTGTTATGGACGATCCTGGCGTTGCGCCTGCAGGAGCCGCGCTTTGGGCTCGGTGCCGATGTCGCGGGCCTGTTCGGCATCGTGGGCGCGTTCGGCGTCCTTGCCGCACCCATTGCCGGGCGGATCGCTGATCGCCGCGGACCGCATCTCGTGATCCTTCTGGGCGCTGTCCTGACGCTTGCGGCCTGGGTGGTATTCGGCGTTTTCGGCACCATCGCCGGTCTGATCGTCGGCGTTCTCCTGCTCGACTTCGGCGTGCAGAGCGCGCTCGTCTCCAACCAGCATGTCGTCTACGCCCTGCGTCCCGAGGCGCGGGCGCGGCTGAACACCATCTTCATGGGCGCCATGTTCCTTGGCGGCGCGGGCGGTTCGGCTAGCGCGACCTTTGCGTGGAACGCCGGCGGCTGGACTCTAGTCGTTATCCTCGGCGGTGTCTTCTCCTTCGTCGGCGTGCTGATCCAGCTCGCCGGCCACAACCGGAAGGGTTGAGCTATGCGAATCGTCATCGCTGGCGGATCGATGGCCGGCCTGTTCGCTGCGGCGCTGCTTCAGCAGGCGGGGCACGACGTCCATGTCTACGAACGCTCGAAGGCCGGGCTTCAGGGGCGAGGCGCTGGGTTGGTCGCGCAACAGGAATTGTTCGATCTGCTGCACGAGCTCGGGCGAGAGGAGGTCGCACGGCTCGGCGTGGTAGCGCGCGAACGAATCACGCTCGATCGCAATGGCGCGATCGCATCGGTCAGTGGCCCTCCGCAGATGCAGGTTTCCTGGGACCATCTCTACATCGACGCACGCCTCGGGATTACGGACGACGCGTATCACCTCGGTCGCGGTGCGGTGGCGGCCGGTCAGGATGAAGCTGGTGCGTGGATCGACCTCGATGACGGCGAACGCATCCGCGCCGATCTCATAATCGGGGCGGACGGAATCGGCTCGGCCGTCCGGCGCTCGATCCTGCCCGGAAACGTGGCGGCACGGTATGCGGGCTACGTCGCCTGGCGGGTGCTCGTGCCCGAGCGGCTGTTGCCCGTTTCGGCATCGCAGGTGCTATCTGACCGTTTTGCATTCTTCCACATGCCCGGTGGGCAGGCGCTGGGCTACAACGTTTCGGGTGCGGGTGGTGAACTGACGCCGGGCGAGCGGCGCTACAACGCCGTTTGGTATTGCACGACGCCCGATCCTGCGGCCACGCTGACCGATCGCGATGGCCGGGTCCATTCCTACTCGCTGCCGCCTGGCGCGGTTCGGCCCGAAGCGGCGCGCCAGTTGCTGGCGTCGGTACGCGACGTCCTGCCCCCGCCCTTCGCGAGCGTGTTTGAAGCCGAGCCGCAGCCGTTCGTACAGGCGATCTTTGACATGGAGACACCGCGAATGGTCAATGGTCGCATAGCACTGATCGGCGACGCGGCCTTTGTCGCACGGCCGCAGACAGCGATGGGTGTTGCCAAGGCGGCCGGCGACGCGATGGCGCTCTCGCGTGCCGTGGCGTCGGACTGGACGCCGCATACGAGCAGCGTGTTCGAGGCGGAGCGGTTGAAAACCGGGAGCACCATCGTCGCTTATGGCCAGCTGGGTGCCTCGCTTGGCGTAAACGGATAATGATCGAGGCAGGTACGAGGGGAACGACCATGATCGACACGCGTGAGCACCAGCGCTTTCCGGTCCTGACACCGGCACAAATCGAGACTGCGCGCCGTTTCGCCAGCGGACCCGAGACGCGGTTCGCGCCCGGCGAGACGATCTACACGATAGGCGATCACGGCGCCCCTGCATGGGTGGTGATCGACGGTACGATGGAAGTCTTCCGGCGCGACGGCCTGAGCCGCGAAGCGGTCGTCACCGTTCACCACGCGGGCCAGTTCTCCGGCGAGGTCAACCAGCTGGCGGGCCGCCCGTCGATCACCGCGGGCCGTGCCGGAGACTCCGGATGCAACGCGCTTCCCCTCGATCCGGCCCATTTGCGCGCGCTGATGGTGGGGTCGGCGGATGTCGGCGAAATCATGATGCGTGCGCTGATCCTGCGCCGTGTCGGCCTGATCGAACAGGGCGGTGCAGGCACGATCCTGATCGGCACCCCCGGCAATCCGGACATGCTGCTGCTTCAGGAATTTCTTGGTCGTAGCGGACTGCCGAACCTCGTGCTCGATGTCCGGTCCGACGAGGAGGGGCGGGCGTTGGTCGAACGCACCGGGGTTCTGCCGGCCGAGCTGCCGCTGGTGGTCTGCTCGACCGGATCGGTGCTCAAGCGCCCAAGCGTCGAGGAGCTGGCAGCCTGTCTCGGCATAGTCCCAACGATCGATCCGGAACGCCTGTACGACGTCGCGGTTGTCGGTGCCGGACCTGCCGGGCTCGCGACCGCCGTCTATGCGGCGTCCGAAGGATTGTCAGTCATCGTCCTGGATTCCAGGGCGATGGGTGGACAGGCCGGCGCATCGGCGCGGATCGAAAACTATCTCGGTTTCCCCACCGGCATTTCGGGCCAGGCGCTCGCGGGTCGCGCGTTCAACCAGGCGCTTAAGTTCGGGGCGGAGGTCGCCATCCCGGTGTCGGTCGAGCGCCTCGCGTGCGACGGGTCGGCGCTGACGCTGTCCTGCGCGGAGGATTGCCACGTGAAGGCGAGCGCCGTGGTGATCGCGTCGGGCGCGCGCTACCGCCGGCCCGAAGTGCCCAACCTTGCCGAGTTCGAGGGGGCGGGCATTTCCTATTGGGTATCCGCCATCGAGGCGCGGCTGTGTGCGGGCGAGGAAGTGGTGTTGGTCGGCGGCGGTAATTCGGCGGGGCAGGCCGTCGTCTTCCTCGCCCCGCAGGTCCGCAAGCTTCACCTGGTCGTGCGGCGTGACCTGTCGGCCACGATGTCGCGCTACCTGATCGACCGTATAGCCGCCCTGCCCAACGTCGAGATACACATCGGCAGCGAGATTGCGGGGCTCGAGGGCGATCGCGAGACCGGACTTACCGCCGCCACCTTTCGTAATCGAGTCGATGAGTCGCTGACCAGGCGCGAGGTGCGGCACATGTTCCTGTTCATCGGGGCCGACCCAAATGCTGATTGGGCACGAGACTGTGTCGATACCGACGCCAAGGGTTTCATCGTGACCGGTGCCGGCGCTCTGCCGCTCGAAACCAGCCGGCGCGGCGTCTTCGCAATCGGCGACGTACGCGCCAGATCGACCAAGCGAGTCGCCGCCGCGGTCGGCGAAGGGGCCGCGGTCGTCGCCCAGATTCACAGCCTGTTCGCCGAACGATCCAGGAAGGAGACGTGATCATGAATTGCACGCACATGAATACGATCCTCGAGGTAACGCCGAGTGCGAAAGGCTGCGAGGAATGCGTGAAGATTGGCGGCGAATGGGTGCATCTGCGGCTGTGCCGCGAATGCGGACATGTCGGCTGCTGCGACGACTCCCCGCACAGACACGCCCGCGCGCACTTCCACGCGACACAGCATCCGATCATCGAAGGTTATGACCCGCCCGAGGGATGGGGATGGTGCTACGTCGACGATATCGAGGTCCAGCTTCCTGACCAGACACCTCAAGTCGGACCAATCCCTCGCTTTTACTGAGGCGATGCTAGGCGAGGCAGCATGCCGCGATCTGGTCCCGCTGACGGTCGACACGTTCTACCGCTTGCGACCAGCTCGACGACGGCAGAACGCCTCGAAAGAATGATTGGCTCACCTTCGCCGGCGCTCTGGAAAGATCGTTAACCGACATCAATGAATGTCGGGTTCTGTCAGCCGCTAGCAGGGGTTGAATGTCCGCAACTGAGTCTAGCGGACCGGTAGTTTCCGGTCCGCTAGTAACGAAACAATGGATCAGCGTACGCCGATCAGCGAGGAGCCGAGACAGTGATTTCGGCTGCGCTTGGCGTCTCACCCTTGCGTATGAGCACGTCGAGCTTGTCGATACGAGCTGGCCGCGCCAGCAATGCGTTGGAACGCTCGATCAGAAGCGCTGCCCCAGGGCCGGAGAGATGCGTAGTCCGACTGGCTTCGTCCGGGAACGCCTCGAAGATTTCGAAGGTGGAACCGTCACGCCGAAGACCGAACCAAGGCCTGGTCGAAGTCTCGACTTCAATTTCGGCGAGGATGTCGCGCAGCAACGCCTCGACCTCCTGCTCCTTGCCGGTCCGTGCGTCCAACGTAATGTGAAGGGCCTTGGCAGCGGCATCACCCGGCGTGCCACCCATCCTTGCAGGCCGATGTGGACGCACCCGCCAGCCTGCAAAGAGCAAAGCGCCTGCGGCAACTATCGCGGCGCTAGTGGGCAGCGACGACTTGGCACCGGACTTGTGGTCCGCCGAGCCCGGCTCCGACAATCTTCGATGAGCACTAGCGGCAACACGGTCAGGCAGCAGGTCGGCGATCGACGCCATCACCTTGTTCTTTGGCAGGGGCACAACCTTGTCCCTACCGGCCATCAACGCGTCGTAGCCCGCCTTCGCCACCTCGCCTGCGTCGTCCTTCTTCGCCTGGCCTGCCCGGGTGTCCATCATTTCGGCACGATTGAAGAAGTTCGTATCCGTCATGCTCGGCATAAGTACGGTGACCGTGACGCCGCTGTCTCTTAGCTCATTGCGAAGAGCCTCGCCGAACCAACGCAGGAACACCTTGGTGGCACCATACACCGCTTCGAACGGATCCGGCATGGTAGCCGCAATCGATGAGGTCAGCAGTATACGACCAGCGTCGCGGGCGTGCATCTCACGCAGCACAAGCTTGGTGAGCTGGACCGCGCCTCGCACGTTTACGTCGATCATCTGCAACTCACGCGCGAGATTTGTCTCGGTAAACGGACCGCCGAGTCCAACGCCCGCGTTTACGCACAGCGCATCGACCTGACGCTCCGTCGCCCGCACGGCATTAAAAAGCCTGGTGACTTCCTCTTCACGGCCGAGGTCGCCCTTCCATAACGTCACCTCACCCTTGCCAAGCTGGGTAAGGCTCGTCAGCGCGTCTTCGCTGTGGGTATCGTCCTCGCCTGCGATCAACACGTCGTGGTCGTCCTCGAGGAAGAGTTTGGCGAGCTCCAAGCCAATGCCATTTGTACCGCCGGTTACGACGGCGAATGGGCGTGCCATGAGACGTTCC
>Ga0308163_10002037_pt1 | contig 19704 bp, 19 predicted proteins | sample PhyTR1_FD_201037 | JGI IMG/M metagenome (GOLD analysis project Ga0308163, IMG submission 201037) | Phyllosphere microbial communities from UC Gill Tract Community Farm, Albany, California, United States - DLSLT.R1 | ecosystem: Host-associated > Plants > Phyllosphere > Unclassified | place: USA...
GAAAGAATAACGAGTAAGTCACGATGAAAAGAATGTTAATAAACGCAACTCAGCAGGAGGAGTTGCGCGTTGCCCTGGTTGACGGTCAGCGTCTGTACGATCTGGATATCGAAAGCCCAGGACACGAACAGAAAAAAGCCAACATCTACAAAGGTAAAATCACCCGTATTGAACCCAGCCTTGAAGCTGCGTTTGTCGATTATGGCGCAGAGCGTCACGGTTTCCTCCCCTTAAAAGAAATCTCCCGCGAATATTTCCCCTCCAGCTACAACGCGCACGGTCGTCCAAATATCAAAGACGTCCTGCGTGAAGGTCAGGAAGTCATTGTTCAGATTGATAAAGAAGAACGCGGCAATAAAGGCGCTGCGCTGACAACCTTTATCTCTCTGGCGGGCAGCTATCTGGTGCTGATGCCGAACAACCCACGTGCCGGAGGGATCTCCCGCCGCATTGAGGGTGACGATCGTACCGAACTGAAAGAAGCCCTGTCTGCGCTGGAACTGCCGGAAGGCATGGGATTGATCGTGCGTACCGCCGGCGTCGGCAAATCAGCCGAATCGCTGCAGTGGGATTTAAGCTTCCGTCTTAAGCACTGGGAAGCGATTAAAAAAGCCGCTGAAAACCGCCCTGCTCCGTTCCTGATCCATCAGGAAAGTAACGTGATCGTGCGTGCATTCCGCGACTACCTGCGTCAGGACATCGGTGAGATCCTGATTGATAATCCAAAAGTGCTTGAGCTGGCGCGTCAGCATATCGCGGCGCTGGGCCGTCCGGATTTCAGCAGCAAAATTAAGCTCTACACCGGTGAAATTCCGCTGTTCAGCCATTATCAAATCGAATCGCAAATCGAATCCGCTTTCCAGCGTGAAGTGCGCCTGCCTTCCGGCGGCTCGATTGTGATTGATAGCACCGAAGCGTTAACCGCGATCGATATCAACTCAGCACGCGCTACGCGCGGCGGCGATATCGAAGAAACCGCCTTTAACACCAACCTTGAAGCGGCAGACGAGATTGCCCGTCAGCTGCGTCTGCGTGACCTCGGCGGACTGATCGTTATCGACTTTATCGATATGACGCCGGTACGCCATCAGCGCGCAGTAGAAAATCGTCTGCGTGAAGCGGTCCGTCAGGATCGCGCGCGTATCCAGATTAGCCATATTTCCCGCTTCGGCCTGCTCGAGATGTCACGTCAGCGTCTGAGCCCGTCGTTAGGCGAATCCAGCCATCACGTCTGCCCACGCTGTAGCGGCACCGGCACCATCCGTGATAACGAATCGCTGGCGCTCTCTATTCTGCGTCTGATTGAAGAAGAAGCGCTGAAAGACAACACCAAAGAAGTCCACGCGATCGTTCCGGTTCAGGTGGCCTCTTACCTGCTGAATGAAAAACGTGAAGCCGTGAACGCTATTGAAAAGCGTCAGGGTGGCGTGAAGGCGATCATCGTACCTGATGACAAGATGCAAACCCCGCACTATTCGGTGCTGCGCGTGCGCAAAGGTGAAGAGACTCAGACCCTGAGCTACCACCTGCCGAAGCTGCATGAAGCAGAAATGGCGCTGCCATCTGAAGAAGAGCATGGCGAACGTCGTCGTCCTGAACAGCCGGCACTGGCGGCATTCGTGATGCCAGATGCCCCACCGGCTCCGGTAGAAGTCGCGCCTGAAGCGCCACGCGCCGAAGCGCAACCGGCAGCGAAAGCGGCCCCTGCCGTCGCAGCGCCGGCCACGGTCAGCACCGGCTTCTTTGGCCGCCTGTTTGGTGGTCTGAAGAAAATGTTCGGTGGCGAAGAAACCCCTGCAGTGACGCCAGCCGCCACTGAAGCAGCGGAACCACAGAAAGCGCCGGAAAGCGAAGAAGAGAACGCCAGTCAGCGTGGCGAACGTCGTAACAACAACCGCCGCAATAATAACCGTCGTGAGCGTACGCCGCGTAACGGTGAGAACGGTCAGGCGCGTGAAAGCCGCGAACCGCGTGAGCCACGTGAAAGCCGTGAACCGCGCGAAAGTCGCGAACCACGTGAAAATCGTGAGCCGCGTGAAGGCAATGATAACCGTCGCAACAAACGTCAGTCTCAGCCTAATGAAGCGCGTGAAGAGCGTCCGGCACTGAGCGAAGAAGCCCGTCAGCAGCGCGACGAGCAGCAGCAACAGCGTCGTGAGCAGCGTGCTGAGCGTCAGCGTCGTCGTCAGGAAGAGAAACGCGCCCAGCAGGAAGCGGCCAAAGCCGCCGAGCAGCCGGTTGTGGCTGAAGCAGTTGTGGAAGCACCCGAAGCGCAGGATGACGATCGCGTGCAGGTTATGCCGCGTCGTAAGCCGCGTCAGCTGAGCCAGAAAGTCCGCGTTGATGATAACCGTCAGCCACTGCCAGCAGAAGCCACTGACATTGCCGTGCCGACCGAAGCGCGTGCAGTACAGCAGCCAGCGGCTGAAGTGCTGCCGACGGAAGCGCCGCAGATCGAAGAGCAGGATGATAACGATAGCCGTGACAACGCCAATATGCCGCGTCGTTCACGTCGTTCGCCACGTCATCTGCGCGTCAGCGGTCAGCGTCGTCGCCGTTATCGTGATGAGCGTTATCCGACTCAGTCCGCTATGCCACTGGCTGCGGCAGCCGCGTCGCCAGAGATGGCATCCGGTAAAGTGTGGGTACGTTATCCGGTGAGCCAGGCCAGCGAAGAGCAGGTTGTGCAGGATGCGGTTCAGGAAACGCCAGATTACACCCGCGAAGAGACAGCAGGCGCCATTGCGCTGCCGGTTGCTGCTGCGGTTGAATCAGCAGCGTCACAGGACGCGCCAGTACAGCAGGCTGAACCACAGGCAGAAACGCCGGTAACCGTGGTTAACACTGACGATACCAGCGCTATCGACGCACCGGTTGATCATCAGCCTTCGGTGATCCCGGCTGCGGCTGAAGCGACCGCTGAAACTGTTACTGCTCAGGCACAGCCTGCTGAGCCGGTCAGTGATACGCCAGCGACCTCTTCTGTTGATGACAGCGCACAGCCGACAGAGATTGCGCAGCAAGCGCCAGTTGAAGTCAGCCGCGAAACGGAAGCACAGGTAGAAGAAGTGCTGAACGCCCCGGTCGCTGCCGCAGCAGAAACGGCACCGGTCAGTGAACCGCATGCACCTGTCGCTGCCCGTGATATCGAGCCGGCCGCGGTAGCGCAACCGGCCGCCACGCCAGCACCTGCTGCTGAGCCAATGGCCGCCGCGGACGTCACGCGCTGGAAGCACTTCGCTTCTGCCCCGATGACCAAAGCGCCGGCGCCGGTCTGGCAGCCAGAACCTGCACGTCACAGCGATTGGGTACGTTCGGCGTACGAGTTCGACGGTCGTGGATCTGCTGGCGGTCACGCGGCAACCCATCAGGCCACTGCGCCAGCAACCAAGCCATAACGCTGACCCTGACCTGAACCTGACCCCGGCCTGCAAGCCGGGGTTTTTTTATGCCTGTGGTGCGGGATTCAGCCCGAATTCAGGCAAAAAAAATCCCACCCTCTTTTATCAGGAGGGTGGGAGAAACTAAGCGCACCCGGTTAAAGTACGCTCAAATTTTCAGGTCAGATTATGAATTCAGCTGGAACAGTGACATCTTGGACATATCGGTAAAGGTCTTGTACGACGCCTGCAGCGCCGTCTGCTGCATGGTGTAGCTGGAGACCGCAGCGGTATAATCGACATCCACCAGATCGCTCATCTGCGAACTGTAAATCACATTACGATCGTCGCCCTGCGCATCCAGCGTATCGAGTTCCGACAGCTGGGTACCAATCTCGGAGCGTACGGTTAACACGTTATTCAGCGAGTTGCCCAGACCACGGTTGGTTTTATCCATCGCAGCCTGGAAAGTCTGTTTAGTGGCAGCATCAGCGTCATCCTGCGGCACTTTCAGCGCTGCAATTGCGCTGTCGAGCATGGCGAACAGGTTGGTTTCGCTGGCGCTGCCGTCCGGCTCTTTAGTGGCATTGCCGGTGATCGCCATGAAGATGTCGTCACCGGTATGACCAACGGTCATGGTGCGGCTGCTGTCCACCTTCTGGGTGATCGCATCGGTTCCGCCCGCATAGCTGACGCCGGTGCCGGTGCCATCGACAAACGGCGCGCTGTCCGTTTTGTAACCCGCAAAGATATAGCGACCGTTCGCATCCTGGCTGTTGGCCTGGTTAAGTAACTGGGCGCGGATGCCTTCAAGCTGGGTTGCAATCGAGCCACGGTCATCGTCACTCAGCGTACCGGTTGAACCGTTAACGATCAGGGTTTGCGCATCCTGAATACTGCTGGTCACGCCTTTCAGCGCATTCTCTTCCAGCGATAATCCCTGGTTAGCAAAGGTACGTGCCAGCGCATACTGGCTGCTTTGCGCCTGAGTCTGTGACAGCACCACTGCGCGTGACGCGGCAATCGGATCGTCAGATGGATTGGTGACGCGGCGGCCGCTGGAGAGTTGCTCGCCCACTTTCAGCCAGGAGGCTTGCGAGTCGGTAATCCCGCGCACCTGCTGGTTAAACATCATATTTGTACTGATTCGCATGCTTTACCCTACCCTTAGCGAATATTGATCAATGCATCAAAAATGGTGCTGGCAGTCTGCAGCACCTGCGCATTTGCCATGTAATATTGCTGATATTTTGTCAGGTTAGCGTACTCCTCATCGAGGTTGACGCCAGAAACTGACTGCTGGCGATCGGTCAGCTGACCGACCACGCTTTTCTGCGTGGTGCTGGTAGTTTCCAGCGAGCTGGTTTTGTTGCCGACGGTACTGACGATGCTGGCATAAGCCTGCGCCAGCGTGGCGTTGCCGCCTACCAGTTTGGCATCCTGCAGGTCCAGCAGCTTTTGCGCATTACGGTTATCGCTTTCGCCACCGGTCGCACCGGCAGCGGCAATCTGTGATTCACTGGTGATCGCCACCGACATATCGTTAATGGCGTTCTGTACCGGTTTCACCAGAAAACTGTCTTTTGCAGCCGGCGCAGGCGTAGCGGCGACGGTCAGCTTCATGCCATCAAAACTCAGCGTGGTATTGCCGTTCGCATCGGTACCTGGGGTAATCGGGACGGAGATGCTGTCAGACGCGCGGGTCGCGGTCCAGTTGCTGCCGTCATAGCTCAGGGTATAGTTTGACGCTTTCAGCGCGCTGGTATCGGTCCACTCGGCGGTGACCGAAGCCGCAGTGCTGTTTTTACTGTTGCTGACCACGGTCGGGGTGCCGATATTAAAGAAATCGACGCCCTGATCGCCGTTGCTGTCAAAGCCCTGCTTATGCACGGCATTGAAGCTGCTGGTGAAGGTGGCGGCCAGCTGGCCGAGCTGATTCTGCGCCAGATCGAGATCCTGAGAACGGAACGCCAGCAGACCACCCAGTGAACCGGTGGTAATCAGCTTCTCCGGGATCTCAACGTTACCCGCCTGTTTATCAACATAGCCGATGGTGGTCCGGGTTGGATCGCTGCTGGAGGTCATCGCCACCAGCTGGTTTGATTTGGTGCCATTGACCAGCGTCAGGCCGTTAGCCATCGAGACGCTGTAGCTACCGTCCTGCTCTGAGACGGTCACGCCGACCACGTTGTTGAGGTCGCTGACCAGCTGATCGCGCTTATCCAGCAGATCGTTTGGTGCGGTGCCGGTACCGGTAGTCAGCCTGGCGATCTGCTTGTTGAGATCGGCAATCTGAGTGGTATAGGTATTGACCTGATTGACGCTGGAACCGATGTCGCTGTTTACGCTGTTCTGCATGCTGGTCAGATACTGCGAGGTGGTCTGGAACTGGCTGACCAGTCCCTGGGCGTTACTCAACATCGACTGGCGCGCCGACGGATCGTTGGCGTTGCTCACCACGTTCTGCAGGTTGGTAAAGAATTTCTGGATGGAGGTTGCCAGGCTGGTGGTCGAGGTTGACAGCAGATCGTCGATATTGGAAATCTGGCTGTACTGGGTGTTCACCGCGCTGTAGTTTGCGCTGGAGCCACGCAGCTGGGCGGCGATAAAAGCATCATATTCGCGCTGTACGCCGGTCACATTAACCCCGTTGCCGTAGTAGCTATTGCCCTGCAGAGTACTGTTTGCCTGGGCAAGGATGGTGGTCTGGCGTGTATAGCCCGCCACGGTGTAGTTAGTAATGTTATTACTGGTGGTACTCAGGGCGGCCTGCGCGGCACTCAATCCGCTCATCGCGGAGTTAATTATGCTGGACATCTCGGTTCCTTACATTCCCCGTCAACCGGGCTGGCAGTCATCAAAGTGGGCGCCAGCAGGCGAAAACGCATCTGGCTTATGATGGTGTTATCGGCGTGCTTAAGTGAAACTTGAGGCTGAATTATCAGAACAGGTCGCCTAAATCCTGACTGTAGGCTTTTACGACTTTGTCGCCCATGCTCTTGAATTGCTGAATCATTCCCACCAGCTTTTGCGCATATTTAGGATCGGTAGCATAGCCTGCCGCCTGTAGCGCCTGTGCACCCTGCTCGGCACTCGACGCGTTAGCGACCGCCGCGTAGCGTGGGTTATTGCTGATCAGTTTGACGTAATCGGTCAGAGCCTCGAAATAGGAGTTGTAGACCCGGAAGCTGGCACGCACTTTCTTCGCTTCGCCCTGCTCATATTCGGTGGTCATGATGTCGGTGGTGTCGCCTTTCCAGTCGCCGCTGGCCTTGATACCGAACACGTTATAGCTCGGTTTACCGTCGCGGGTCAGGATCTGGCGCTGGCCCCAGCCCGACTCCAGCGCCGCCTGCGCCAGAATCAGATGGTGAGGAATGCCGCTCTGCTGACTGGCCGCCTGGGCTGGCTGGGTCAGCTGGGCGATAAACTCACGGCTGTCGGTCGGCAAGCCGGTCGGTGACGAGACCGGCAGGCGCGGCATGGCTTTACGCACCAGCTGCTCCAGCTGCTGCGCCGGCTGTTGTACCGCGCCGACGGTGCTGAGAATAAAGCTGTTATCCAGCTTCATCGGCACCGTGCCGGCTTTTTCATCCGGGGCGGTGGCGGGCTGCATCTGCTTAACGATGGTTTCCGCCAGCCCGAGTCCACGTTTACCCATCTCCTGCGCAATCTGCTGATCGTACATTGAGGTGAAAAGTTTGGTTTGCTCGTTGCTCATCATGCCGTCCTGCGGCAACGCCTCACGCATGCTTTTCAACATCATCTGTACAAACATCCCTTCGACCTGGCGTGCCACCTGCAGCGCTTTGCCTTTCGGATCGCTGCTGGCCTGGTGTTTCAGTTCGTTCAGTGAGCGGCTGTCGTAAGCCGCACTCATCAGAGATTGCGTATCAGTCATCAGATAATTTCCAGTTTGGCGCGCAGACAGCCGGCGCTCTGCATTGATTGCAGGATCGACATCAGCTCGATTGGCGATGCACCCAGCGCATTCAGCGCGCGCACTACATTGTTCAGGTTGGCGCTGGCATTCACACGTTGCAGTGCCCCGCCGCTCTGACGCAGATCGATCTGGGTCTGGGTGGTGGCTACCGTCTGCCCACCGGCCAGTGGCGTATCAGGCTGGCTGACGTTCTGCTGCTGATTCACCGTCACCGACAGGTTGCCCTGCGCCACGGCACATTGATTCAGCGTTACCTCACGGTTCATCACTACCGAACCGGTACGGGAGTTGATGATCACTTTCGCATCTTCGACCGGAATCGAGACGTTGATGTTCTGGATATCCGCCAGCAGGCGTACCTGAGCCCCGTTATTCGGCGATACGCGGATCTGAACGGTACGCGCATCCAGCGGCTGGGCGGCACCGTAACCGCCACGCGCGTTAATCGCATCGGCAATGCGCTGCGCCATCGAGAAATCTTCATTGTTGAGCTGCAGGTTAATGGTGTTCTGCGAACCAAAGTTACTTTGCAGTTCACGTTCTACCGTCGCGCCGCCGGTAATCCGGCCACCGTTCAGCTGGTTAACCTGTACGCTGCTGCCGCCTGCCGACGCACCGGCACCGCCGACCAGGATGTTCCCCTGAGCCAGCGCATAGACCTGGTTATCCACCCCTTTCATCGGAGTCATCAGCAGCGTTCCGCCGCGCAGGCTTTTAGCGTTACCCAGTGACGACACCACCACGTCAAGCGTCTGTCCCTGACGGGCAAATGCTGGCAGTTTTGCCGTCACCATCACCGCCGCCACGTTTTTCAGCTGCATGTTGGTGCCGGTCGGCACGGTAATCCCGAGCTGTGACAGCATGTTGCTCACCGTCTGGGTGGTAAACGGCGTCTGAGTGGTCTGGTCACCGGTACCGTCCAGTCCCACCACCAGTCCGTAACCGAGCAACTGGTTTTCCCGCACGCCCTGTACGGTGGTTAAATCACGGATCAGATCGGCTTTTGCCAGCAGGCTGACGCCCAGCAGCAGCGCCAGTCCGACGCGTAACAGCGTTAACTTTTTCATTGAAACCTCTTACATCGGCGAGATGTTCAGGAAGAAACGCTGTAACCAGCCCATGGTCTGCGCCTCATTGATATAACCGTTTCCGACGTACTCAATACGTGCATCGGCGACGGCAGTAGATAACACGGCGTTGCTGGCGCTGATGGTGCGAGGGTTAACCACGCCCGAGAAGCGAATGAACTCCGTGCCCTGATTAATGGCGATCTGTTTCTCGCCCACCACGTGCAGGTTGCCGTTCGACAACACCTGATCCACGGTGACGGTAATGGTGCCGGTAAAGGTGTTGTTAGCGGATGCGCCACCTTTACCTGCGAAATCGTTTTTGCCTTCGGCGCCAAAGTTGGCTTTTTCACCACCGGCCCCAACCAGCCCTGCCAGCCCGGTCGGAACCGCGCTTAAGCCGAAGCTGTTGCTGCCATCACGACTGGCATTCGCCGAGGAGCTTTTGCTGGCGCTGACGTTTTCCTGCAGCGTAATCGTCAGGGTGTCGCCAATGTTACGTGGGCGACGATCTTCAAACAGCGGCTGATAGCCGTAGTTGAGTGGCGCGACGCCCTGGAAAATCGAACCGTTAACCACCGGTGGCGCGGACGGCATCGGCTGCGCCGTCGTCGCCCCTTCGACCAGCGGTGTACGCGGAACCAGTGCACAACCGTTAAGGGTTAGCAGCAGCGAGGCGACTAACCAATGTCCAGGCTTGAGAATCTGTTGCTTCGCCACGGAGTCACGACCTTATCTGTGTCTGTTCTTCAGGCCAGCCGGAACTGGCCCTGTTGGGGATTAAAGCTGAGTCAGTTTCGCCAGCATCTGATCGGAAGTACTGATCGCTTTGCTGTTGATTTCGTAAGCGCGCTGAGTCTGGATCATCGTTACCAGCTCTTCTGCCACGTTGACGTTCGAGGTTTCGGTATAGCCCTGATAAAGCAGACCGGCGCCGTTCTGGCCTGGCGTGCTGTCAGTTGGCGCACCCGAAGCCTGCGTTTCCTGATAGAGGTTTTCACCCACGCTATCGAGACCGGCATCGTTCATAAAGGTGCTCAGGGTCAGCTGGCCGACCTGAGTCGCCTGCGCCTGGCCCTGCTGCGTCACGCTCACCACCCCGTCACGCGCCACGGTAATGCTGGTGGCGTTGGCCGGAATCGTGATGCCGGGCTGCACCGGGAAGCCAGAGTTGGTCACCAGCTGACCGTTCTGATCGACCTGGAACGCGCCGTCACGGGTATAGGCAGAAGTGCCATCCGGCATCTGAATCTGGAAATAACCCTGACCATTAATGGCGATATCTTTTGAGTTGCTGGTCTGCGACAGGTTGCCCTGCGTATGCAGACGCTCAGTGGTGACCGGACGAACACCGGTACCAATCTGCAGGCCGGACGGCAGCGTGGTCTGTTCAGACGACTGGGTGCCGGGCTGACGCATGGTCTGATACATCAGATCTTCAAACACCGCACGCGAACGCTTAAAGCCGTTGGTGCTGACGTTTGCCAGGTTGTTGGCAATCACGTCCATGTTCATCTGCTGCGCATCAAGACCGGTTTTAGCGATCCATAAAGAACGAATCATGTTGTTATCCTCGCGCCTTAGCTGCTCATGTTCAGCAACTGGTTGGCTTTTTGTTCGTTTTCATCAACGTTTGTGATGACTTTCATCTGCATCTCAAAACGTCGGGCGTTGGCGATCATGTCGACCATGGTTTCAACCGGCTTAACGTTGCTGCCTTCCAGCACACCCGGCATCACCTGCATGGTAGCGTCAGCCTGCAACGCCGCGCCGCGGGTGTTCTGGGTGGCTGCCGTCGGGCGGAACATGCCGTCATCGCTGCGCTGCAACTCCTGACCGGTGGCCCGCACCAGCTTGAGCTTACCCAGCTGGACCGTGGCATTCGGCGCATCGCCGGCATTCAGGCCGGTGATTGAACCGTCAGCGGCAATGGTGATTTCCGATCCCTGTGGGATCACAATCGGACCGCCATCGCCCATTACAGGATTGCCCTGAATCGTCAGCGTCCCGTTCGGGCTGATTTGCATGTTGCCGTTGCGGGTATAAGCTTCGCTGCCGTCAGCAGTACGCACCGCCAGCCAGCCATCCTGCTGTACCGCGACGTCGAGTGGGCGCTCGGTGTAATCCATCGAGCCCTGACTCATATCGGCGCCCGGCGTGGACGCGGTCACCAGCGTGCGGGTTGGCAGTGACCAGCCATTGACCGGCACTGCGCGCAACGCATTAAGCTGCGCACGAAAGCCTGGCGTTGAGGCGTTGGCGAGGTTGCTGGCGGTGACCGCCTGCTGATCCAGCGTCTGGCTGGCCGCGCCCATCGCGGTATATATCGCGTGATCCATAAAGCAATCCTGTTAGCGAATTAACGTAAGTTAACCAGCGTGTTAAGAATCTGGTCCTGAGTTTTGATGGTCTGCGCATTCGCCTGATAGTTACGCTGCGCCACAATCATGTTCACCAGCTCTTTACTCATGTCGACGTTAGAAGCTTCCAGCGCGCCAGCGGTCAGAGAACCGAAGGTGCCGGTGTTCGCCAGACCAATTGCTGCCTGACCGGAGGCATTCGACGCCGACCAGACGTTGTCGCCCTGTGACTGCAGGCCTTCCGGGTTAGAGAAGCTCGCCAGCACGATCTGACCCAGCAACTGGGTTTTCTGGTTGGAGTAGGTGCCGGTGATGGTGCCGTCATCGTTAATGGCGTAGCTGGTCAGATCGCCAGGCGCATAACCGTCCTGGGTCGGGCTGCCGAAAGTGGTGGCACCGGTGTTCTGCTGCAGGCTGCCCAGCATGCTCAGGGTGATCGGCTGGTTAGCTACTGCACCGTTGGCTGCGGTAGTCTGGCCGGCTGCCGGCACGTTCAGGGTTAACCCGACGGTGCCATCAGTACTGCTGCTGACAACAGCGCCGGTCGCATCCAGCTTGTCCATGCGGGTCAGCTTGCCGCTGGTGTCGAACGCCATTTTGAAGTCACCCGCAGATGAACCGGTGTTGGCATCAATCGCGTGCACGGTCCAGCTGTTGCTGGCAGTGTCTTTGACAAAGTACATATCGAGCGCGTGATCGTTACCCTGCGAGTCATAGACGGTCGCGGTGGTCTTCTTGTTGTAGCTGTCGGCGTTAGCAGTAGAGAACGTCGTCACTGTCGGTGCGGTGTCGGTTGAGTTCAGGTTCGCGACCAGGCCAGTGGTGGTGGTTGCGCGAGCCGGCATCTGCTCGGTCGGAATGCTGATCGCCACCGGGTTAGCACCCGCCTGGATAGTCGCTGGCGAGCCGCTGGCCGGATAACCGGTCACGTTCAGGCCCTGGGTGTTGATCAGGTTACGGTTAGCATCCAGCGTGAACTGGCCATTACGTGAGTAATAAACTGCGCCGCTGGTGTCGGTCATACGGAAGAAACCGTTGCCGCTCAGGGCGACGTCGAGGCCGCGGCTGGTGGTGGTGGTCGAACCGTCGTTAAAGTTCTGGATCACTGCCGCCACTTTGGTACCGAGGCCGACGTTAGAACCGGCGAACATATCAGCAAAGGCGATGGTGCTCGATTTAAAACCCGCTGTCGCGGAGTTGGCGATGTTGTTGCCGATGACATCAAGGTTACTTGAGGCAGCGCCAAGGCCGCTGACCGCTTGGGAAAATGACATGTGTGTGTCTCCTGTCTACAGGTTAATCAGAGAATCTGACGTACTTCGTCAAGGGAAGCGGAGCCCATGGTGCCGAGATCCAGTTTTGTGGTGTCGTTCGCGGTACTCACCCCATTGACGTAGGCGTAGTTAAGCGGTTGTGCCACCAGTTGTGTGCTGCCATTGCTTGCGGCAATCGCAACGCTGTATTTACCGTCTGGCGCGGTTGAACCGTCGCTCAGTTTGCCGTCCCACGAGAAGGTATGAACACCCGCGCTCAGTGCGCCGAGGTCAACGGTATCGATCACCGTGCCATTCGCATCTTTAATCGTGGCGGCGGTAGCAGTGGACGCCGAGGTCAGTTCAACCCCAAACGGCGTGGTCGTGCCGCTGCCAACCAGAACCTGCGAGCCGTTAACCATCACGCCGTGCCCAATCAGGGTCGAGCTTTGCAGCGACTGGCTGGTGCTGATCTGGCCGGAAATCGATCCCAGCGTGGTATTGAGTTTCTCAATCCCGCTCAGGGTGTTGATCTGTGCCAGTTGGGTGGTGAGCTGGCTGTTATCCATCGGATTGGTGGGATCCTGGTTCTGTAACTGGGTCACCAGCATGGTCAGGAACTGATTCTGCAGATCCTGCGCGCTGTTGCCGGTGCCACTGGTGCTGGAGGAGCTGAGGACCGTGGGGTCCAGCTTCTCATTAACGCCTACCGCGATAGCCATAATTGTTCTCCGTTATTGCCCGATCGTCAGGGTTTTCATCATCATCGACTTCACGGTGTTGAGGACTTCAACGTTCGCCTGGTAACTGCGTGACGCTGACATGGTGTTGACGGTCTCAGAGACCACATCCACGTTGGGCATTTTGACGTAGCCTTTGGCATCGGCCATCGGGTTACCCGGGTCATACACCAGTTTGGCGGGGGTCGGATCGTCCACCACCTTCGCCACTTTCACGCCGCCGGTGGCTGCGCCAGGCGCGGCATCGGTCTGGAATACCACCTGTTTGGCGACATAAGGTTGCCCATCCGGGCCGGTTACGCTGTCGGCGTTGGCCAGGTTACTGGCACTGACGTTTAATCGCTGTGATTGCGCGGTCATCGCTGAGCCGGCAATGTCAAAAATGTTCAGCAAGGCCATAATTATTGCCCTTGTAACACGCTCATCATGCCTTTGATCTGGCTACTGATAAGGGTGAGATCGGTTTGATATTTCAGGCTGTTATCCGCGAACTGAGTACGTTCACGGTCCATATCTACAGTGTTGCCGTCGGCGGCTGGCTGATCGGGAATGCGATAGAGCATGTCCATCGACGGTGCCGAGTTGGTCTGCGCTTCAATGTGGCGAGCTGACGTGACTTTTAACGCCATGCTGCTGCCTTCCGCACGACCATTGGCCATCACCCGACTCAGCTCGCTGGCAAAGTCGATATCCCGGGCCTGATAACCAGGGGTATCGGCGTTGGCAATGTTTGACGCCAGGATCTCCTGACGTTGAGCACGCAGGTTGAGGGCTTCCGTACCAAATTTCAGCGCCGCATCCAGTTTGTCGAGCATGGTTCCTCCGCGAATGAGAATTTCGAGCTGGCAGCTTAATTTGGAAAAGCAAGAGGTGATCGTCTGAATAAGGCCAAAAACCCACGCTATTTTGGCTCTTGAATAATTTTTGCTGCGCGTACACTCGTTGCCATCATCAGTGAGGAAAAGCACCATGCGTGGATATCAAACCCTGCTGGCCAGTCTGCTGGTCCTGATCGCCCTGCCGGTTACGGCCGGCGATCTCAGTGCACAACTGAACCAATTTTTTAAAGCGCGTGACCCCCAGCATGCCGACGGCATGACCGTGGTGGTCCGCACGCCGCAGGCCCAGTGGCCCGATTGCGACGCGCCGAAATTTACCCTGCCGGGCAACAGCCGCCTGTGGGGCAACATGAGCGTAGCCGCCAACTGCGGTGAGAATCGCCGCTACATTCAGGTGCAGGTGCAGGTCACCGGACCTTACCTGGTCGCAAACCGGCTGTTGACGCGCGGCAGCAGCGTCAGTGCGGCTGATTTCAGCCTGCAGACGGGCCGGCTCGATACCCTGCCGGCGCGTGCGCTGCTGAACGATGAGGCGGTAGCGGATGCCGTGGTGCTGCGTGACATCCAGCCGGGACAGCCGATTAATCCGTCGATGCTGCGTCAGCCGTGGCGGGTGAAGGCGGGTCAGAGCGTGATGGTGATTGCCAGTGGTGACGGTTTTGACGCCAGCGGCGAGGGTAAGGCACTGAACAATGCCACCCAGTCTCAGTGGGTGCGGGTGCGGATGGGAAATGGGCAGGTTGTCAGCGGTCGGGTGCGGGATGATGGGAATATTCTTATAACACTATAAAGCGTTAAAGAAGCCAGTTGTTCTGCCGATAGAAGAATCAACTAAGCAATTACGCTATTCTGATTCAGGTGGCAGACTCCCCTGACCGTACAGGAGCCCGAATATGAGCATCGACAGAACGCAACCGCTGAAACCCGCCAGCACCGTACAGAGCCGCGACACCAGCGAGCCCGCCAGCACCAAAGTGCGTCAAAGCACCACGCCAGCGGCCAGCACGCCAGCCGCCGCCCAGGTTAGCCTGAGCAGCGCGCAGTCACAGCTGATGCAGCCAGGCAGCCAGGACATCAACGTTCAGCGGGTTGAACAACTGAAAACCGCCATTCGTAATGGCGAACTTAAAATGGATACCGGCAAGATCGCCGACGCGCTGATTGCCGACACTAAGGCGTATTTAGAGGGTAACTAGTCCCCATGAGTAACTTGCTGACCACATTAGATAAGATGCAGGATGTGCTGGCATCGCTGTCAACCTTGCTGGAAGAAGAGCAGCAGCAGTTGGCAGCCGGAAACATTAACAGCAACCTGTTGCAGCGTATCACTGAAGATAAAGGTGCGCTGCTCAGTACGCTTAACTATCTGGATGAGATGCGCCGTACCGCCGAGCAAAGCCTGGCAACCTCGGCACCTTATCGTGGTCAGAGCGACATGGCGAGCCGCTGGCAACGTATTCAGCAGCACACCCGTCGCCTGCAGGATGCCAACGTGCATAATGGCCTGCTGCTGCAACATCAGATTCGTTACACCCAGGATGCGCTGGAGGTGCTGAAGCCGCACCAGACCCAGGCGTTTTATGGTCCCGATGGGATGGGTAAAGGCCAGGCCACACTCAGCCGCAAAGCCTGACGAGTGACTGAGCAAAAAAATCCCGCCAGCTTGCGGGATTTTTTGCATGCCTGTTTTTTATCAGACAGTTGTGCGTCGCGCATAATCGCGCAGCCGGAAGCCGAGCAGCCCGAGCGTCACGAAGTAAGCACCGCCCCCGACCGCACACACCGCCGCCAGTCGCAGCAGCCGCCACAGCATCGAACCCTGTTCCCAGGCTGGCATCCACTGCAGCATCGCAAACAGCGCCGCCGCCATCGCCAGCACCGCAATCAGCAGGCGAACCAGAAACCCTGTCCAGCCGGGCTGGGGTATAAAGATCTGCTTTTTACGCAGTTGCCAGTAGAGCAGTGCCGCATTGAGACAGGCCGCGAGACCAATCGACAGCGACAAACCGGCATGCTTTAGCGGACCAATAAACGCCAGGTTCATCAGCTGAGTCATAATCAGGGTAACAATCGCGATCTTAACCGGCGTTTTGATGTCCTGCCGCGAGTAAAAGCCCGGTGCCAGCACTTTGACCACAATTAAGCCCATCAGCCCGACGGAATAAGCGATCAGCGCCCGCTGGGTCATCGCCGCATCAAAGGCGGTAAACTTACCGTACTGGAACAGCGCTACGGTCAGCGGGCCAGAGAGCATCCCCAGCGCCACCGCACTCGGCAGCGCCAGCAAAAAGCAGAGGCGTAAGCCCCAGTCCATCAGCCGGGAATATTCATCGTGATTACCGCTGGCAAAACTTTTGGCCAGCGAAGGCAGCAGGATGGTGCCCAGCGCCACGCCGAGCACGCCGGACGGAAATTCCATCAGCCGGTCAGCGTAATACATCCACGAGACCGATCCTGATACCAGAAAGGAGGCGAAAATGGTGTTGATGATCAACGAGATCTGGCTGACCGAGACACCGAGAATCGCCGGTCCCATCTGACGCATGACCCGCCAGACGCCAGCATCACGCAGGTTCAGGCGCGGCAGCACCAGCATGCCGAGCTTTTTCAGGTGCGGCAGCTGATAACCGAGCTGCAGCACGCCGCCTGCCACCACCGCCCACGCCAGCGCCATCACCGGCGGATGGAAATGCGGTGCAGCAAACAGCGCGAAACCAATCATGCTGATATTCAGCAGGGTCGGGGCAAACGCCGGAACCGAGAAGCGGTTCCAGGTGTTCAGCACTGCACCCGCCAGCGAGGCGAGCGAAATCAGCATGATATAAGGAAAGGTCACCCGCAGCAGCGAACTGGTCAGCGCGAACTTATCGGCGCTGTCGGCAAAGCCCGGCGCCGTGACCATAATCACCCACGGCGCGGCGATCATCCCCGCCACCGTGACCAGCGCCAGCGCCAGCGTCAGCAGTCCGGAGACGTAGGCGAGGAACAGCCGCGTCGCTTCATCGCCCTGCTTACTCTTGTATTCCGCCAGAATCGGCACAAATGCCTGTGAGAAGGCGCCTTCAGCAAAGATACGCCGTAAAAGATTGGGCAACTTAAAGGCGACGAAAAATGCATCGGTCGCCATTCCGGCGCCAAACACCCTGGCCACAATGGCATCTCGGGCAAAGCCCAGTACGCGGGAAAACAGGGTCATGGAACTGACCGCTGCCAGCGATTTCAACAAATTCATAATTGACGGCGCATCCTGAAAAGAATCGGCAAAATGAGAGACTTAGCGCGGGCATCCGGATGATGCCCGGCGATAGTCTACTGCCACGGCGGGAAATGACCAGCACGGAGTGTTACAAGGCATTATTGTTGAGTGGCGTCACGCCACAGTTTTTCCACCACGCGCTGCGCCAGCAGGGCCTGGTCACCGCTGGTTTCGGGCATCGTCTGATTTTGCACGCACTGGATAAAATGGTGTGCCGCGCCGCTGAAACCGCGCTGCACCAGATGACTTTGCCAGGCGGGTGGCGGCGCGATCAGCAGGCCGCCTGCGGTTTCCTCCTGCCAGTCGCGCATTTCGCTGATATCGATGCATTTGCGCTCACACACCGCGCTGACCCGCTCACGCTGGCTGCCGGCACGCCGGTGCATGCTGGTGGTGATCGGCACGCCGCCCACGTTAAAGTGGTGTTCCGCGTAAAGCATCTCTCCCTGCGCGGTAGTGGTAATGCGCCCCTGCACTTCACTAAACGGCTGACCGCCGAGCCACAGCGCGGTATCCACCACGTGCAGATAGTCATCCAGCAGGGTAAAACGCAGATCGTGCGGTCCGACGCTGTCGCTGCGGTGCTTTTCAATCCGCAACGAGGCGACGCTGCCCATCTCAGCTTTAAGCTGCTGATAGCGTGGAGCAAAGCGACGATTAAAACCCACCATCAATTTGCGCTGCTGCTGGCCGGCAAGCTCAACCAGCGCTTCCGCCTGATCGAGGGTTTCCGCCAGCGGCTTATCGACGCAGACATCTTTGCCAGCCAGCAGCAGCGTCCTGACCACCTGATAGTGGCTCGCGGTGCTGCTGTGGACGAACACCGCATCGCAGGCGGCGGCCAGTTCGTCAATCGAGCTGAAACAGCGGATGCGAAAACTGTCGCAGACTGGCCGGGCTTTGGCCTGATTGGGCGAAAAAGCCCCCACCAGCGTCCAGTCAGTCGCCGCCGACAACACCGGCAGCCAGGCTTTCTGCGCGATGCCGCCCAGTCCCACCACGCCAATACGTAACGTCATTTCAGCTCTCCGTTTGCAGCAGTTGGGTGAGTTGCGCCTGCAGTTGCGCCACCTGATGTTCCAGCGCCGTGACGCGTGCAGCCAGCTCGCCCGGCTCTGCGGCGTCACTCTCGTGTGGCAATTCCGCCTCATCGCTCAGCAGATGGATAAAACGGTGTTCGCGCCGACCCGGTTCCCGCGGCAGACGCATCACCGTGGCGCTGTCATCACGCTGCTGCAGCGCGTTGAGCGTCTGTTCCACCTCACTAACATCGGTAAATTCATGCAGACGTCCGCTACGGGTACGCAGTTCACCCGGCGTCTGGGCACCGCGCAACAGCAGCAGTGTCAGCACCGCCACTTCCGCGCTGTTAAGCTTTAGCGTGCCAAAGGCGGAGTTGCAGAAGCGCTGAGCATATTTAACTACCCGCTGGCCCGATGCGCTGCTGGCGGTCACCAGATGCAATTTTTCCAGCTGATCGAGCTGATTTTGCACCTCGGTCTCGCTCAGGTTCATTACCGGCTCACGGTTCGATTTCTGATTACAGGCGCTGACCACCGCATTCAGGGAGAGCGGATACTGTTCCGGCGTCGTGACCTCTTTCTCCAGCAGACAGCCCAACACGCGCAACGCCTGCGCCGACAACGTCAATTTCATGCTGACTCCTTGTTATTATCCACGCCGATCAGACGTCCATTCCCGCCAGGTTAATGCCGTCAGGACGTGATCCTGCCAGCGGCCGTCGATCAACAGATAATCTTTGGCGTAACCCTCTTTTTCGAATCCGAGCCGCGCCAGCAAATCGCCGCTGCGCTGGTTGTGTGGCATGTAGTTGGCCATGATGCGGTGGATATGCTGCTGACGCTGCATATAGCGGATAGCCGACTGCAGCGCTTCAAACATCATGCCCTGCCCCTGCCATTTCTCGCCGAGTGAGTAGCCCAGATAACAGGCGTGGAACGAGCCGCGCAACACGTTGCTGAAATTAGCCACGCCGCGCACCTCGGTTTCATCGCTGTCCATCAGAATGAAATAGAATGCCGATCCCTGCTTATGCATATCGGTAATCAGCCCTAGACGCGCCTGCCAGCCTGAGGGATAGCAGTGGCTTTCATCGCGCACCGGCTCCCACGGCTTTAAAAACAGGCGGTTTTCTGCGTAATAATCTGCCAGCCGCCAGGCATCACGCTCGTGAACCAGACGGACCACCAGCCGGTCGGTGGTTAATCGCACCCTTGGCGCGGCAGAACGATAGCCAAACATCCTGACTCCTGAAATCAAAGGCTGATAAAGATGAGCCGTAATTACCCTGCTTTCACTATAACCGTCGCCTGGGCTGCGGTAAAACGTTACCCGCGATCAAGCTGCAAACACCTTGATTTTGCTCTGATATCGCCATTGATTTTGACGGTGATTACCGGCCCGGACCCGCTCTGACGCCGATCGGTTCCGCATCCGGCGCGGGTGGGTTTGCCCTGCCGCTTAATCTCTTCCATACTTTTTGGCGAGTCCGAAAACAGGATGAATTGATTCATGCTGTCAACAAAGGAGATCAGGATGAAGCTGTATATCTATGAACACTGCCCTTTCTGCGTTAAGGCGCGGATGATTTTCGGCCTGAAAAATCTGCCGGTTGAGCTGGTGGTGATGCTCAATGACGACGAAGAGACGCCCAAACGGCTGATCGGTCAGAAAATGGCCCCGATCCTGCAAAAACAGGATGGCAGCGCCATGCCGGAGAGCATGGATATCGTGCATTATATCGATCGACTGGAGGGCGAACCGCTGATCACCGGCGCCCTCAATCCGGCCATCGCTGACTGGCTGCGCCACATGAACGGCTATGTTAACAAACTGCTGTTACCGC
>Ga0308163_10002038_pt1 | contig 19698 bp, 16 predicted proteins | sample PhyTR1_FD_201037 | JGI IMG/M metagenome (GOLD analysis project Ga0308163, IMG submission 201037) | Phyllosphere microbial communities from UC Gill Tract Community Farm, Albany, California, United States - DLSLT.R1 | ecosystem: Host-associated > Plants > Phyllosphere > Unclassified | place: USA...
CAATCCAGTTCGATGACGTGGGTCAGCAGCCCCATTGGCGCCGCGATGTGTTGTTCGTGCACGCTCCAGGCGCCGCCGGTGTGCTCGGTTGCCAGAAAGTTTGTATCGCTCAGGCGGGTGAAGTAGGCCATGTCGGGTATCCGTTTGCTATGCGATCCACGATGGCCGCATGATTGATCAAATCGCTATCATAAGCCACGTTGTCAACGCGTGAAAACCAGGGCCGGGGCGGGGCTTCGACAAGCCAAGCGACCCGCGTTACATTTCTGGGGCGTACCCTTGACCAACTGGCTACCGATCTATATCATAACTCGCGTCCACATTGCTGCTTCACGGCAAGTGGTCATAGTTGAGTAATCGACTAGGAGACGTGGCCGAGTGGCCGAAGGCACATCCCTGCTAAGGATGCATACGGCTTATACCTGTATCGTGGGTTCGAATCCCACCGTCTCCGCCAGAACGTTTAAAAACCCGCTTCGGCGGGTTTTTTCATTGTTCGCGCTCTCTGCGCATCGCTCGATTGGACGACCGGTGTAAAATAGTCAAATGTTCATCTCCCGACAGCGACGACGGTACTTCGCATGGTTGCTCTGCGCATCCATGCTGATGACGGCATTGATGCCGGCGTTTTCGCGTACGTTCGCTGCGGACGGGGCGGCCAACGCCGTGTTGCTCGAGATCTGTTCGGCGATGGGCGTCGCCTACGCGAAGTCGCCGGACACCGATAGCTCCGACAAGCAAGCGTCCGTGATGAACGACTGTCCTTATTGCCGGGTTCACTTCGACGTGCCGGTGCTGCCGCCGGCGCCGGCCCCGCTCCCCCAGTTCAAGATCACCTCGGAACGGCCGACGCTGTTCTACCGTTCCCCGACGCCGCTGTTTACCTGGGTTGTCGCGAACCCGCGCGGCCCGCCCGCCGCCTGATATCCGCTTGATGCGTGCAAGCGGCGACAGCCGTCCTCGCACGCATATTCTGTTGTTCCAGATCGACGCTCACGACAGCGCCACCCATAGAGGCAGGCGCTGCCATTGCGCCGCCTGGCCTGGGGCCGTCCCATGGCGGCCCGGATATCCATTTCGCGTACCGATACCATGAACACTATTCTCCATTCGCCCGTGGCCCGCACCCGCGTCGCCACTCTTTGCGCGCTGGCGCTGCCACTGCTCGCCGCCAACACCAAAGTGGCCTTCGCCGCGGAGGACACCATCTTGCCCACCGTCGTCGTCACGGCACGGTCCGACAACGGCGGGCTGCATTCGAGCATCGGCACCGGCTCCAACCTCGACCTGAGCCGCTTCGACACACCGGCCAGCGTCGACGCCATCACCCGCGACCAGCTTGTGCGACGCGGCGACATCAGCCTGCTGGACGCCATCACCCGCGCGCCCGGCATCAGCGCCATGCCGCATCCGGGCAACGGCGGTTCGTCCGTGGCCGCGCGCGGTTTCACCGATTCCTTGTCCGTGATGCGCCTGTACGACGGCATGCGCCAGTACGGCGGCGCCGGCCTCACATTCCCGTTCGATTCCTGGGCCATCGAGCGCATCGAAGTGCTGCGCGGACCGGCCTCCGTCATCTACGGCGACGGCGCGATCGGCGCGGTGATCAACGTAGTGCCCAAGAAGCCGACGCGCGGCGCGATCCAGACCGAGCTGCAGGCCGGCCTGGGGACCGAGAACAGCCGCCGCTTCGCCCTCGGCAGCGGCGGCGCGATCGACCACCAATGGTCGTACCGCGTCGACGCCAGCACCGACCGTTCCGACGGATGGGTGGAGCGGGGCGAGTACAGCAACCGCGCCTTTTCCGGCGCGCTGCGCCTCGACATCTCGCCGCGCCTGAATGTACAGCTCGACGTGGCAAAGGGCAGGCAGAAGCCGATGAAGTACTTCGGCACGCCGCTCGTCGACGGCAAGCCCGATCCGGCCTTGGCGGAACAGAACTACAACGTCGCCGACAGCGTCATGCAGTACGACGACCGCTGGATCGACGTGCTGGTGAACTGGAGCCCGAACGACAACGTCAGCGTGCGCAGCCGCTTCTACGACATCGACAGCGACCGTCACTGGCGCGATGTCGAGGCGTACCGCTACAACCCGGCGACGCGCCTGATCGACCGTTCGGACGCGACCGAGATATACCACCAGCAATCGCAAACCGGCAACACCACCGACGCCGCGTTCAAAGGCAATGTGCTCGGTCTGGCCAACCAGTTTTCCGTCGGTTTCGACGTCAACTCCAGCGACTTCCGGCATATCAACAATACCTATGTCGGCAACGCGCCGTCGGTCGATCCGTACAATCCCGTGCCGGGGTCGTTCAGCAGTCCGGTGCCAACCATCCCGCGCTACGACAGCGACGCCAAACAGTATGCGCTGTTCGCCGAGAACCGCCTGGCGCTGGACGAGCGCTGGTCGCTGCTGGCGGGCGTGCGCTACGACCATGCGACCTTGCGCCGCAACGATCTGGTCGCCAATAAATTAGCCTACGACATGACTTCGACCAATGTCGGGTGGCGCCTGGGCACGGTGTTCCAGGTGACGCCTTCGCTGGCGCTGTACGGCCAGTACGCCAAGGCGGCCGACCCCATCAGTTCTTTGTTCTTCCTCTCGGCCGCCAACAGCCAGTTCAAGAACGCGACCGGCCGGCAACTCGAGGTCGGCGTCAAGCAGGCGTTCGCCCAGGGCGGCGGCGAATGGACGCTGGCGCTGTACGACATCACCAAAAACAATTTGCTGACGCGCGATCCCACCAATCCCGCCCGCAGCTTGCAGGTGGGCGAACGCAGCTCGCGCGGCGTCGAGGCGACGGTCACTGCGGCGCTGGCGCCGGGATGGAGCGTGGAGGCCAACGCCTCGTTGCTGCGCGCGCGATTCGAAGATTTCAGCGAGGCGTCCGGCGCGAGCCTCGTCTCGCGCGCGGGTAACACGCCGCCGGACGTACCAAAGCGCTTGGCCAACGCCTGGCTCAACTGGGAGCTCTTGCAGGCGTGGACCGCCAGCGCCGGGCTGCGCTATGTCGGCGAACGCAACGCCGACAATGCCAACACGCTCAAGCTGCCGTCGTACGCGGTCACCGACGCGTCCCTGCGCTGGAAGTTATCGGCCGACACCAATGTGACGCTGCGGGTCGCCAACGTCTTTGACAAGCGCTACTTCACGACCGCGTACTACACGCCGACGCAGTGGTTCTACGGCCAGGACCGGCGCGCCGACATTCTCGTCAACCACCGCTTCTGACCGGGAGCCGCCATGCGACGCTATATTTACCTGCTACATCGGTGGACCGGCATCATCATGTGTGTGTTGATGGCGCTGTGGTTCGTCAGCGGCGTGGTGATGCTGTTTGTCGGCTATCCCAAGCTGACGCCCTGGGAGCGCCTGGCAGCGCTGCCGCCCTTGCCACAAGCGGGTTGCTGCATCGCGCCGGCGCAGGCGCTGGCGAAAAGCGCCGCGCCTGCCGGCGTCCGGCGCCTGACGCTGACCTCGATCGCCGGCCGGCCGCACTATCTGTTGTTGGAAGGCGATGGCCGGTACACGGCGGTCGACGCTGTCAGCGGCGCGGTGCCCGGCCGGGTGGACCAGCGCGCCGCGATTGCCGCCGCGCGCAGCTTCAAGCCCGGGGCCGGCCTCCACTACCTGGGATTGATCGAAGAAGACCGCTGGACCCACTCGCGCGCCTTGAATCCGCATCGGCCATTACATATCGTGGACCTCGCTGACGAGGCGTCGACGCGGGTCTATGTATCGTCCTCGACCGGCCAGGTCGTGCTGGACGCGCCGCGCGCCGAGCGCTACTGGAACTTCGTCGGCGCCTGGTTGCACTGGCTGTACATGATACGCCAGCAGCACACCGATCTGGTGTGGACCTGGGCCCTGATCGGCCTGTCCGCAGTGGGTGTGCTGTCGGCGGTGACCGGGCTGGTGAACGGCGTGTGGCGGTGGCGCTTCAGCGGCCGCTACAAAAGCGGCCGGCGCACGCCGTACCGCGAGGCATACATGCGCTGGCACCATATTCTTGGTCTGGCTTTCGGTCTGGTGTTGTGCACCTGGGTCTTCAGCGGGTTGATGTCGATGAATCCGTTCAACATCTTTAGCGCAAAGGGCGCGCGTCCCGACGCGATCGCGATGCAGGGCGGATCGCCGGCGGCCTTGCGCTTGCCGGAGACGGTACAGCAAATAATGGCGCGCTTGCGGGCCGGGTCGTTCGCGCCGCGCGAGCTGGAATGGAGCGTATTGAATGGCCAGCCGTTCGTTCTCGCGCGCGATGGCGTGAACGACACCCGCATCGTCGTCCCAACTGGCGAAGGCTTGCGTGTGATGACGTCCTGGCCCGTGACGCAACTTGAACAGGCTGCGCGTCGCCTGTTGCCTTATCCGGTAACGTCGTTTGCCATGCTGAGCAACTACGATGCGCAGTATTTCGCGCGCGAGCAGGCGTCCATGTATGGCGCCAACGAACGCCGCCTGCCGGCCTTGCGCGCGGTATTCTCCGACCCGGCCGACACATGGGTATATCTGGATGCCCGCACCGGCCAGATCGAGCTGAGCGCCGATAAAGACCAGCGGCTTGGACGCTGGCTGTTCAACCTGCTGCACAGCTGGGATCTTCCGGTGCTGCTGACGCCGGCCTGGCCACGCGAGGCTGCCATCATCGCCCTCAGCATCGGCGGTTTGCTGCTGAGTATGACGGCGGTGGTGATCGCGCTGCGCCGCCTGCGCAACATGCTCAAGAACAACGCGGCGGTTTCCGGTTCCCAGGCGAGCGCAACTAGTGGAGAATGTGATGTTGCTTACCAACCCGCCGGACCCCGGAACCGCCAACGATGAAGCCAAGCCGCCGCAGCCACACGCACGCCAGATTGTTCAGTCACTGCCTCGCCGGCATCCTGCTGGCGAACACCGGCCCCGCCGCCGCCGCGGAGCCGCCCAGGATCGAGGTGCGCGGCAGCCAGATATTGGGGCCCGATCAGCAGGACAGCGGCGAGGCGGACTGGCTGGCACGGCTGAACAACTGGAAGCGCGACACCACCGGGCAGCACGCCCCGTGGCTGGCGGCGATGCGCGCGTGGCGCACCGACCAGCTCGCTAAGACCGGCTATAACGACGCCCAGTACCGGCGCCCGGAGCTGCTTTGGACACAGCGCGATTTCGTGCAAACCCAGGCGATGATGGAAGACCGTTACCTGTACGATCCAGTGACCCGGCGCTACACCGTTGACCGCTTCCTCGACGATTTAAAGCAACGCTACGGCGGTATCGACAGCGTGTTGCTGTGGCCGGTGTATCCAAACATCGGCATCGACCACCGCAACCAGTGGGACCTGCTGCGCGACCTGCCCGGCGGCGTGGCCGGGGTCCAGCAAATGATCAAGGATTTCCACGCGCGCGGCGTCAAGGTATTTTTCCCGACCATGCCATGGGACACCGGCACGCGCGACCCGGGCACGAGCATCCACGAGGCGACGGCCGCGCTGATGGCCGAAATCGGCGCAGACGGCATCAACGGCGATACGATGTTTGGCTTGCCGCTGGAATACCGCACCGCCGCCGACGCCACCGGCCACGCCATGGCGCTGGAGCCGGAGCTATTGTTCAGCGACGACCGCATGCTCGCCTACAACAATCAAAGCTGGGGTTACTGGCCGGCGTCGTCGGTGCCCTTGGTCAGCAAGTGGAAATGGCTGGAGCCGCGCCATCAGGTCCATGTATGCGACCGCTGGGCCACCGACCGCACCACCTTGCTGCAGGACGCCTTCTTCAACGGTGTCGGCGTGCAAAGCTGGGAAAACGTCTGGGGCTGGTGGAACCGGTTCACCCCGCGCGACGGCGAGGCCTTGCGTCGCATCTCGACCATTTATCGCGCCTTCCCCGAGCAACTGGTCAGCAGCGAATGGCGGCCACATGTGCCGACCTTGCACCACGGCGTCTATGCCAGCGAATTTCCGCTTCCCGGCAAAACGCTGTGGACGCTCATCAACCGCACCGACTGGCGCATCGACCAGCGCGTCATGCGCGTCCCGCATGCGGAGGGGCAACGCTACTTCGACGTCTGGGATGGCAGGGAAATGACGCCGGCGCTGGCGAACGGTTACGCCGAACTCAGCGTTGCGCTGGAATCGCATGGGTACGGCGCCGTGCTGCGCGTCGATCGCGGTGTCGATGTGGCCGGCCTGCAGTCGACGTTGAAGGCGCTTGCGCACCAAGCCGCGCGGCCGCTGGAATCGTACTCGAATGCCTGGACGCCGCTGCAGCAGAAGATGGTGGCCATCGCCGCCACTCCGGTGGCGCGCGCCACGCCGCCCGGCATGGTCAAGGTGCCCGGCGCTCTGTTCGACTTCCAGGTGCACGGCGTCGAGATCGAAGGCGAGAACAAGCCCGGCCTTGACGTGCAATATCCATGGGAACCGGTGGCGCGCCGGCACCATGTGCGCAGCGTGCCGATCAAAACCTTCTACATCGACAAGCACCTGGTCACCAATGCGCAGTTCAAGCAATTCCTCGATGCCAGCGGCTACCGGCCGGCGGACGCGCACAATTTCCTGCGGCATTGGATAGGCGGCGCCCCGAAGGCGGACGACGCGCAGCGTCCGGTGGTGTGGGTGTCGCTGGAGGACGTGCGCGCCTACCTGCGCTGGGCCGGCAAGCGCTTGCCCAACGAGTGGGAGTGGCAGTACGCCGCGCAGGGCGGGGACGGCCGTCTCTACCCGTGGGGCAACGAGTGGAACGCGGCGATGGTGCCGGCGCCGGAAAAGGGCAGGGAATTGACCGCACCGGAAGCGGTCGGCCAGCGGCCGCAGGCGGCCAGCCCGTTCGGTGTGGAGGATCTGGTGGGCAACGTCTGGCAATGGACCAACGAATTCGCCGACGATCACACCCGCACGGCGGTACTGCGCGGCGGCAGCTATTACCAACCGCAAAATTCGTATTGGTATTTCCCGCAGACGTACAAGCTCAACGAGCACGGCAAGTACTTGTTAATGGCGCCGTCCAAAGACCGGTCGGGCGCGCTGGGCTTCCGCGGCGTCAAGGACGCGGCTGAAGGTACGCCGCCCGGCCGGACCGCCGATCAAGCCCGCGCCAGGTAACGGCGCCGCCGGACCCGGCCGCCGCAGGCCGATGTTAGCCGTTCTGGCCCTGGAGTCGCGCATTCGACGGCCCCTTCAAGAAGTGACCGGCCGCGATGCCGCCGACCAGCGCCAGGACCAGCGCGGTGGTGCTGCCGGAAAAACCGACCACGCCGCTGGCGGCGATGGTGCCCGCCTTGCGGCCGACCAGTTGCAGGCGCCGCTTGGTCATCTGCACCCCCAGCTCACTGAGCTCATCGGCGCCGAGCAGTTTCTCGGCGCTCGGTAGCAGCACGGTTTCCTCGTCGGCCACGTGGTGGATCACGAGGCGCATCAGGTCCATCAACAGCCGGTCGTGGCGCTCGTCAACCTCGTCGCTGGCGCGCAGCTTTTCGATCAATTGGCGCATCTCGTCGTGTTCCGGTTCGCTTTTACCGACCACCGGGTCCGAACTGATGCGGCGCATGACGGGATAAAAGCATTCTTCCTCGAGCGTGGCATGGATTTCCAGCGCGGTACATATATGGGTGATGAGCGCCTTTTTTACCCGTGGCTTGGCGCCTGCGGTGTACTGGTGAAAGGCGAGCAACACGTGGCTGTGATCCATGCGGATCATGTCGGTGATGGTAGGGCTGAGTTTGCTGAGCGTGAACATGGCTGACTCCTTTATGGTAAGCGATCGGACCGCGGGACTTCGCCTCCGGCGGCGCGCGCCGGAGAGGATGGCCTTATTTGGGACGGGCGGCGGCGATGGCCGGGGCGGTGAGTTTCCATGCCGCCAGCAGCGTCCCGCCCACCAGCAGCGACATGAACAGCGGCTTGCCGCGCGTGCTCAGGTACGTATAAGTGGAGCGTTCATGCACTTTGCTGCGGTGACCGCCCATTCGCTCCTGCAGCTCCATACCGTTCGAGGCGTACAGCGAGTCGGCGCGGTTGGGCACCGCTGGCTGATCCTTTTGCTGTTGCTTAAACATAAACAGGTTCATGAATTTGTCCATCGCGCGCGGCGCCACCTTGCTCTGCATCGAAATCAGTTTCGACGCGCCGCCGACATAGATGTCGCGTTGCATGTTCTCGGCTGCGTAGAGAATGGCATCGGCCACCAGTTCGGGTGCGTACAGCGGCGCTGGCAACTCAGGCTCTTTCTCCATATAGTTGCGTGCATGGCCGGTGAACAGCGTATCGATGCCGGCCGGCTTGACCAGCGTGACCGAGATGGGCACGTTGTCCTTCTCGATCTCCATCCGCAGCGAATCGGTGAAGCCTTTGACCGCATGCTTGGAGGCCGAGTACATGCCTTGTAGCGGCGCCGCGCGGTCGGACAGTTCGCTGCCCAGGTTGATGATGGCGCCGCCGCTGTCGCGCATCAGCTCCAGCGCCACCAGCGAGCCGTGCACCACGCCCCAGAAGTTGGTCTGGAATAGTTTCTCCTGATCGACCAGCGGTACGTCCTGGGTGCGTCCGAAGATGGAAATGCCGGCGTTGTTGACCCAGGTATCGATGCGGCCATAACGTTGGATCGCGGCGCGGCCCAGGGCTGCGACCTCGTTCTGGGCGCCGACGTCGGTCGGCACTGCCAGCGCTTCGGCGCCGGCTGCGCGCAGTTCGGCCACCAGTGTGTCGAGCGCGGCGTGGTCGCGCGCCGCCAGCACCAGGCTGGCGCCTTTGCGCGCGGCGGCGCGGGCGGTGGTCAGGCCGATGCCGCTGGTGGCGCCGGTGATGACCATTACTTGTGAATTGAGAGGTTTCAATCGAGTTGGCATAGTTTTCTCCGAAGAAAGTTGGGGCTGGGGTTGGGTTAGGATCAGGGTTGTGCTTCATCGCTCGCGCTTGCCCACGGCATGTCGCGATTGCTGCGCGCGCCGGTTTCGGTGGCGCTCACGGCGATCAGGCCGACGTCGATGGCCGGATCGAACAAGGTCAACGCGCGCTGCAACGCCGCCGTCAAGCGCATGCCGCCGGCCAGCCAGCCGTGCACCGTGTGCGCCAGCAGGTGGCGCACGATGTGCTCGCCGATGCCGGTGACGGCCACCGCGCCGGCCGGGCCGGCGTAGAAGCCGGCGCCGATGATGGGCGTGTCGCCCACGCGGCCAAGCAGGGCCGGCGCGCAGCCGCCGGTGGAACCGGCCACGGCGAAGTTGCCGGCGGCGTCGCGCACCACCGCGCCGACGGTGTCGCAGGCTTGCCTAGGCGCAAGCGCCAGCGGCACCGGATAGTTCCAGTGGTGCGCAAAGCTGGCGTTGTCTACGCCGGGAACCAGGCGCTTGCCCTGCTGCATATCTTCAAGCATCGCGCTGTGTTTGCGCAGCGCCTGCGCGGTGGTCGGATCGTGGTCGCCGGCGCCGACGTGGCGCGCGAACCGCAGCGCACCTTCGCCGCACAGCAGCCAATGTGGCGTGCCCGCCACGGCGGCCGCCACCTCCACCGGATGGCGCACGCGGCGCAGTGCCGCCACGGCGCCAAGACGGCCCAGGCTGTCCATGACGGCGGCATCCATCTCGATGGTGACGCCGTCCATGCGCAGCACCGAGCCGGTGCCGGCGTTGAATCGCGGATCGTCCTCGAGCACGCGCACCGCCGCCACCGCCGCTTGCAGCGCGTCGCTGCCGTCGCGCAACCGTTGCACGCCGGCGTGGGCTGCCGCCACGCAGCCGTCCCTGTCTTGCATATCGGCGCCGGCGCCGCCATGCGCGACGACCACCGGCGCTTGCCGGGATAACATCGGGTTCAAAATAGCTGCTGTCATCGGGTGCAAATGATGGGGAATCGGAGCTGTCATGATGCTCGCACCGGTCGCCGCGCGATGTAGGCGTTCGTCGAAGGGAAGGGTAGGACTCCGGCGTATGAAGATGAGCGCGTCAAAGCTGCGCAAGCGTGCGCTGACACACAGTCGGCATCGGGCGCGCTGGCTAGAGTGAAGGCTAACCATTTCAGGAATTTACATGGACGACCATCTCACTGCCGCGCCGCGCGCTGCGGCCATCACCACTTATCCCATCAATCTGCGCATCAACGGCGTACCGCACCGCTTCGAGGTCGAGGCCTGGGTGACTTTGCTGGACCTGCTGCGGGAACGCGCCGCTTTGACGGGAAGCAAGAAAGGCTGCGACCAGGGACAGTGTGGCGCTTGCACCGTGTTGGTCGGCGGCAAGCGCATCAATTCTTGCCTGACCCTGGCGGTCATGCAAAACGGCAAGGACATCACCACTGTCGAGGGCCTGGCCGATGGCGCGCAGCTGCATCCGCTGCAGCAGGCCTTCATCGAACACGACGCCTTCCAGTGCGGCTACTGCACGCCGGGGCAGCTGTGTTCGGCAGTTGGCTTGATGAACGAGGGCCAGGCCAACAGCGTGGCCGAGGTGCGCGAGCTGATGAGCGGCAACGTCTGCCGCTGCGGCGCCTATCCGGGCATCGTTGCCGCAGTGACCGAGGTCATGGGCATGCCCGAGCGCAAGGACAATCCCGACCGGCCGTATCTGCCGGGGACGGTGCCGGCATGAATCCAATCACCTACCTGGAAGCCGGCGACGTGACCGGCGCGCTGTATCACAGCGAGCAACCTGGCCGGGCGTTCATCGCCGGCGGCACCAACCTGATCGACCTGATGAAAGAGCAGGTGATGCGCCCGCACGCGCTGGTCGACATCAACAGCCTGGCGCTGGCCGAGATCACGCCAAGCGCGTCCGGCGGCTTGCTGCTGGGCGCGACCGCGCGCAACGCCGACACCGCCTACCACCCGCTGGTGCGCGACGGCTATCCGCTGCTGAGGGCGGCGATCCTGGCCGGCGCCTCGCCGCAGATCCGCAACATGGCCAGCAATGGCGGCAACCTGCTGCAGCGCACCCGCTGCCATTATTTCTACGACATCGGCACCGCGTGTAACAAACGCGATCCCGGCAGCGGCTGCGCGGCCATCGGCGGCCTGACCCGCCAGCACGCGATCCTCGGCGCCAGCGCGCACTGCATCGCCACCCATCCATCGGACATGTGCGTGGCGCTGGCCGCTCTGGAGGCGGTGGTGCACGTTGAATCGGCCGCCGGTGCGCGGCAAATCGCCTTTGCCGACTTCCACCGGCTGCCAGGTGAGCATCCGGAGCAGGACACCACCCTGGCGCCGGGCGAGCTGATCACCCAGATCGAGCTGCCGCCGGCCGAACGCTTCGCGGCCCACTCGGCCTACCTGAAATTCCGCGACCGCGCCTCGTACGCGTTCGCGCTGGTGTCGGTGGCGGCCATGCTCGACGTCGGCGACGACGGCGTGGTGCGCGACGCCCGCCTGGCGCTGGGCAGCGTGGCCCACAAGCCGTGGCGCGTGCCGCTGGCCGAGGCGGCGCTGGTCGGCCGCCCCGCCGGTGCGGAGACGTTCGCGCACGCGGCCGAGCTGCTGCTGTCCGGCGCCCAGGGGCAGGGCGAGAACGACTTCAAGATCACGATGGCGCGCCGCGCCGTGATCCGCGCGCTCGAGCAAGCGCTCGAAGGCACGCATGACAATTCCCATGAATATGCCGGCAAGGAGCCACTGTGACCGATCTGATTCAAGCATTGCGCACCCCCGTGGCGGACCAGGGCACCGGCGCCGTCAACATTGGCATGGCCGTTTCCCGCGTGGACGGCCGCGACAAAGTCACCGGCCAGGCACGCTACGCGGCCGAGTACTGGCCTGACGCCAGCGCCGAACCATTGCTGTACGGTGTGGTCGTCAGCGGCAGCGTCGCCAAAGGCCGCATCACGGCGATCCGCGCCGCCGCCGCGCTGGCCGTGCCAGGCGTGGTCGACGTGATCACGCACGAAAACCGGCCGCGCATCCGTTCCTTCGACATTTTCTACAAGGACATGACCGCGCCTGGCGGCTCGCCATTCCGCCCGCTGTACGACGACAAAGTGCTCTACAGCGGCCAGCCGCTGGCGCTGGTGGTGGCCGAGACGTTCGAGGCGGCGCGCTACGCCGCCGCGCTGGTGGAGATTGACTATGATGTCGAACCGCACGAAACCTATCTGCTGCAACATCGCGGCCGCGCCTACACGCCGAGCCGGCTGAAGGCCGGCTACACGCCGCCGCCCGACACCAAGGGCCACCCGGACGACCGCTGGGACACGGCCGCCTTCCGCATCGAGGGCGAGTACTACAGCGGCGTCGAGCACCACAATCCGCTGGAAATGTTCGCCTCGACGGTGATACGCGGCGCAGACGGCCACCTGACCATCTACGACAAAACCCAGAGTTCGCAGAACAGCCGCTGGTACGTCTCGCACGTGTTCGGCCTGTCCAAGGACAAGGTCACCGTGCGCAATCCCTACGTGGGCGGCGCCTTCGGTTCCGGCCTGCGGCCGCAGTACCAGCTGCCGCTGGCGGTGATGGCCGCGCTCAAGCTGGAGCGCTCGGTGCGCGTGGTGCTCACGCGCCAGCAGATGTTCAGCTTTGGCCACCGGCCCGAAACCCAGCAGCGGGTCCGGCTGGCGGCCGAGGCGGACGGCACGCTGAGCGCCATCATCCATGAAGCCGTGGCCGAGACCTCGCGCATCGAGGACTACGTCGAGGTGGTGGTCAACTGGTCGGGCGAGCTGTACGCCTGCGAGCATATCCGTCTCGGCTACAAGCTGGTCGATCTCGACCACGCCACCCCGATCGACATGCGGGCGCCGGGCGCGGCGCACGGCGTGCACGCGCTGGAAGTGGCGATGGACGAGTTGTCCTACGAATTAAAGATGGACCCGCTGGCGCTGCGCTTGAAAAACTACGCCGAGGTCGATCCCAGCCACGGCCTGCCGTATTCGACCAAGGAGCTGCGCGCCTGCTACGAGCAGGGCGCCGCCCGTTTCGGTTGGGACAAGCGCCCGCTGGAGCCGGGCACAATGCGCGAAGGGCGCGAGCTGATCGGCTGGGGCATGGCCACCGGCATGTGGGACGCGATGCAGATGTTCGCCCGCGCCAGTGCCGTGCTGCACGCGGACGGCAATTTGGTGGTGAGCAGCGCCGCCACCGACATCGGTACCGGCACCTACACGGCAATGAGCATCATTGCCGCCGACGCCATGGGGCTGCCGCTGGAGCGGGTACGCTTCCAGCTGGGCGACTCGACGTTGCCGGTGGCGCCGATCGAAGGCGGCTCGTCGCACGTCGCCACGGTGGGTTCGGCGGTGGATGGCGTGTGCGACAAGCTCAAGGAACGTTTATTCAAGATGGCCAGGAAGATGGACGGTTCGCCGCTGGCCAAGGCGCGTCTGGCCGACGTTGAATTCGCCGCCGGCGGCGTGCGCCTGATCGCGCGGCCGGAGGTTGCGGTCTCGCTGACGGACATCATGGCCGCCAGCGGCGAGGCGCGCATCGAAGAGAAATACATGATGCTGCCCAATATGCTCAAGCAGATGAAGTACCAGCGCGCCACGCACTCGGCGGTGTTCGTCGAGGTGCGGGTCAATCCGGAGTTCGGCACAGTGCGCGTGACCCGGGTGGTCAGCGCGGTGGCGGCAGGGCGTATCATCAATGCCAAGACGGCGCGCAGCCAGATCATCGGCGGCGTGGTGTGGGGCATCGGCCAGGCGTTGCACGAGGAAACCTTTTGCGACCATCACGAGGGGCGTTTCATGAACCATAACCTGAGCGAGTACCACGTCTCGGTCAATGCCGACATCCACGATATCGACGTCATCTTCGTGCGCGAGGACGACCGCATCGTGAGCAAGATCGGCGCCAAGGGTGTCGGTGAGATCGGCCAGGTGGGTGTGGCGGCGGCCATCAGCAACGCCATCTACCACGCCACCGGGCGGCGCCTGCGCAGCACGCCAATGACGCCGAACAAGGTTATGCTGCCGTAGACTACAGTGGAGAATGACATGCCGATAAAAACCGTGGACGGCTACGAGATCGACTACACCGCCGAGCCGTTGGAGGGTTGCGACGATTGGGGCGCTTACGTCGCGGTCTTCGCGCCGTCCGACAATCCGATGCACATGAATAACATCGTGCCGAAAAAACGCGTTGCGGCCGATGTCGCGCTGACCAGCGAGGCGATGGCCGAGCAGCAGGCCGAGACGGCGGCCATGGAGATCCTGCGGCAATTGCAGCCCGGGCCGGCCTGAGCCGCGACGCCGGTCGCCAGGACGGTGGGTAGAACCTTCGATTGTGGAGTTATCTATGAATATGTTGTCGTCCGGTGATCTGGTCAAGCCCAAGCTAGGCGGTCCGGAAATGATCGTGGTCGGCGTCGCGGACTTCCACCGCGACCGGCCGGAGGCCTTGTCGGTGTTTTGCGTGTGGGACGAAAACCATTTCTTGCATGAGGAAGTATTTCAGACCAGGCACCTGGCGCTGATCCGCAAGGAGCGCCGGCGCGCGATGCGCCGCTCCGACCGCGAATACCGCGCCTGTGCGCCGAGCGAGCCCACCGGCGGCATCGACCTGCAGGATGTGTCGCTATCGCTGGACGGGCAGCGGGTAACGTTCTATGTGCAACTGTCGACGATGGCGCGCAAGTTCGCACTGATCTCGGCCGGGGCACTGACCGCGGCGTTTCCCGAGATCGGTGGCGGCGCGCTGGCGGCGTTCCAGGCCCATCGTGCGCTGATCAAACTGGCGTGCCAGCGCAAGATCCGCGCCTATCCGGGCTTTCCCGTGCTGATTTTGCACGCGACCGATTTCGAGTAGGCGACCGCGGCCACGCCCTGCGGCGCGCTTGGGCTATTTTCTGTGCGGCCTTGGTGAATATCATAATTGCCGAACCCGGCTTACCCGCAGACAATAGCGGAAAAGGGGACAGCATATGATATTTACGAACTCAAGAAATCGCGTGGCGGCTGGTGTCATCGCCGTCTGGCTGCTGGCGGGCCACGCCCTGGCGGCGGTCACGGTCGGCGCCGACAACGCCAATTTGCAGTACACCGGACGGGTCGACCAGCGCAACGCCGCAGCCCCGGTCATCTCCTGGCCCGGCACCAATATCGAGGGCAACTTCACCGGGACCACGCTGGCCATCAAACTTGACGACCAGCTCGGCAAGAACTTTTTCGACGTCTACATCGACGGCGATCTGTCGCGGCCGGTGCTGGTGCAGGCCGAGAAGGGCGGCAAAACCTATCCCGTGGCCGACAAGCTAAAGCCCGGACCGCACCGTTTTCTGATCACCAAGCGCTCCGAGGGCGAAGAGGGCGCCACGGTGTTCCAGGGCCTGGAACTGGCGGACGGCGGCAAATTGCTGGCGCCGCCAGCGCGCAAACAACGGCGTATCGAGTTCTTCGGCGACTCCATCTCCAGCGGCATGGGCAACGAGTCGCCGGCCGACGGTCCCGACCATCTGGTCAAGGACAAGAACAGCTTCATGTCGTACGCGTCGATCACCGCGCGCGCGCTGGACGCCGAGATGCATCTGATCTCGCAAAGCGGCATCGGCGTGATGATCAGCTGGTTCCCGTTTACGATGCCGGATTTCTACGACCAGCTGAACGCGGTCGGCAACAACGATAGCGTATGGGACTTCAAGCAGTGGACGCCGGACGTGGTTGTCATCAACCTGTTCCAGAACGACAGCTGGCTGGTCGATCGCGAGAAGCGCCTGTCGCCGGTGCCCGACGACGCCCAGCGCGTGGCCGCGTACCGGAAATTTGTCGAGACGATCCGTTCCAAGTATCCGAACGCCTACCTTATCTGCGCGTTGGGCAGTATGGACGCCGTCCGGCCCGGTTCCAAATGGCCGGGCTACGTGCGCACCGCCGTCGATCAGATGCGCGACCAGAACAAGGATGCCCGCATTGATACCGTGGTGCTGCCGTACACCGGCTTCAACGGCCATCCGCGCATTCCGCAGCACCGCGACAATGCCGCGCTGCTGACCGCAGTGATAAAGGAGAAAATGGGCTGGTAACCCGTATATCAAAGTTATCAGTACCCATGAATAATTTATATACGGACCGGCTTTGGGCTGCGTGTCAAAAAAATACTGGATATACTGCGCCGTGATAACTGCCGGGCTACGCCTTCGCAGCGGCTTGATCCATCCTTTTGTTCGGTATTTTTTTGGGAGTTCCACGCACTATGACCAGTTTTATTTCGAGGCTACACAAGCAAACGCGGGGCTTCCCGAGCATCGGTTTGCTGGCGCTGGCGGTGAGCGCGGCGGCCAGCGCCGCGACCACCAGCCTGAATCAGTCGTGGGAGTTCCACCGCGACGACGCCAAGGCCGCCGGCACGGTCGACAAGGTGCCGGCCAACGGCTGGACCAAGGTCGATCTGCCGCACACCGCCCGCCTCGAAGCGAAGATCCCGGTCAACTCCTGGCAGGGCAGTGCCTATTACAAGAAAACCTTCGATGCCAAAGTGGCGTCCGGCGAGCAAGCCGTCTTGCGTTTCGAGGGCGCTATGAACGTGGCCGACGTCTGGGTCAACGGTAAGCACCTGGGCACGCACCTGGGCGGCTATCTGCCGTTCTCGTACGACATCACGACGCATCTGAAGGCCGGCGGCGCCAACGAGCTGGTGGTGCGCATCAATAACGAAGACAACGCCATCACCGGTCCGAAACCGTTGAAGGACCTCGATTACATCCAGTACGGCGGCATCTATCGCGACGTCACGCTGAGCATCAAGCCTGCTGTGCACATCAGCGACGAAATGCTGTCCAATACCGAGGCGGGCGGCGGTGTGTTCATCACCTATCCGCAGGTGGATAAAAAGGCGGCCACCGTGCGCGTCAAGGCCGAGGTGTGCAACACCGCCGGCGAAGCGCGGACCGCGCAACTGAGCCAGCGCCTGTTGTTCAAGAACGCGCGCGTTGCCGATGGCGCCGAAAGCATCGAGCTGGCCGCCGGCGAATGCCGCCACGTCACCCGCGACTTGAAGGTCGCGCGTCCGCAATTGTGGTCGCCCAAGTCGCCGAACCTGTATTCGCTGCAGACCACGGTGTCGAGCAAAGGCGCGCAGGATGTGGTCACCTCCCGCGCCGGCATCCGCCGCATCGCGCTTGAAAAGGGCAAGTTGCTGATCAACGGCGAACAGACCTTTTTGCGCGGCGTGAACCGGCATCAGGAGTTCCCGTATGTCGGCTACGCGTTGTCGCCGCAGGCGGACTACCGCGACGCGCTGCTGATCAAGCGCGCCGGCTTCGATTATGTGCGCCTGTCGCACTACCCGCACTCGCCGGCCTTTATGGCCGCCGCCGATGAACTGGGGCTGATGGTCTTGCCGGGCATTCCGGGCTGGCAGTACTTTAATCCCGATCCGGCGTTTGCCACCCAGGTGCTGAAAACCTGTAGCGACATGGTGCGGCGCGACCGCAATCATCCAAGCGTGCTGGCGTGGGAATGCTCGCTGAATGAAACGCAGATGCCCGATCAGCTGATCGAGAAACTGCACAAGACCGTGCATCGGGAATATCCTGGCGACCAGGCATATTCCGCCGGTTGGGTGCCGCAGACCTACGACGTCTACCTGCAGGCGCGCCAGCACCGTCTGGACGACAAGAAGCCGCTGCCGAACAAGGCGCTGATCGTGTCCGAGTACGGCGACTGGGAATACTACGCGATGAACGCCGGCTTCAATCAGACGGCGTGGGGCGATCTGAAAGAGGCCGACCGCAGCAGCCGCCAGTTGTTGGCCGATGGCGAGAAGCGCCTGCTGCAACAGGCCAAGAATCTGGCCGAGTCGCACGACGACAACTTCAAGACCGGCGCCGTGGCCGATGGCTATTGGGTGATGTTCGACTATGGCCGCGGCTATGCGCCGGATCTGGAATCGTCCGGCGTGATGAGCATCGACCGCTTGCCGAAGTTCTCGGCCGAGTTCTTCCGCTCGCAGCGCAGCGCGTCGGAAACGTCGGCGAAGTGGGGCGGTGGTCCGATGGTCTTCATCGCCAGCCACTGGACCAAGGATTCGCTGCCGCAGGTGCGGGTGTTCAGCAACACCGACGAGGTTGAGCTGTTCTTGAACGGTAAGAGCTTGGGCAAGGTCAAGAGCGGCCCGTCGAAAACGCATCCGAACCTGGCGCATCCGCCGCTGGAATTCGATGCCGGCCAATTCCAGGCAGGCACGCTCAAGGCGGTCGCTTATCTGGAAGGCCGCAAGGTGGCCGAGCATATCGTGCAAACGCCGGCCGAGCCGGTCAAGCTGGGCGTGGCGGTCGACGATCTGGACGTCAAATCGACCGATGGCGACCTGGTGTTCATCCGCGCCAGGCTGCTCGACGCCAACGGCACCGTCGTGCCGGAGAGCGGCAAGTCGGTGACGTTCGCCGCCGCCGACGGTTACGAGATCGTCGGTCCGGGCACGGTCAGCACCGAAGCCGGCATCGCCAGCGTGCTGGTGCGCGTGAAGGGTGGCAAGGGCGTCAAGAGCGGCAGGGGCGAGATCAGCGCCGAAGCGGGAGCGTTGCGCGGCAGGTTACAAGACGCGAGGAATATCGACGCTGGTTAATGAATGTGCAATTGACAACGACTCCGCCCTCCGGGGCGGGCCACTCGCGGCTACACCTAACAGATCGATGTCAGGAACGCGTCGGCGAGCGGGTAGACGGTGGAAAAGTCATACCGGCGGCCGAATTTTGGTGTCCAGTAGCGGCCATGTGCAAGCCAATTTCGATAGCGAAAAGCACCAATCAGCTCGCCCACCAAAAGATTCGATACATTCGAGTTGTCACGCCAGCAGAGTAACAGATCGTCATCCAATCTGGCCCGCTCTTCCTTGACTTGGTATATCGCGCGCAGGGCTCGCGAGATCTTGCTTTTCTCTTTGTTATACGCTCGCCTCAAGTAGTCGGTGCGCACGACCGCTTCCACGCAGGAGAGTGCCGAAAGGGCACTAATGTGATCGATCTCGGTCAACACCTTCGACCGCACCACATCCACAGACAATCCAATGTAGCCTGCAAGGCTCGGATGGGCAAAAAGCATCGCGGGGTCAGGGTTGGAAAAAAAATCATAGGTCGCCGCTGTCACTGCCGAATAATGGCGCGCAACATCGGGCAGTGTCAGCATCTGGTCGGACAGGCTGACTTTACCCACCACGCACGACCTTCATCAACATATCCAAAAAGATCTCGCGCGTCAGCTCAATGTAGGCCGATGCCGGTGGCGTCGGCATAATTTTCCACACCAGATCAGGCATCGCAACTTGCTCTGGTGCCGGCTTTGGACTGAAAGCAAATAGCGGGGTTTTGGCCCTTTTGGGAACGAGGATCAAACGACAAATCCCCCGGGGTCCTTCCATGTCGACCCGTCCCCAAGCGCCGATCAGGAAGGTGCCTATCGGCTTCAGCCTCACGACAGCTTGGCCGACAGTGATTTCGATCTGGGGGGCTTGATATGTGCCAGTTTGTTCTTCGGTTAGCGGGACCATCTTGGTCGATGTCTTGATCCCCTGTGGCACATAAGCGCCCAGCCAATCATTGACAAGCTTGTTGAGCGCATCTAATTTAGACAGCCAGCGCCGCTTGTCCTGTTCAATCGACATCGCACCTGCAGTCTCATCGCTGGCAACAGCCGTTTGCTCTTGCACGAAATGCATAAACTTGTCAGTCATTTTCAGCTCCCAAACCGTACTGGCGCATTATCGCATCAAAGGCAAGCATGCACTAAGGGGGGCAGTCAGGCGCAGCGTTTTCGCGTGTTGCGGCGGGCTCGATCCGACGCCGGGGAGATATGGCCGGAC
>Ga0308163_10002041_pt1 | contig 19673 bp, 16 predicted proteins | sample PhyTR1_FD_201037 | JGI IMG/M metagenome (GOLD analysis project Ga0308163, IMG submission 201037) | Phyllosphere microbial communities from UC Gill Tract Community Farm, Albany, California, United States - DLSLT.R1 | ecosystem: Host-associated > Plants > Phyllosphere > Unclassified | place: USA...
GCGGTGAGCAAGGCTGTAAACGTCAGTCCCGCCAGCAGTGCGAACACCGTGGCGAGTGCCGGGGGCCGCTTGCGGGCGCGGCCGGTGCGCGCTATCCGTGTCAGCATGTGCCATCCTAGCGCAGGCAGGCCGGGAGGCTCGCGCGCTTGACGGCCGCGTTAGCCAGCCTTGGGCGGCTCCTCGGGCAGGCGCTTCAACTGCAGGCGCGCCAGGGTCGGATACAGCGGCGGACTGATCACGCGCGCCACGGCGAACGACACCAGCGCGCAGCCCATCAGGCTCAACACCATCGCATGGCCGTCCACCATTTCCATCACGATGATGAAGGCCGTCAGCGGCGCCTGGGTCGCGGCGGCCAGGAAGCCGACCATGCCCAGCGCGATCAGGGCCGGGGCCTGGGTGCCGTAGAGCAGCAGCGCGACGTCGTTGCCGATGGCCGCGCCGATCGCCAGCGAGGGGGCGAAAATACCGGCCGGCACGCCCGCCCAGCTGGTCAGCCAGGTGGCCAGGAACTTGAACAGCGCATAGGCGGCCGGCATGGCGGCGCTGCCCTCGACCATGGTGCGGGTGGTGCCGTAGCCGGAGCCGAAGGTGGCGCCGGCGGTTACCAGGCCGATCATGGCCACCACCAGCCCGCAGGCCGCCGCGAACAGCACCGGCCGGCGCGCGCGCAGGCGGCTGAAGCGGTCCATCGGGGCGCCCGACAGCGAGGCGATCATGAGGCGCGAGAACAGGCCGCCGGCCAGCCCGGCGAGCGCCGCCACCAGCAAGCCCGGCAGCAGCAGGCCGATGCCGATCGAACGGGTGTGGATGACGCCGAAATAGGCACCGTTGCCGTGCGCCGACACCGCCACCAGGCCGCCCACCACGATCGCCGCGATGATCAGGCCGCTGCTGCGGTCCTCGGGCGAGCGCGCCAGTTCCTCGATCGCGAACATGACCCCGCCGAGCGGCGTATTGAAGGCGGCCGCGATGCCGGCCGCGCCGCCCGCCACCAGCAGGCCGCGCACGCCTACCGCCGGCCTGCCGTCTGCGCGCTGGCCGATGCCCCAGGGCAGCAGGCGGCGCGCCTGCAGCATCACGCCGGCGGCGATCTGCACCGAAGGACCCTCGCGGCCCAGCGACAGCCCGCCGAGCAGGCCGGCCGAGGTGAGCAAGATCTTGGCAACCGACAGCCGCAGCGAGACGAACAGGCCGCGGCCGCCATCATCGGCGCGGCGGTCGAGCGCGGCGATGACTTGCGGGATGCCCGAGCCGGCGGCGCCGGGCGCGAAGCGGCGCGTGGCCCAGACGATGGCGGCGGTGCAGGCCGGCGTCCAGATCAGCGGACTCCACCAGGCAAGGACCCGCAGCCGTTCGAACAAACCGTCGGCCTGCTCGGCCAGCCAGGTGAACATCACGATGGTCAGACCGGCGACGATCGCCAGCGCCACCACCACGGCGCGCATCGCCCACAGGCGCCAGTCGGCCAGTTCGCGCCGCAGCGCCGCGCGCCAGTCGTCGCCGGCGTCTTCGTTCAACTCCATTGTGTTGCCTTTATACAATTGGACCGCAGGCGGCCGGGGCCGATTTCCGCTATCATCGCGCCTATGTCCTCATCCGATTCCGTCAACGACAACCCAGCCTTGCCCGTGGGCGCGGCGCCGTCCACCCGCGTGCTGCGCCAGTTCCGCATCGTCTTCAATTCCGTCAAGAGCCATTTCCGCCAGGTCGAGCGCGAAGCGGGCCTGGGCGGCGCCCAGCTGTGGGCCTTGTCCGTGGTCCAGGGCCGGCCGGGCATCGGCGTCACCGACCTGGCGCGCGAGCTCGACATCCACCAGTCCACCGCCAGCAATCTGACCAAGGCGCTGGTGGAACGCGGCCTGGTGCGGACCAGCCGCCAGGGCCTGGACCGGCGCAGCGTGGCCCTGCACCTGGCTCCGGAGGGCGCCGCCGTACTGCGCAGTGCGCCCCTGCCCTTCGCCGGCGTGCTGCCGGACGCCCTGTCCTCGCTGGACGCCGCCACCCTGGCGCGCCTCGAGCAGGACCTCGGCAAACTGATCGCCCTGCTGGAAGCGGACGAAGCCAGCGCCAAGGTGCCGCTGGCCCAGATCTAGGTTTCTCGCCCGCCTCACGACAGTCTCACGCCGGTTCGCCCGCGCGGAAGCGCCGCAGCGCGGCGTCGACGATGGCTTCGCGCGAGCCCTCGGTCTCGAAGGCATTGCGCAGGTAGGTGGCGTCGCTGCCCGTGTGCGATTCGCGGTAGAGCGCGTCGAGCGCGCCGGTGCTGCCCAGCGCCTCGGCATGCGGTTCGATGCGCCGCAGCGTGGTCATGATGTCTTCGCGCAGGGAAATCTGTTCGTGGGTCTGCGGATGCACCAGGGTGCCGTCGAGGCCGAAGCGGCAGGCCTGGAAGCGGTTGTAATTGTATACCAGGTAATCGTCTTCCAGCGGCGGCGGCTCGTTCCCCGCCAGCAGGTAGCTGCACAGCGCCTGCAGGTAGCAGGCCAGGGCCGCCGCGCGCTCGACCGACAGCGGGGTGTCGCACACGCGCAGCTCGATGGTGCCGTATTCGGGCTTGGGGCGCAGGTCCCAGTAGAAATCCTTCATGCTGCGCACGATGCCGGTACCGGCCATGCGGTTGAAATAATCCTCGGCGAAGGCATCCCACTTCAGCAGGAACGGTGCGCGTCCCGACAGCGGAAAGGCAAACACCGAATTCAGGCGCGCCGACTGGAAACTGGTGTCGAAGCCCTGCGAGAACGGCGACGAGGCCGACAGCGCGATAAAGTGCGGCACGTAGCGGTTCAGCGCATGCAGCAGGTACAGCGCCTCGTCGCCCGAGCGGCAGCCGATGTGCACGTGCTGGCCGAACACGGTGAACTGCTTGGCCAGGTAGCCGTACAGCTGCGACACCTCGTGGAAGCGCGGCTTGGCATAGATGCGGCGCTGCGACCACAGCTGGAACGGATGGGTGCCGCCGCCGCACACGCCGACGTTCAGGCGGTCGCCGGCCGCGATCAGGGTGTCGCGGATCTGGCGCAGCTCGGCCAGCAGCGCCGTATAGTTGGTGTGCACGCTGCTGTTAATCTCGATCATGCTCTCCGTGATCTCGGGCGTGACGTTGCCCGGGAACGGGGCACGCGCCAGCAGTTCCAGCATGTCCGGCGAGGCCGGCACCAGGTCGAAATCGGACAGGCTGACCAGCTGCAGTTCCAGCTCGACGCCGAAGGTCAGCGATTCCGAGGTGGCGAAGGGTCCGAGTGCCGTGGTGGCTTCCATTCAGGCCTCCTTTCCTTGGGTTTCCGCGGCGGCGATGGCCGCGCGCTGGGTAATCAAAGGCCCGATCAGCTGCGTCAGCAGCGCGATCGCGGCCAGCGGCGCCAGGCTGTGGAACAGGTCGACGCCGAGGCGCCGGGTCTGCTCGATGAGCAGGATGGCGAACACGCCCATCGGGGCCAGCGCCATGCCGGCCAGCGCGCCCTTGCGCACCGAGATGCCGGACACGCGCGCGAAGGCGGCGCAGACGCCCACCTTGACGCCCATGCGTACCAGCACCAGCAGCAGGCCGAGACCCAGCCCGCTCCAGACTTGGGTCCAGTCGAGCGTGGAGGCGGCGAACACGAACAGCAGCACCGACAGCAAATCGCCGAGGGCGCCGAAATTACGCTGGGCCACGCCGAGCGCGCTGCGGCGGTGGCGCGCCACCAGGCCGAAGGACAGCGCGGCCAGGACTGGCGACAGTGTCAGCACGTGGGTCACGGCGACCAGCAGCAGCACCGCCAGCGCGAAGGTCAGGGTGGCGTCGCTGCCGGCTCCCGCCCTGCTGCGCAGCCAGCGTGGCACCAGCATGCCGAACACGACCCCGATCAGCGCCGAGGCGCCCAGTACCAGCAGGCTGGCCGTGGCCGCATGGCCGACGTTGCCCGAGGTCTGGAACACGCCGATGCCGACGATGGCATTGTAGAAGAACACGGCCAGCACGCAATTCAGGGCCGTCAGGTGCAGTGCGCGCTCCGTCACCTGGCCACCGGAGGACTGTTCGTTGAAGACGCGCAGCATGCCCGCCGGAGAAGTCGCCATGGCCAGCGAGGCCAGCAGGCTGGCCGGCAGCACCTGCATATTGAACTGGCGGCACACGACATAGACGGCGGCGAAGGTCAGCAGGCTCTCGGCCAGGGAATTGGCGAGGATCCAGGGATTGGCGCGCAGCCAGCGCAGGTTGATGCGGTAACCCAGTTCGAACAGGATCAGGCCGAAGCCGAGGTTGGCCAGCAGCAGGAAGGCATTGCTGTCGGTCGGCGCGAGGAAGCCCTTGACCAGGTTACCGAACAGGAAACCGGCCAGGCCATAGATGCTGATGCGGGGAATGCCGGTCCAGCGGTACAGCGCTTCGCCGGCCATCCAGGACAGCACCAGCGCCAATGGCCAGGCAAGCTGGCCGACAAGGGAAATCAGCTCGGTCATGCACGCTCCTTGCTTCGATGAAGGCAGGCGGCGACCAGGAAAAAACGGCTCCCGGCATCGCCGGGAGCCAAATAGATACCAGGGTATCCTCATCGCTGATCGCGAAGGCAGCAGTTAGCGCCCCGCTCACCTGTCCATTGTGGCACAGAACATGTTCTGTTGGCAACCACATTTGTATCAATACATATATTTGCCTGCGGATCGGCAGAGGATCGCAGCAAATGGCATAGGGATGCTGCAGGATACGTTGGCAGAGGCCGCAGCCCGCTGTCCTGGAGCCCAACAATTCTAACCGTGCCGTGGCGGCGGACGGCGCACCGTTGATGTTCCTGGCGGCAAGCGCGGGTGCCGACTTTGCATAAGCATAAGTGGATACAGTATTGGCGGTCCGACAAGGCGGCTGTTAAGCTTGCCGCCCACTTCGCCGGCCGTGGTGCCGGTGCAAATTCCAGGAAAGAAGCCATGAGCGTCAAATACCAACAAGCACATCCGGCGCGCGCCCTGCTCGCGCTGGCCCTCGTCGCCAGCGTCGCGCCGATCGCCAAGGCGCAAGACAGCCAGGCACAAGCCGGCCAGGCCGTATCGGCCGCACCGGCCGAAGCCGCCCAGACCGTCCTCGTCACCGGCACCCGCTCCCTGAACCGCCGCACCCTCGATTCCGAATCGCCGGTCGACGTCATCGGCAGCAAGGAACTCCTCAGCACCGGCTCGGGCGAACTGGCGACCGTGCTGGCCCGCCTGCTGCCGTCGATGAACTTCCCGCGGCCGTCCGGCGCCGACGCCAGCGACGCCGTGCGCCCGGCCCAGCTGCGCGGCCTGTCGCCCGACCAGACCCTGGTGCTGGTGAACGGCAAGCGCCGCCACACCTCGGCCGTCATCAACGTCAACGGCACCCTGGGCCGCGGCTCGGCGCCGGCCGACCTGAATGCGATCCCGCTGGCCGCGATCGACCACATCGAGGTGCTGCGCGACGGCGCCGCCGCGCAATACGGTTCCGATGCGATCGCCGGCGTGGTCAACATCATCCTGAAAAAAGGCGCGGACGGCGGCGAAGCCGAAATCGGCTACGGCCAGTACGATGCCGGCGACGGCGAGCAGGTGACGCTGCGCGGCTCGAAAGGCTTCAGCCTCGGCGGGAACGGCTGGGCGCGCATCTCGGTGGAGGCGGCCGAGCGCAACGCCACCAACCGCGCCGGCCCCGATCCGCGTCCGCAAGCCGGACCGCGCCAGGGACAGGTGAATGCACGCCTGGGCGACCCGGACAGCCGTCCGCGCAGCATCTTCCTGAACAGCCAGATCCGCATCAACGACGATATCGACTGGTACGCCTTCGCCGGCTACAGCGAGCGCCATACGTCGGCCGCCGCGACCTTCCGCACCGCCTACACCAACGACACCGACCGCGTGCTGCGCACGCCGGTCTATCCGGAAGGCTTCCTGCCGCTGCAGAACAGCATGTCCACCGATAATTCGGTGGTGACCGGCCTGCGCGGCGAACTCGCCGGCTGGCGCTGGGACGCCAGTGCGAACTATGGCCGCAACCGCTTCAAGCTCGACCTCGACCACACCGTCAACTATGCGCTCGGCGCCGCCAGCCAGACCGGCTTCTACGCCGGCGAGCTGACCGCCACCCAGCAGGTAGCGAACCTGGACGTGGCGCGCGAGTTCCCGGTGGCCTGGCTGGCCGGCCCGCTGACGCTCGCCTGGGGCCTCGAATACCGCCACGAAGACTACGCCATCGGCGCGGGCGAGCCGAACTCCTACTTCGGCAGCGGCTCGCAGGGCTTCTCGGGCTTCCGTCCCGAGAACGCCGGCAAGAACAGCCGCCACAACCAGTCGGTCTACCTGAACCTGGAAGGCGAGATCGTCAAGGACCTGTCCGGCACGCTGGCCGTGCGCCACGAGCGCTACAGCGACTTCGGCAACACCACCTCCGGCAAGGGCTCGCTGCGCTACGCGTTCACGCCGCAGTTCGCGCTGCGCAGCACGGTCTCGAACGGCTTCCGCGCGCCTTCGCTGGCCCAGCAGTTCTACACCATCACCACCACCAACCTGCTGACCGTGCAGAACCCGGCCACCGGCCAGTCGGACTACCTGCCCATCGAGACCGGCACCTTCGCCGTGAACAGCCCGGCCGCGCGCGCCCTCGGCGCGACCGCGCTCAAGCCGGAGCGCGCCCGCAACCTGAGCATCGGCGCCCAGTGGCAGCCCTTGCGCAACTTCACGGCGACCGTCGACCTGTACCGCATCGATATCGACGACCGGATCGTGTTCTCGTCGAACCTGCAATTGTCGCCGGCGCTGCAGCAGGTGCTGGCGGCCCAGGGCAACTACGTCGGCGCGGCGCGCTACTTCACCAACGCCGTCGACACCCGCACCAAGGGCGTCGACGTGGTCGGCACCTACCGCCTGAGCCTGGCCCGGGGTGCGCGCGCGGACTTCACGCTGGCCTACAACCACAACGACAACACGGTGCGCAAGGTGGCCGGCAATCCGGCCTTCCTCACCGGCCAGAACCTGCTGCTGGTGGACCGCCAGACCGTCGACCGCCTGACCGTGGGTTCGCCCAAGGACAAGCTGAGCTTCTCGGGCGACTACACCCGCGGCATCTGGAACGGCCGCGCGACCGTGACGCGCTACGGCGAATTCACGGTCCCGCAGAACAACCCGGCCTTCGACCAGACCTACGATCCGCAATGGGTGCTGGACCTGGCGGCCAGCGTGCGCGTGGCCGGCAACTGGCGCCTCACCGCCGGCATCGACAACGTGACCAACCGCTATCCTGCGCAGATCACATCGCTGTCGAACCTGAACCAGAACGGCACCAGCCCGTACAGCGGGTTCGCGCCGAACGGCTTCAACGGGCGCTATTTCTACGCCAAGGCGGCTTATTCCTGGTAAGCGTCCGCCCGTTCACGCGGCATCGAAGCAGCCATGCGGCGTGAACAGGCCGCCTGAACATCATGCGCCGGCGCGACGCGTGCAAATTGGGTCCCTGCCTGCGCAGGGATGACGCAATGGTGCGCCGCCCTTCATGGTCGAAGCGGGAAAAGACCACCACGTCGTCCCTATGCAGGCAGGGACCCAAGTATGACGCCCCGACCTTAATTGAAGCTCAGCCCATTGCCGTTGGCATTGCTGATCTTCTTCCCCTTCAGGTCGATCGTGAAATGCTCGCTCGGCTTGGCCGAACCCAGTCCCTTGAAGATCGCGAACACCTGCTTGAACTGGCTCTGGAACGGCACGCCCACCGGATTCTGGTCGGACGGCTTGTCGCCGATGCGGACGATGGCCGTGGGATTGGCCGGGAAGGCCGCCATCAGCACCTTGTACAGGGCCACCCGCTCCGCACCCATATCGCGCAGGGCCAGTTCGCCGGCGTAGACGGTGCGGTGGAAGTCGCCGTAGAACTCATAGGCGCTCAGTTTGGCGAAGTCGTCCAGCTTCAGGCCGGCGGCGGCGGCCAGCTTGTCGGCGCGGGCGGTGGCATCGAGCCAGTCGGCGCCGAGCTGGGAAGCGGCCACGCCGGCACCCGAGGCACTGCCGGCGGCGGCGCACGACGCGGTCAAAGGCAGCACCTTGGGCGCATCCTTCAGCTGGGCCAGCGTCACCCTGGTCTGCAGCTGCGACAGGATCAGCATCTGCCTGCCGTCCAGGCTCATCGCCGCTTCCTTCATTTCGCAAGGCCAGTACTCGTCCATGAAGCGCAGGCGCGACAGCTCGCCGAAGTAGTAGCGCGTGTAGTCGCCGTAGCTGCGGGTGTCGAGGATGGCGCGGTCCCAGCGCTTGGCCACGTCGGCGCTCGCGCTACTGCCTTTCAGGTAGTCGTTCTCCACCTGGTAGTGCGGGAACATCACGTTGAAGTTGGCCACGCTGTTCAGGGGCACGGTCTGGACGTCGACGGTGTCGATGTCCTTGTAGGTGATGATCTTGTAGGCGGCGCCGTACACCGCCAGCGAGGGCGACTGCACATTGGCCAGGTAGTTGCCCGCGGCGTCCGTGTAGTCGTTGGTACCGTTGAAGTGCATATGGCCGCCCACGTGCATGCGCAGGCCGGTGGCGGCGACGGCGGCCGTGGTGGCGGCATCGGGCACGCGCGCGGTCTGGAAGGCGCCCGGCTTGAACACGGCCTTCATCGCGTCGGTCTGGTTGGCGTAGAAGTCCATGGTCGGATAGTGCGAGAAGGCCATCAGCTGCTTGCCCTCCGCTTTCGCGCGCGCCGAGACGGCCTTGATCCACTCCATCAGGTGGATCTTGTGGGTCAGCACCTTGTTCCAGCCGGCGTTGCCGGCGCCGTCGTAGCCCTTGAAGTTTTGCGGATTGGCCGGATCGAAGTTCGCGTTCGGCACATAGACGTTGGCGTCGATCGCCAGCAGCCACAGGCCCTTGACCGGCTCCACCAGGTAGCTGGCGTCGAACATCGGGGCGCAGCGTGTATAGGTCTTGCCGGCCGCCTTGTAGGCGCCGCCCTCGCCTTCCGCGCAGATCTCGTACTGGCGGCTCTTCATGGCCGATTGCGCCGCCGCTTCGTCGTAGCTGTACTTGCCGCCGGTGTACTTGCTGAACGGGGTCTCCCACAGGATGTCCGACTTGTTCGGCAGGAAGCCGAAGTCGCCCAGCTTGGCGACCAGCTTCTCGTAGCCCTGCTCCATCAGCTGGTCGGTGCAGACCACGGTCGGGTCCTTGGATTTGCAGGCGGCGTTGCCGGTCGCGTAGACCTTCTGCTCCTTGCCGTCGCGGGTCAGGAAGTCGCTCTTGCCCGCTTCCATGTCGTCGTAGGGCTCGTTCGGATCGTGGTTACCCGGGGCGATGAAGAAGCGCATGCCCTTGGCCTGGTATTCCTTGAGGATGTCGGCGATGCCGTCGATGTTGATCGGCTGGGCGTCGTCCGAATAGTCGCCCGGCAGCGCGACGTGGCGGATGCCCTTGCCGAAGGCGTCGTCCAGCGCGGCGCGGAAGGCGAAGTAATTTTCGTTGAACAGGCGCGTCGAGGTCAGTTGGGCGTACATCGTGCGGATGGTCGCGTTCTTGCCGTCCTTGGTCGGAATGCCGGCGAACTGGCTGCTCTTGAAGTCGCCGTAGACGTTCTCGAAGTGCACGTCGGTCATGAAGGCGACGCTGGTATTGGCCGCCTGCACCGGCGGCGTCACCGGATTGGCCGGCGTGGTCTGGACCGGCGGCGCCGGATCGTCGCTGCCGGAACAGGCGGCCAGCAGGGCCAGGGCGAGCGCGCCGGCAAGCGGCGGGGCGGATCGGACTACACGTGCGAGGCGGGACATGCGGGTCTCCGGAAATTAAAGTGCCCGCATCATTCCACGCCCGCGTGACCGGATCATTACATGGCCGCCAGCGCCCGGCCGCCGCCCAGGGCGCGCCAGGCCAGCAGCTCGCGCGCCAGGCGAGCGCCGAACCAGCCGTTGAACACCCCGAACAAGGCGCACACGGCCAGCGCGAAACCGAGGTCCTGGTGCAGTCCCGGCCGCAACGCCAGCAGGACCGAAGCCAGGTACTTGGTGAAGAACACCGCCATCATCATCGCCAGCGGCAGCGCGCTGCCGGCGACGCGCACGCTGCCGGGCAGGCTACCCGCCGCGATGCGGGCGCGGCCGAGGCGCCAGGCCAGCAGCGCGCCGACGCCGGTGCCGGCCAGCCACGCCCCGAGCTGCGCCGGCTCCAGGCCGAATTTGCCGGCGATGTCCTGCAGCGACAGTGCCAGCATCACCAGCGGCATGATGAACAGCTTGCGCAGGGCGATGTCGCGGGTACGCATGGCGTTCGCGCCGCGCCAGACCAGCAGCGCGAGGATGGCCCAGACGTAGGTGGGAGTGTGGCTCAGGATCTGGTTCAGCATGGTCGGCTCCGTGGAAGTGGTTGGATGGATTCCATGGTGCCGCCGCCGGCCCGCCCCTGGGACCCGATGCGACGAAGTGCCAGTGTGCGGCGCGAGTTGCGCCCGGGCGGCGCGAACGGCGCCGCCTTATTTGACCCGCTGCTTTTCCAGCTTGCGCGCCAGCGTGCGCCGGTGCATGCCCAGGCGCCGCGCCGCTTCCGAGATATTGAAGTCGGTCTCGGCCAGCACCTCGTGGATGCGCTCCCACTCCAGGGTCTTGATCGAGGTGGAGCGGTTGGTCAGCTCCAGTTCGGTGTTGCCGGCGACGTGGCCGAAGGCGGCTTCGATGTCGTCGGTGTTGGACGGCTTGGCCAGGTACTGGCAGGCGCCCAGCTTGACCGCCTCGACCGCGGTGCCGATGCTGGCGAAGCCGGTCAGCACGACGATCAGCATGTCGGGATCGCGCTCGTGCAGCATCTGCACGCAGGCCAGGCCCGAACTGTTGCCCTTGAGCTTGAGGTCGACGACGGCGTAGCCGGGGTGGTGGTCCTGCAGCAGTTCCCGGGCTTCGTCCAGCCCGGGAGCGAGCAGGACCTTGTAGCCGCGCCGCTCGAAGGAGCGGCCCAGGGTGCGCCCGAAGGCGTCGTCATCCTCGATGATCAGTAGCAGTCGTTCTGTATTGGGCATCCCGCCATTTTACATGGGTGATCGATGTTGCACGAAGCCGGTCGCGGCTTCCTGCCCGTCACCGTCGCCGGCGATGCACGCCGCTACTCCTGCCCCAGCGCGATCGCCGCCAGCGGGAAGGTCAGCGTGACCACCGCCCCGCCGCCGGCACGGTTCGATGGGGTGACCGAGCCGCCCAGCTTGCGCGCCACGTTCACCGCCAGGAACAGGCCAAGGCCGCCGCCCGGACGGCCCTTGGTGGACTGGTAGGGCTTGCCGAACTGGGCCAGCACGGACGTGGCGAAGCCCGGTCCGCGATCGCTCACCGACAGTATCAGGTTGCCGTCCTCGAGCGCCGCTTCCATGCCGACCCAGTCGGGCGAGGCTTCGAGCGCGTTGTCGAGCACATTGTCGATCATCTGCTTCAGCGCCGAATCGAAGGCCACCGGCAAGTCCTGGGCGATCCGGTTCAGGTAGGAAAACTCGCGCACCGGGCGGCTGACGCGCCACTCCGCGACCAGGTCGTCGAGGAAGCTGAGGATGGTGGTGCGGCGCGTCGATTCGCCGCGCGCCTCGCCGGCCGACAGCAAGATGCCGCTGACGATGGACTTGCAGCGCTTGAGCTGGGTCTCCATCTCGGAGATTTCCTCGATCAGGTCCGGGTTCTCCTTGAACTCGGGCATGCGCTTCCAGTCGCCCAGGATCACGGACAGGGTCGCCAGCGGCGTGCCCAGTTCATGGGCCGCGCCGCTGGCCAGCAGGCCCATGCGCACGATGTGTTCTTCCTCGGCGGCGCGCTGGCGCAAATCGGACAACTGGGTGGCGCGGGTCTTGAGGGTATTGGTAATGCGCAGGATGAACACCACCAGCAGCGCGGCGTTCAGCACGAAGCACAGCAGCATGCCCTGCACGTACAGGCTGGAGATGCCGCGCCCGTGGTCGAGCGGCAGCGGCAGCGGCTGGGCGAAGATCGACAGCCCGGCCAGGCAGGCCAGCGTGATGGCGACGATGGTCCAGGTCGACCAGGCTTCCAGCAGCACCGCCGACAGGATCACCTGCAGCAGATACAGGAAGGCGAAGGGATTGCTGGCCCCACCCGACAGGTACAGCTGGATGGTGAGGCTGGCCACGTCCACCAGCAGGGCCAGGAACAGTTCCTTGTTGGTGACCGGCCGGTGTTCGTGCCAGCGCAGGTGGCTGGCGACGTTGAAGGCGATCAGGCAGGCCAGCACTTCCAGCATCTGCAGCAGCGGCAGCTGCACGTCGAACACCAGGATGGCGCCGGCGATGGTGGTGATCTGGCCGATGACGGCGATCCAGCGCAGCTCGATCAGCTGCAGCATGTTCTTGTGGCCGGCGACGTAGTCGACGTCGGCGGCGGAGGCGGCGCGCCAGCGCCGCGCGGCGCCGCGGGCCAGGCCGGCGGCCCCGCCCTCGGACGGCCCCCCGGGTACGGCCCCGGGCTTACTCATCCTGCGGCGCCTTGCCGCGCGCGACATACCACCAGGCGCCGGCCACCATCAGGGCCAGCACGAACCAGGTGAGCGCATAGGCCAGGTGGCTGTTCGGGAAGTTGATCACGGTGAGCCCGCCACTCGGGCGGTCGGGCGAATCGGCCGGATTCTGGCCGGCGCCGGCGTCGACGAAATACGGCGCGACGTTCGCCAGGCCGCGCGTGGCGGCGATCGCGGCGACGTCGCGGCTGAACCAGCGGTTGTTGGCCGGATCGTTATTGCGCGCGAAGGAGCCGTGCGGCTCGCTGATGCGCACCAGTCCCAGCACGCGCGCGGGCGCATGGCAGGCGGCGGCGGCGCAGGCGTTCGCATCGGCGCGGCGCGGGTCGTAGCGGGTGCGCGCGCCCAGCACCGACGGAATGAAACCGCGGTTGACGATGACGATGGTGCCGTCGGTGGCGCACAGGGGCGTCAGCAGCCAGTAGCCGCTGCCTTCCTCGGTGAGTGCCTGGACGGGGGTGGTGAATTCGTAGAGATAGTGGCCGTGGAGTTCGACGCGACGGTATTCGTCGTTCGCGGCGGTGATGCGCGCCCACTGCGCCGCCGGTGGCGGCGCAGTGGGAACGGCGTGCACGCGTGCTTCCACGCGCGCGATCAGGTCCAGCTTCCATTGCAGGCGGTAGACCTGCCAGGTGCCGAGACCCGCGAACAACACGATCAGCAGCAGCGCCAGGACTGCCAGGATGGGAGAAAACCCCTTGCGCCGGACGATGGGCGCCGCTGCCGGATCGCTGTCCGCCATTACTGCATGTCGTGCATGCCGTGAACCGAACCGCCATCGTTGCTGATGTGCGGCATCATGTTCGCGTTCATGTGGTACATGACCCAGATCGAGCCCGAGAGGACGATGAACAGCAGGATGATGGTGAGGATCATCGCCATCATGTTCCAGCCGCCTTCCGACTTCGAGTTCATGTGCAGGAAGTAGACCATGTGCACGACGAACTGGACGGCGGCGAAGCCGACGATCACGAACTTGGTCGTGCCCGGCGCCAGCTGGTGGGTCATCACCAGCCAGAACGGGATCGCGGTCAGGATCACCGACAGGATGAAGCCGATCGAGTAATCCTTCAGGCTGCCATGGGATTCCATGTTGTCGTGGTGGTCGACGTGGCCATGATCGTCATGGCCGTGGGCGTGATGCGGTGCGCTCATGGCAGGACTCCCATCAGGTAGACAAAGGTGAAGACGCCGATCCAGACCACGTCCAGGAAGTGCCAGAACATCGACAGGCAGGCCAGGCGGCGGTAGTTGGCGGCGTCGATGCCGTGCTTGCCGAGCTGGAACATCAGCGTGACGAGCCAGACGATACCGAAGGTCACGTGCAGGCCGTGGGTGCCGACCAGCGAGAAGAACGCGGTCAGGAAGCCGCTGCGCCACGGGCCGAAGCCTTCGTGAATCAGGTGGCTGAACTCGTACAGTTCCAGGCCCAGGAAGCAGGCGCCCAGCACGCCGGTGATCGCCAGCCAGAGCTGGGTCTTGCCCAGGTCCTTGCGCTGCGCGGCCAGCATCGCGAAGCCGTAGGTGATCGACGAAACCAGCAGGAAGGCCGTGTTGAGGGCCACCAGCGGCAGTTCGAAGATCTCGGCGCCCGACGGGCCGCCTGCGTAGTTGCGGCCCAGGACTGCATAGGTCGCGAACAGGCAGGCGAAGATCAGGCAATCGCTCATCAGGTAGATCCAGAAACCGAGCAGCGTGCCCTGTCCTGGATGGTGGTCGCGCACGAAGTAGCGCGAGCTCGGGTCGGCGCCCATCGCGCCGGCAGAGGTTACTTTGATATCAGACATGGGCTTCCAGCAGTCGGGTATGTTCGTCTTCCGTACGCGTGACTTCGTCCGCAGGGATGTAATAGTCGCGCTTGTAGTTAAAGGTGTGGACGATGGTCGCCACGATCAACGCCAGGAACGACAGGGCCACGACCAGCCACATGTGCCAGACGATGCCGAAGCCGAGCGCCAGCGAGATGGCCGAGATGATGAAGCCGGCGCCGGTGTTCTTCGGCATGTGGATCGCCACGAAGTCCTTCAGCGGACGCTTGTAGCCGTTCTTCTTCATGTCGGCGTAGGTGTCGTTGTCGAACACCACCGGGGTGAAGGCGAAGTTGTAGTCCGGCGGCGGCGACGAGGTCGACCACTCCAGGGTACGGCCGTTCCACGGATCGCCGGTGACGTCGCGCAGCTGCTTGCGGTCGCGGATCGAGACGAAGATCTGCATCAGCAGGCAGGCGATGCCGGCGGCGATCATCAGGGTGCCGAGCAGCGAGATACGGAACAGCCACTGGATCGACGGGTCGTCGAAGTGGCTCACGCGGCGGGTCACGCCCATGAAGCCCAGGATGTACGGCGGGGTGAAGGCGACCCAGAAGCCGATCGACCAGAGCCAGAACGAGTACAGGCCCCACTGGCGGTTCAGCTTGAAGCCGAACATCTTCGGCCACCAGTAGTTCACGCCGGCGAACAGGCCGAACAGCACACCGCCGATGATGACGTTGTGGAAGTGGGCAACCAGGAACAGCGAGTTGTGCAGCACGAAGTCGGCCGGAGGCACCGCCAGCATCACGCCGGTCATGCCGCCGATGGTGAAGGTGATCATGAACGACACGGTCCACATCATCGGCAGCTCGTAGCGGATGCGGCCCTTGTACATGGTGAACAGCCAGTTGAACAGCTTGGCGCCGGTCGGGATCGAGATGATCATCGTGGTGATGCCGAAGAACGAGTTCACGCTCGCGCCCGAACCCATCGTGAAGAAGTGGTGCAGCCACACGAGGTAGGACAGGACCATGATCACGACGGTGGCGTACACCATCGAGGTGTAGCCGAACAGGCGCTTGTTGCAGAAGGTCGCGACGACTTCCGAGAAGATGCCGAAGGCCGGCAGCACCAGGATGTAGACCTCGGGGTGGCCCCAGATCCAGATCAGGTTCACGTACAGCATCGAGTTGCCGCCCAGTTCATTGGTGAAGAAGTGGGTGTCGAACAGGCGGTCCATGCCCAGCATCGCCAGGGTCACGGTCAGGATCGGGAAGGACATCACGATCAGGATGTTGGTGCACAGCGAGGTCCAGGTGAACACCGGCATCTTCATGAGGTCCATGCCCGGCGCGCGCATCTTGACGATGGTGACGATCAGGTTGACGCCCGAGAGCAAGGTGCCGACACCGGCGATCTGCAAGGACCAGATGTAGTAGTCGACGCCGACGTCGGGACTGGCCAGGATGCCGGACAGCGGCGGATACGCCAGCCAGCCGGTACGGGCGAATTCACCGATGAACAGCGAAGCCATGGTCAGCATCGCGCCCATGGTCGTCATCCAGAACGAGAAGTTGTTCAGGAACGGGAAGGCCACGTCGCGCGCGCCGATCTGCAGCGGCACCACGTAGTTCATCAGGCCCGTCACCAGCGGCATCGCCACGAAGAAGATCATGATCACGCCGTGGGCGGTGAAGACCTGGTCGTAGTGGTGCGGCGGCAGGAAGCCGTGCGAGTCGCCGAACGAGAACGCCTGCTGCGTGCGCATCATGAGGGCGTCGGCGAAGCCGCGCAGGAACATGACCAGGCCGAGGATCATGTACATGATGCCGATCTTCTTGTGGTCGATGCTGGTGATCCAGTCGCGCCACAGGTAGCCCCACAGGCCGAATTTGGTGATCGCGCCCAGGACGACGATGCCGCCCAGGAGAACCGCGATAAAGGTACCGATCAGGATCGGCTCATGGTAGGGAATCGCTTCCCAGCTGAGCCGACCGAAGATTAACTTCGCTAAGTCAAATTGCTCGTGCATGGTGTTTACTTCTTCTTGACAGATTCATCGGGCGTGGTGCAAACCTCGTCCTTGGCCTGGGCCAGACGGGTCGCTGCCGCTTGTTGGGGCATCCTGCTCATCGCCGTTTCGCGTGCCTTGGCGGCATCCTGCATCATCATCTTGTCCATGCAGACGACGCCGTCGGCGACGCAGCGGTTCAGGATGCGATAGAACATGTCGCTGTCGACGGCCGCGTAGCGCCGCGCCGGATCCTTGATGCTCGGCTTCTCGAGCGCCAGGTAGTTGGCGCGATCGAGGTTGGCGCCGCCGCCGCTCTTGACCGACTGCACCCAGCCGTCGAAATCGCCCTGGGCGACGCCGCGGTAGGAGAACTTCATGTCGGAGTAACCCGCGCCGCTGTAGTTGGCCGAGATGCCGAAGGAGGTGATCGGCTTGTTCTGGACCGCGTTCAGCGTGGTTTCCATGCCCGGCATCGCGTAGATCATGCCGGCCAGTTCGGGAACGTAGAACGCATTCATGACGGAGGTCGCGCTGATCTTGAAGCGCACCGGCACATCCACCGGCACCACCAGTTCATTCACCGTCGCGATGCCCTGCTCCGGATAGATGAACAGCCATTTCCAGTCCATCGCCACGGCCTGCACGATCAGCGGCTTGGTCGATGCGGGGATCGGACGGTTGGCGTCCAGGCGGTCGAGCGGGCGGTACGGGTCGAGCTTGTGGGTGTAGATCCAGGTGACCAGGCCCAGCACGATGATGATCAGCAGCGGCGCGCCCCAGATCACGAGTTCGAGCTTGGTCGAGTGGTCCCAGTCCGGCAGGTACTCCGCCTCGGTATTGCTCGCACGGTACTTGCGGGCGAAATACACCACGAGGAACAGCACCGGAACGATGATTAACAGCATCAGGATCACCGAAACGGTGATCAGATGCGCCTGTTGTGCGGCTATGTCGCCGGACGGGTTCAAGACCACCGTGTTACAGCCAGCCAGCGCTGCCAACGGTGCCAGGAACAGTCCTCGACGAATGGTCTTAGGAATCATGCTTGTGTTGTACGTTACATGGGAAAGATAACATGGTACTTTAACGCTAACGGCGCGCGTTTGGCGATTGGACGTTTTGTCCTACCCTTTTCGGAAAAGTGGTCAGTCGAGGAGGGCAAGGTACCGGAGCGCACCGGCACTTGACCACAAGGAGACCCAATATGCAGAGCACGACTTCGTACGGCGACGCAGGCGCCGCTCCCGTCACCGCGCCACACAGCGGTGCCCGTAACATCAATGCGCGCGACGCCCATGTCTCGCCTGGCGACATCGCCGTCGGCGTGGTCATCGGCCGCGCCTCCGAATACTTCGACTTCTTCGTGTACGCGATCGCCTCGGTGCTGGTATTCCCGGCGGTGTTCTTCCCCTTCGCCGATCGCCTCGAAGGCACGCTGTACTCGTTTGCCATCTTCGCCCTCGCCTATGTCGCGCGTCCCGTCGGGACCCTGGTCTTCATGGCCATCCAGCGCCACTTCAGCCGCGAGATCAAGCTGACCGTCGCGCTGTTCCTGCTCGGTACCGCCACCGTCGCCATCTCGGCGCTGCCCACCTACGCGCGCTGGGGCGAATTCTCCATCGTCTGCCTGGCACTGCTGCGCCTGGCCCAGGGCGCCGCGCTGGGCGGCTCGTGGGACGGACTGCCTTCGCTGCTGGCCCTGAACGCGCCGGAAAACAAGCGCGGATGGTACGCCATGCTCGGACAACTGGGCGCGCCGGTCGGCTTCATCATCGCCGCCGGCATCTTTGCCTACATGCTGACCGAGCTGTCGCAGGACGACTTCCTGGTCTGGGGCTGGCGTTTCCCCTTCTACGTCGCCTTCGCGATCAACGTGGTGGCCCTGTTCGCGCGCCTGCGCCTGGTCTCCACCCGCGACTACACCGAACTGCTCGACGCCCACCAGCTCGACGCCGTGCCGGCCCGTGAAGTCGTCGGCAAGCAGGGCGCCACCATCGTCCTCGGCGCCCTCGCCGCCCTGGCCAGCTACGCCCTGTTCCACCTGGTGACCGTGTTCCCGCTCTCCTGGATCCAGCTCTACGACACCCGCTCGGTGGCCGACTTCCTGGTCGTGCAGATCTGGGGCGCGGGCCTGGCCATCGTCGGCGTGCTGGCTTCCGGCCTGATCGCCGACAAGTTCGGGCGCCGCAACACGCTCGGCACCCTGGCCGCCCTGATCGCCCTGTTCGCCGGCTTCGTCCCCACCCTGATGGATGGCGGCGTGTCGGGCCAGAACACCTTCATCCTGGTCGGCTTCCTGCTGCTCGGCCTGTCCTACGGCCAGGCCGCCGGCGCCGTGACCTCGAACTTCCTGACCCAGTACCGCTACACCGGCGCCGCCCTCACCTCCGACCTGGCCTGGCTGGTCGGCGCGGCCTTCGCACCGCTGGTCGCGCTCGGCCTGGCCGCGAACTTCGGCCTCGGCTACGTCAGCCTGTACCTGCTGTCGGGTGCGGTCGGGTCGTTGGCGGCGCTGAGCCTGAACCGCGCCCTCGAGATCCGCCACTGAGCAAGAGGCAGGGGCTGCATGCATCACACATCGAGCCCCGGCAGTGCCGGGGCTTTTTTTGCGCGTCAATACCGTAGCTTGCTATCGATGCCCGAGCGGCACAACTGGGCAAAAGGTAGATGCCTCCCATACGGTCGAACGATCAAGGAGTTTCCATGAAACGCCCGTTCTTGCTGAGCACCCTGCTGGCCACCCTGGTGGCGGGCAGCGCCTTCGCCCACCACGGCTGGAGCGACTACGACGCCGACAAGCCGCTGGAACTGAGCGGCACCGTGCTGGCCTCCGGCTACCAGAACCCGCACGGCTGGGTCGAGCTCAAGACCGCCGACAAGACCTGGCACGTGGTGCTGGCCCCGCCCGCGCGCATGGACAGCCGCGGCTTGACGAAGGAAGCCATCGCCAGCGGCGCCAGCGCCACCGTCTACGGCTACCCGCACCGCAGCAAGGCCGGCGAGCTGCGCGCCGAGCGCATCACGGTGGCCGGCAAGGCCGTCGAGCTGCGCTGAACGCGGGCCTTCGCGCCGCCCGGATTTCGTTGTGACGCCGCTGCTGCGCGCCGCCGACTGGCTGGCGGCCACGCCGCCGGCGGCCTTGCTGCGCGAGCGCGCCTGGCTGTATCCGCTGGTCGAGACCCTGCACATCCTCGGTTTCGTGCTGCTGGTGGGCGCGGTGGCCATGTTCGACCTGCGCGTACTGGGCCTGGGCCGCGCGCTGCCGCTGCGCGCGCTCGGACGCTACCTGCTGCCCTGGTCGGTGGGCGGCGCGCTGCTGGCCCTGTCTACCGGCGCTTTGCTGTTCAGCACCCAGCCCGCGGATTTCCTGGCCAACCCGCTATTCCTGCTCAAGCTCGCACTGATCGGCGCGGCCGCCCTCAACGCCGCGCTGTTCCACGTCGGCCCCTGGC
>Ga0308163_10002044_pt1 | contig 19654 bp, 15 predicted proteins | sample PhyTR1_FD_201037 | JGI IMG/M metagenome (GOLD analysis project Ga0308163, IMG submission 201037) | Phyllosphere microbial communities from UC Gill Tract Community Farm, Albany, California, United States - DLSLT.R1 | ecosystem: Host-associated > Plants > Phyllosphere > Unclassified | place: USA...
CGGTAATCCGCCGGCCGTGTTCCTGATCGCGCTGGGCGCCTTCTTCCCGGTGCTGATGAACACCATCGCCGGCGTGCGCCAGGTCGACGGCATCTACCTGCGCGCGGCGCGCAACCTGGGCGCGAGCGGCGGCACCATGTTCCTGCGCGTGATCCTGCCGGCCGCCGTGCCATATATATTGTCCGGCGTGCGGATCGGCATCGGCACCGCGTTCATCGTGGTGATCGTCTCGGAGATGATCGCGGTGAACAACGGCCTCGGTTTCCGCATCCTGGAGGCGCGCGAGTACTTCTGGTCCGACAAGATCATCGCCGGCATGATCAGCATCGGCTTGATCGGCCTGGCCATCGACGTCGGCATGAACAAGCTGAATAACCACCTGCTGCGCTGGCACCGCGGATTGGAGAACCAATGAGCGCTACCCATATCGTCGTATCGAATGTGAGCAAGGTGTTCCAGACCGCCGACCGCGAACTGGTGGCGCTCAAGGACATCAACCTGGAGATCCCGCAGGGGCAGTTCGTCTGCCTGCTGGGGCCCTCCGGCTGCGGCAAATCGACCTTGCTCAACGCGGTGGCCGGCTTCGCGCCGCCGACGTCGGGCAGCATCACCGCCGACGGCAAGCTGGTGGCAGGACCGGGGCCGGAGCGCGGCATGGTGTTCCAGGAGTACGCGCTGTTCCCCTGGATGACGGTGGCCGACAACGTCGCTTTCGGACTGGAGATCAAGGGCATGGCCAAGGCCGAGATCAACGCGGTGGTCGACAAGCTGCTCGGCATGTTGTCGCTGCAGGACTTCCGCAACCGCTTTCCCAAGGACCTGTCGGGCGGCATGCGCCAGCGCGTGGCCATCGCCCGCGTGCTGGCGCTGGACTCGCCGATCATGCTGATGGACGAGCCGTTCGGCGCGCTCGACGCGCTCACGCGCCGCAACCTGCAGGACGAACTGCTGCGCATCTGGTCCGAGCTGAAAAAGACCATCATCTTCGTCACCCACAGTATCGAAGAGGCGATTTACCTGGCCGACCGCATCGTCGTCATGACCTACCGCCCCGGCACCGTCAAGCGCGACCTGGTCGTCGATCTGCCGCGGATGCGCGATCCGGCCGCCGCCGAATTCAACGCCCTGAAGCGGGAACTGGGGCAGCTGGTCATGGAAGAACAGCAGCGCCACCACAACGACGAACTGAGGATGGCAGCCGTCGACTGAGCGATGGTGTAAACTGCCGGACATGCAGACCTACTTGTTCATCGCAGCCATCGCGCTGTATATCCTGTGCGCCGCCTTGCCATCGCGCCGCGCCGGCCTGATTTCGGCCGTGACGGTGGCCGCCTGGGCGCTGCACGGCGCCGGCCTGTGGCTGGAGGTGGCGGCGGCCGGCTCGCTGCGGATCGGTTTCGCGGCCATGCTGTCGTCGGCGCTGTGGGTTTCGGTGGCCGCCTACTGGCTGGAAAACCGCAATTTCAGCCTGGACGGCATGCGCCGCCTGGTCATGCCCAGCGCCGCCGTCGCCGCCGCGCTGCAGGCCATCTTCCCCGGCAACCTGATCCCGCTGGAAGGGAAAAGCTCGCTGTTCGGCTGGCACATCGCGATTGCCACCATGGCCTACAGCACCTTGACCATCGCCGCCTTCCACGCCGTGCTGATGGCGCTGCAGGAGGCGCGGCTGCACGCGGCCACCGACCGCAAAAGCTTCCTGTCCGGGGCGCTGGACCAGTTGCCGGCGCTGCTGACGATGGAGAAGCTGTTGTTCCGCATGATAGGCTTCGGCTTCGCGCTATTGAGTTTGACGGTATTGTCGGGCATCGTTTTTTCGGAACAGCTGTTCGGCCAGGCCCTCAAATGGGACCACAAGTCGGCGTTTACGCTACTGTCATGGATGTTGTTCGCCGCGCTGCTGGCCGGCCGGCGCTTCCGCGGCTGGCGCGGCAAGACGGCGTTGAGCTTCACGCTGGCCGGATTTGCGACTTTGTTGCTGGCGTATGTCGGCAGCCGTTTTGTGTTTGAAGTGGTTTTGCATAAAGGATGGGCATGAGCCGTATTTTGTTTTGGCTGGGATTGATTTTCCTGGTGATCTTCGCGATCCGCAGCAAAATCCGCAGCGCGCAAAAGCGCAACCAGCAGCAGTTCCGTCAACCGCCGCCGAACCAGGAGGTGCCGCCCGGCGCGCCTGGCGCGGGCCAAAGTGTTTACAAGGGGCGCACCGACAAAGCGCTGGCCGACGCCGAGACGATGCTCGAATGCGCCAAGTGCGGCATTTTCTTCCCCGCCTCGGAGGCGGTCCACGCCAACGGCCGCGATTACTGCTGCGCGGCGCACGCCGCCGCGCCGGCGGCCTAAGGCGCGGGCCGGCCGGTGGTCGCGCGCCTGCTAGCCCTGTCGGCTGAATCGCGCGCCACCTTCTGGCGCTCGCTGCAAACGCTTAACGCCACGCGCGTGGTCATCGCGCTGGTGCTGCTGGTCTACCTGAGCTTTGACAGCCGGGGCCTGCGCGCCGGCGGCGACTATCCCTACCTGCCGCTTTGCCTGGCCTATCTGGCGCTGGCGATCGTCTTCGCGCTGACGGCGGTCTACTGGCGCCGCCGCTTCCTGCTGCAACTGCTGTCGCAGATCGCCTGCGATCTGGCCGTCATCTCGCTGCTATACCTTGCCGGCGGCGGGGTGCGCAGCGGCCTGGCCATCCTGTATCTGTTCCCGCTGGCCGGATCGGCCATCCTCGCGCCGCTGGTGCTGGCGCTGTTCTGCACCGCGCTGGTGACGCTGTTCATGCTCGGTGAAAGCGTGTGGCAACTGCTGGCGATGGAGAGCCAGCACGGCACGCTGCAGTCCGGGTTGTACGGCGCCGCCTTCTTTGCCGCCGTGCTGGTGGTCAACCGCATGGCGGGTAAGTTGATCGGCCAGGAGGAGCTGGCGATCCAGCGCGGCGTGGAAATCAATGTGCAGCAGGCGGTCAACCGGCTGGTGATGGCCAATATCGGCGACGGCATCCTGGTGGTCGATCCGGACGGGCGGGTCTCGGCCGGCAACCCGGCGGCGCGGCAGATGCTCGGCCTGGCCGGCGCGGAACTGAACTTCAAGCTGTCGGCGGCCGCGCCGCTGGCGCCGTTGGCGCAGGCGTACGCCGAATGGCGCGGCGATCCCGCCCTCAGCACCGTGTTCGTCACCATCAAGCCGTTCAGCGACGCCGCGCTGCAAGGGCTGACCGCCGCCTGGAGCGCGCGCCGCGACCTGTCCGCGCACCTGAAGGTGCGCTTCGCGGCGGTCGACACGGCATCTTCCACCATGGGCATCGAGCGCAGCGTGATTTTTCTGCAGGACGTGACGGGCATCGAAAACCAGGCGCAGCAACTGAAGCTGGCGTCGATGGGACGCCTGACGGCCAGCATCGCCCACGAGGTGCGCAACCCGTTGTCGGCCATCGGCCACGCCACCGCGCTGCTGGGCGAGGACCTGGACAGCACCGTCCATCTGCGGCTGCTCAAGATCGTCGGCGACAACGTCGCCCGCGTCAACCGCATGGTCGAGGACATCCTGCAGCTGTCGCGCAAGGTGCAGCCGAATAACGAGCCGCTGGCGCTGGACGGCTTCCTGGCCGACTTGCGGTCCGAATTCATCAACAGCCATGGCCTGCCGGCGGACATCGTCGGCTTGTCGGTGGCGCCGGGGACGATGGTGCGCTTCGATCCGCTGCACCTGCGCGAGGTGGTGCTGAACCTGTTGAACAACGCCGTGCGCTACGCCAGCGGCGCGCCGCACTCGATCCGGATCGACCTGCTCACCCATCCTCACCACGCCCAGCGCATGGAGCTGCATGTGCAGGACGACGGTCCGGGCATCTCGCCGGAAGTGCGGGCCCACCTGTTCGAGCCGTTTTACACCACATCGAGCAAAGGCACCGGTCTGGGACTGTATCTGGCGCGCGAATTGTGTTTGAATAACGAGGCCCGGCTCGATTACGAATACCGTTTCGATAGCCGGGACAGCCCCGATGGCGGCCGCCGCTCCAGCGGACGCTTTGTGATCACCTTCGCCCAACCGGCGCAAAAATAAGAGGAGGCAGTGCCATGAGCGACCGTTCTCCCCGCGTGCTGGTGGTCGACGACGAAGCCGACCTGCGCGAACTGCTGGAACTGACCCTGGTGAAAATGGGGCTGGACGTCGACAGCGCGGCGACGCTGGCGGAGGCGCGCGCGCTGCTGGCCGCGGCCGACCGTGATTACCAACTGGTGCTGACCGACATGCGCCTGCCCGACGGCCTGGGCCTGGAGCTGGTGCGCGAGGTGTGCGCCGCCCACAAGAACACGCCGATCGCGGTGGTGACGGCCTTCGGCAGCGCCGACAACGCCGTCGTCGCGCTCAAGGCCGGCGCCTTCGACTATATCTCCAAGCCGGTGGCGCTGGACCAACTGCGCCTGATGGTGCGCTCGGCCCTGCGCCTGAACGCGGTACCGCCGGCCGGGCTGGCGGTCAGCGAGGCCCCGCCGGCCAGCCGCCTGAAGGGCGATTCGGCGGTGATCCAGTCGCTGCGCGCGCAGATCGACCGGCTGGCGCGGTCGATGGCGCCGATCGCCATCCACGGCGAATCGGGCAGCGGCAAGGAGCTGGCGGCGCGCGAAATCCACGCGCAAAGCTCGCGCGCCGGCAAACCGTTCATCGCCGTCAATTGCGGCGCGATTCCGGAAGCGTTGATGGAGGCCGAGTTTTTCGGCTACCGCAAGGGCGCCTTCACCGGCGCCGCCGACGACCGCGACGGCTTTTTCCAGGCGGCCGACGGCGGCACCCTGATGCTCGACGAGGTGGCCGACCTGCCGCTGTCGATGCAGGTCAAGCTGCTACGCGCGATCCAGGAGCGGCGCGTGCGCAAGATCGGCGCCACCGCCGAGGAGCCGGTCGATGTGCGTATTATTAGCGCGACCCATAAAAACCTGGCGCAGTGCGTGGAGCAGGGCAGCTTTCGACAAGATCTGTTCTATCGCCTGAATGTGATCGAACTGGGTCTGCCGCCGCTGCGCGAGCGGCTCGACGACCTGGGCGTGCTGACCGACGCGATACTGAAGCGTCTCGGCAGCGCCGATCACAAGGCGGCGCTGGGGGAGGGCGTGCTTGACGCCTTGCGCGGCTATTCCTTCCCCGGCAACGTGCGCGAGCTGGAAAACATCCTGGAGCGGGCGCTGGCCTTCGCCAACGACGGTGTGATCGAGGTGGCCGACCTGGCGCTGAAGGGGGCGCGCGTGGCTGCGGTCGAGGCCGAGGCCGAGGTGGCGGCGCCGGTGGCGGTGGCGCCGTCGCCCACGCCACCGACGCCGGCAACGGAGCCGCTGCCGGCCAGCCTGCCCGACTACCTGAACCAGATCGAGCGCGACATCATCCTGCGCGCGCTGGCGCAAACGCAGTTCAACCGCACGCAGGCCGCGCAGCTGCTGGGCATCAGCTTCCGCCAGCTGCGCTACCAGATGCAAAAGCTGAACATCCAGGAGCCGGAGGCATGAAGGAGCGCATCGGCGCGGACGGCTGGTGGCCGGCGGCGGTCCGCTACGACAGCCCGAACTTCGACTGCCGTCCCGACCCGGCCGACATCACGCTGCTGGTGATCCACAATATCAGCCTGCCGGGCGGCCGTTTCGGCGGCCCCCACGTCTCCGACCTGTTTACCGGCCGGGTGGACTATAATGCTGACCCTTCGTTCGCGGACCTGCGCGGGCTGAAGGTGTCGAGCCATTTTTTTGTGCGGCGCGGCGGCACGGTGATCCAGTATATCTCGGCCAACGACCGCGCCTGGCACGCCGGCACGTCGTCGTTTCGCGGCCGCGAAAAATGTAACGACTATTCGGTCGGCATCGAGATGGAAGGCACCGACGACACGCCGTTCGAGCCGGCGCAGTACGTCGCGCTGGCCGCGCTGACCGAGGCGCTGCGGCGGCGCTACCCGCTGGCCGACGTCCAGGGCCATGAAGACATCGCGCCGGGCCGGAAAACCGACCCCGGACCGTTGTTCGATTGGAACTATTATGTTAAAAGTTGGCGGAAATTCTGTGAAGAAACCCCGATATCGGACGCCGGGTTAGTGGCCGCTAGCGCTGTATTGCGCTTCGTAAAAGGTGTTCTGTAAAGTCAACCGAAAAAATGGCGGAAACGCAAAAATTTCCCCTTGTATTAGCCCCATCGGAACACTACAATCAGTGGATCGGTTCTTCGCAATCACTAGATATAGTAGTTCCCATGACACTGGTTAATAAATTCACAGCAAGTCTCTGGATCAACTCACCACCCTTATTAAAGTAGTTTAACCAGCCAGGCAGGTGTGGCTGATCGCTTCATTTTGGCCTTTTTATTTACAAACATAGCCGCGCAGCACTGACTGCACGCCGTTATCGGGGAGCTTAAATGCAATCTACTCAAGACATCACCATCAATCCAGCGCTGGTACCAGCAGCCGCTGCGAGCACCGCCAGCAACCCGGCAACGGCAGCGGGCGACCTCGGTGACTACCGCATCATCCGCCGTAACGGCGCGGTCGTCGCGTTTGAACCGTCGAAAATCGCGATCGCCGTGACCAAGGCCTTCCTGGCCGTGAACGGTGGCCAGGGCGCCGCCTCCGCGCGCATCCGCGAACTCGTAGAACAGCTGACCGCCAGCGTGGTGACCGCGCTGGTGCGCCGTCAGCCATCGGGCGGCACCTTCCACATCGAAGACGTGCAAGACCAGGTCGAGCTGGCGCTGATGCGCTCCGGCGAGCACGATGTCGCCCGCGCCTATGTTCTGTACCGCGCCAAGCACATGGAAGAGCGCCGCGCACTGAAAGAAGCGCAGGGCGCCAGCGCCAAGATCAGCGCTCCGCAAATCCACGTGCTGGAAAACGGCGAGCGCAAGCCGCTGGAAATGGACCGCGTCACCGGCCTGATTAACGCCGCCTGCATCGGCCTGGAAAAGCACGTCGACGCCGACGCCATCGTCGCCGAGACGCTGAAAAACCTGTACGACGGCGTGCCGGTCGAAGAGCTGCACAAATCCGCCATCCTGGCTGCCCGCGCGCTGATGGAAAAGGACCCAGCGTACTCGCAAGTGACGGCCCGCATCCTGCTGCACACGATCCGCAAGGAAGTCTTCGGCAAGGAAGTCGCGCAGGGCGCGGCCGCCGCCGAGTACATCACCTACTTCCCGCAGTACATCGCCAAGGGTATCGAAAACGAGCTGCTGGACGTCAAACTGGCCGAATTCGACCTGGCCCGCCTGGCCAAGGCGCTGGTCGCCGACCGCGATCTGCAGTTCGGCTACATCGGCCTGCAAACCCTGTACGACCGCTACTTCCTGCACGTGCGTGACGTTCGCATCGAGATGCCGCAGGCGTTCTACATGCGCGTGGCGATGGGCCTGGCCCTGAACGAAAGCGACCGCGAAGCGCGCGCCATCGAGTTCTACAACCTGCTGTCGTCGTTCGACTTCATGTCGTCGACGCCGACCCTGTTCAACGCCGGCACCCTGCGTTCGCAGCTGTCGTCGTGCTACCTGACCACCGTCTCGGACGACCTGGAAGGCATCTACGACGCCATCAAGGAAAACGCGCTGCTGGCCAAGTTCGCCGGCGGCCTGGGTAACGACTGGACTCCGGTGCGCGCCCTGGGCGCCCACATCAAGGGCACCAACGGCAAGTCGCAAGGCGTGGTGCCGTTCCTGAAAGTGGTCAACGACACCGCCGTCGCGGTCAACCAGGGCGGCAAGCGCAAAGGCGCGGTGTGCGCCTACCTGGAAACCTGGCACATGGACATCGAAGAGTTCCTGGACCTGCGCAAGAACACCGGCGACGACCGCCGCCGCACCCACGACATGAACACCGCCAACTGGATTCCGGACATGTTCATGAAGCGCGTGATGGAAAAGGGCGACTGGACCTTGTTCTCGCCATCGGATTGCCCGGACCTGCACGACCTGGTCGGCAAGGCCTTCGAAAAAGCCTACCTGGGCTACGAAGCCAAGGCCGCCGCCGGCGAAATCCGCGTGTTCAAGAAGATCGCCGCGCTGGACCTGTGGCGCAAGATGCTGTCGATGCTGTTCGAAACCGGCCACCCATGGATCACCTTCAAGGACCCATGCAACATCCGTTCGCCGCAGTCGCACGTGGGCATGGTTCACAGCTCGAACCTGTGCACCGAGATCACCCTGAACACCGGCCCTGACGAAATCGCCGTCTGCAACCTCGGCTCGGTCAACATGCCTGCCCATATGAAAGAGGGCAAGCTCGATCACGTCAAGCTGCAAAAGACCATCCGCACCGCGATGCGCATGCTCGACAACGTCATCGACATCAACTACTACGCGGTCGACAAGGCCCGCAACGCCAACATGCGCCACCGTCCGGTGGGCCTGGGCGTGATGGGCTTCCAGGACTGCCTGCACATGATGCGCGTGCCGTTCTCGTCGCCGGAGTGCGTGGCCTTCGCCGACACTTCGATGGAAGCGGTGTGCTACTACGCCTACCTGGCCTCGACCGAGCTGGCGGAAGAGCGCGGCCATTATCAATCGTACAAAGGTTCGCTGTGGGACCGCGGCATCCTGCCACAGGATTCCGTCAAGCTGCTGGCCGAAGAGCGCGGCGGCTACCTGGAGCAGGACCTGTCGTCGGCGATGGACTGGACCCCGGTGCGCGATCGCATCAAGAAGTTCGGCATGCGTAACTCGAACTGCGTGGCGATCGCCCCGACGGCGACCATTTCGAACATCATCGGCGTGTCGGCCTGTATCGAACCGACCTTCCAGAACCTGTACGTGAAGTCCAACCTGTCGGGCGAGTTCACCGAGATCAACTCCTACCTGGTGCGCGACCTGAAGGCGCGCGACCTGTGGGACGAGGTCATGATCGCCGACTTGAAGTACTTCGACGGCTCGCTGGCCAAGATCGACCGCATCCCGAACGACCTGCGTGACATTTATGCAACCGCGTTCGAAGTGTCGCCGACCTGGCTGGTGGAAGCGGCATCGCGTCGCCAGAAGTGGATCGACCAGGCCCAATCGCTGAACATTTACATGGCCGGCGCCTCGGGCAAGAAGCTCGACGAGACCTACAAGCTGGCATGGCTGCGCGGCCTGAAGACCACCTACTACCTGCGCACCACCTCGGCCACCCATACCGAGAAGTCGACTTCGAAGACCGGCGCGCTGAACGCGGTGTCGGTGGACGGCGGCATGTCGGCCAGCGCGATCGCCTCGGCGGCGGCTGCCGCACCGGTCGCTGCGGCGGCTGCGGTCACCGCCGAAGCGGATGGCGAAGCCTGCTACCTGCGTCCTGGCGACGACGGTTTCGAGGAATGCGAAGCTTGCCAATAAGCTTGCGCTGACTAATATATAGAGAGAGAACCGTCCCGGCCCGCCCGGGCGGTTCTTTTTAGACCGAATACACGAATTCAGAAGGAAATACACTATGTCGCTGTCCTGGGACGAAGAAGCCGCACCAGCGGTATCACAAGTAGTCAACGAGGCCGCACTGGCCACCGGCGAAGCCAACGCCGAGCAAGTCGCGCTGCGCGTCAACGCCGACGACAAACGCATCATCAACGGCAAAACCGACGTGAACCAGCTGGTGCCTTTCAAGTACAAGTGGGCATGGGATAAATACCTGGCCGGCTGCGCCAACCACTGGATGCCGCAGGAAGTGAACATGCAGCGCGATATCGAGCTGTGGAAGAACCCGAACGGCCTGACCGACGACGAGCGTCGCCTGGTCAAGCGCAACCTTGGCTTCTTCGTCACCGCCGACTCGCTGGCCGCCAACAACATCGTGCTGGGCACTTATCGCCACATCACCGCGCCCGAATGCCGCCAGTACCTGCTGCGCCAAGCGTTCGAGGAAGCGATCCACACCCACGCCTACCAGTACATCGTCGAGTCGCTGGGGCTGGACGAGTCGGAGATCTTCAACGCCTATAACGAAGTCAAATCGATCCGCGACAAGGACGAGTTCCTGATCCCGTTCATCGACACCCTGACCGATCCGGCCTTCACCACCGGCACCGTGGAAAACGACCAGAAGCTGCTCAAGTCCCTGATCGTCTTCGCTTGCTTGATGGAAGGCTTGTTCTTCTACGTCGGCTTCACCCAGATCCTTGCGCTGGGCCGCCAGAACAAGATGATGGGCGCCGCCGAGCAGTATCAGTACATCCTGCGCGACGAATCGATGCATTGTAATTTCGGTATCGACTTGATCAACACGATCAAGATGGAAAATCCGCTGCTGTGGACTCCGGCGTTCAAGGAAGAGATCAAGCAGCTGTTCCTGAAGGCGGTGGACCTGGAGTACGCATACGCCGAAGACACCATGCCGCGCGGCGTGCTCGGTCTGAACGCGACCATGTTCAAGGGCTACCTGCGCTTCATCGCAAACCGTCGCGCCACCCAGATCGGTCTGGAGACCTTGTTCGACCAGGAAGAGAATCCATTCCCATGGATGAGCGAGATGATCGACTTGAAGAAAGAGCGTAACTTCTTCGAGACGCGCGTGATCGAGTACCAGACCGGCGGCGCGCTGAACTGGGATTAAGCTATTGGAGTGATCTAAAACACGTAGGGCGGATTAGGCGGAACGCCGTAATCGGCCATGTGTGAGCCCCCGGCGGCGCGACGATGGCCGATTACGCTGCGCTAATCCGCCCTACGCGTCACCGTAGTCTTTTGAAAGCCCGGCTTCGATAGCCGGGCTTTTCATTTATACGAACCGTGCGAGGTATTCCGCCAGGCTTGCTTCATCGCTTGCCAGTGCGCCGATGTACCCATCCGGCCGAATCAGGGCCGCCTCTCCCGGCGCGAAGCCGTACGCCGCGCGCAGATGGCCGCCATCGTCGCGCAGCTCGCCGTTCATTCCAACCGTCACTATTCTCAAGCCCTTGCGTGGCGCGATCGTGCCGGCGCCGGCCGGCTCGTACCGCAGCAAGGTCCATGCGCCACCGGTCAGCAACGTAAAGAGCCGCAAAGGCTGCCCCGCCGCACCGCGACACGGCGCGTCCGGCGCGCGGTCGCCGGCGCGCACGACGGCATCGTCCCCGCGCGCGTCGTGCGCCAGCGGCGACGTCCGATACCCCAGGTCGAGCTGCTGCGTTTCGCGTCCGCGCCGCAGGTCGCCGCGTGTGCGCGCAGCCTCCAGCAGCTTGCTCGACAACCCCAGCACGCCGGCCGCCACCTCGCGCCGCTCCGTCTCGTAGCTGTCGAGCAGCGCGTCCGGCGCGCCGCCCACCACCGCCGCCAGCTTCCATCCCAGGTTCCACGCATCCTGCACGCTGGTGTTCAGGCCCTGGCCGCCGGTCGGCGGGTGGATGTGCGCGGCGTCTCCGGTGATGAATACGCGGCCCACCCGGTAGCGGTCCGCCAGTCGCGAACTCATTTCGTACACCGAGCACCAATGCACAGCGTGCAGCGTAATGTCGGCGCGGCCGGTGCGGTCGGCAATGACGGCGGCCAGCGCCGCGTCCGACGTGTCGATGTCGCCGTCGAGCGGCGCCGGCATCTGCAGCTGGAACAGATCGGTGCCCATCAGCGGACACAAACTGATTTGTCCGGCACCCTCGCCCCAGCGATGCCACGCGTCGCGACCCAGACCGGTCAGCGACAAGTCGGCCACCAGTGCCCCCATCTTCATCGACTCGCCGGGGAAGCCGATCGACAGCGCCTTGCGCACGAAGCTGCGGCCGCCGTCGGCGCCGACCAGATAGCGCGCCCGCACCGCCGTCGTGGCGCCGTCGGCGCTCGCCAGTCGCGCGGTGACGCCTTCGCCATCCTGTTCGAAGCCGGTCAGTGCCTGGCCGAAGCGCGCCGCGTGTCCGAGTTCGGCGAGCCTCTCGCGTAGGACGGCCTCCGTCAAATACTGCGGCAGCATCAACGGCAGGTTGTACGGTTCGGCGGGCGAGGGCGCCATGCCTTCGGTCGACGATTGCTCGTCGTAGCCGCCGTCGGCGCGGTACTTGCGCTGCGGCGGGTAGAGTCCACCGGCCGCCATCATGCGATCGGCCACGCCCAGCGCTTCGAAGATTTCCAGGGTGCGCGGCTGGATGCCTTTGCCGCGCGAGCCGCTGAACGGCGCTTCAATTTTGTCGACCAGCACGAAGTCGATGTGGCGGCGCGCCAGGTCGATCGCCAGCGTCAGGCCGGCCGCACCCGCGCCGCAAATCAGGATGTCGGTGTTGATAGTGTTCATGGAGTCCTCTGATATATGTGTATGATACACATATTATTCCGACCCCTAAAGGCTGTCAATAATTATGTGTACAATGCACATATGAACAAAGATCTCTTCGACACCCACAACGCGCTACTCGACATCATCGGCTTCATGAGCAGGCCGGAGCCCGACATCGCGCTGATGTCGGAGCTGGAGATGCCGCTCGAGCGCGCGCTGCTGCCGCTGCTGGTGCGTATCGAAAGGCGCGGTCCGATCGGCGTGGTGGAGCTGGCCGACCTGGTCGGCCGCGACTACACAACGGTGAGCCGGCAGGTGGCGCGGCTCGATGAACTCGGACTGGTGGCGCGCCGCGCCGGCGCGCGCGACAAACGCGTGCGCGAAGCGGAGGTGACCGCGGCGGGACAGGAGGTGGTCGCCGTCATCGATCAAACGCGCGAAAAACAGGTCAACGAAATGATGGCCGATTGGACCGTCGCCGAGCGGCGCGATCTGGCGCGGATGATGAAGCGCCTCGCCGCCGACATGAACGCTTGGGTGGTGCGCCACAAGAGTCCAGACACCGACGACGACACCGATTAGTCGGACACGCGCCGCGCGCGTGCGCGAGCGGCAGTCGCCGATACATCGCAGGCAGATCGACGACGCCGCGCGGACAGATCGCCGACACTTCGCCGACACCAGGCAGACAGCTCGCCGCACGCGCGCCCGATACTCGGCTAAACACATCGCCTACACACATCGACGACACACATCACCGCGCGTCGACGCTTGCGCCGAACGCAGACGCGTCGCCGCGCATCGCAGTATTCCGCTTGCCATTCGCCGCACTCTGTCTCATAATCGCGACGAATTTAAAAACAGTGAGTAGCGGCGGCGCGCAGGCGATGCGCAAGCGCTCTCGAATTCGGAAGAAGGTGGCGATGGACGCGCGCAGATGCCGGCGACATCGCAGACACCCAGGCGGCAATTGGCTCGCTTTGAAGCGCGATTTTTTGGCGCGGCGCTGCAAGCGCATTTTCGAACTCGATTGAGCGCGCACATCGCACCGCGATGTCGCGAGCGAGCAAGCGCGAACTGCCACGCGTATGTGAAATGGCGAGCATAAGACGAAAAAAAGCGGACGAATACTTCTCGTGCCGGTTGCGTACCGACAAGGTTTTCGTGTACTTTACGAGATTGAAAATGTGTGTTTATAAAGGTGCGGATTTTTTGAAGTGCGCACACCGCAGAAATGATCGCGATCACGGGATACAGATTCACAAAGATATGCACAAGACCAAACCGTTTTTGTTCAACCGTCTTTCCTGATTCGGTTCAGGTTGGGCGGTTTTTTGTTTGAAAACAAAAACGGTCGATGGCTGCGACGTAGGTCCCTGGAGCTGAGCACACGCCCGACCACCCGCAAAACGTCGCAACAAGATTTGTATCTGCACGCCGCGCCGGCCACGGACGGCGGACAGATAGATGGCTGAAGCGCTGCACTCGTGAGGGGTTGCAGCAGTTCAGCTGGTGCCGAATTCATTAGCGCAAACAGTGTCCTGTTTGTGCCGATGAATAATTCGCCTGGCCCAATCCGGGGCCGGACGGGTTTAAATCTTGTATGTGAATTTTCCCATCCCCGATGAAGGAGAACTAAAAATGGCAACTGCCGCAAAGAAACCAGCAGCAAAAAAACCGGCCGCTACTAAAGCCGCCGCCCCAGCGAAAAAGCCTGTCGCAGCGAAAGCCGCCGCCAAGCCAGCAGTGAAAGCTGCCGCTAAACCAGCCGCTAAACCAGCTGCCAAAGCCGCTGCAAAACCAGCTGCAAAACCAGCGGTCAAAAAAGCCGCCGCCAAACCAGCAGCAAAGCCAGCAGCGAAAGCGGCAGCCAAGCCAGCAGCAAAGCCGGCAGTGAAAAAAGCAGCAGCCAAGCCAGTCGCCAAGAAAGCAGCAGCCAAGCCAGCGGCCAAGCCAGCGGCCAAAGCAGCAGCCAAGCCAGCCGTGAAAAAAGCGGCAGCCAAGCCAGCAGCGAAGCCAGCCGCCAAAAAAGCCGCAGCCAAGCCAGCAGCCAAGCCAGCCGCTAAAAAAGCAGCAGCCAAGCCAGCGGCCAAGCCAGCGGCAAAAGCAGCAGCCAAGCCAGCAGCAAAAAAAGTAGCCGCCAAACCGGCAGCGAAAAAAGCGGCCGCCAAGCCAGCCGCTAAACCTGCCGCGAAAGCAGCAGCCAAGCCAGCAGCTAAACCAGCCGCCAAACCAGCAGCCAAAAAAGCTGTCGCCGCCAAACCAGCCGCCAAGGCAAAAACAGCAGCCAAGCCAGCTGCAAAGGCAGCGGCTAAGCCAGCAGCAAAAAAGCCAGTTAAGGCAGCGGCCAAGCCGGTAGCTGCCAACAAGCCAGCGGTCAAAGCGGCTGCCAAGCCAGCCGCCAAGCCAGCTGCCAAACCGGCAGCCAAGCCGGCAGCCGCACCAGCACCGGCAGCCGCACCAGCTGCCGCGGCAGCACCTGCTCCGGCAGCCAAGCCAGCCGTGAAAAAAGCCGCTCCAAAGGCGGCCGCACCGAAGAAGGAAGCTGTCGCCAAGCCAGCCGCTCCTGCAGCCGCGCCAGCGGCAAAAACCGTGTTGGCACCGGCGGCCGCATGGCCGTTCCCGACCAGCACGCGTCCATCCTAAGCTAAATACTTAGGTGCCTGCTGAGGCAACCTGCCGCTGTGTGAGACAATCACACAGCGGCTTTTTTTTGGAGGGACCGTGCTTAGTATTGTTATGTTGATTGTGGACGCCATCGCCACGCTGTTGGGTGGCGCCTTGCTGTTGCGCTTCTGGATGCAGGCGATCCGCGTTCGTCCGCCGCAATCGGTGGCCCAATTCACGTTCCAGCTATCGGACTGGCTGGTGCGGCCGTTGCGGCGCATCGTGCCGGGCATGGGCGGCTACGACTGGGCCAGCCTGATCGGCGCCTTCCTGATCGTACTGCTGGCGACGTCGGTGCTGTTCTTTGCCGGTTGGCCGGCGCAGGCGGTGCTGCTGGCCGCGCTCGAGCGCTTCCTCAAATGGATACTGTACGGCTTCATGGCGTTGCTGGTGGTGGAAGCGATCTTCAGCTGGGTCAATCCGCACGCGCCGCTGGCGCCGTTCGTGCGCGCGCTCAACGAGCCGCTGCTGAAGCCGATCCGCCGCGTCGTGCCGCTGGTGGGCAATCTTGATTTATCGTTGCTGGTCGCGCTGATCGCGCTGCAGATCGCCCAGATTCTGCTGGGCATGGCCTTCAACGGCCGTTGACTTAGCCGCTGGCGGCGCGTGGCGGATTACGGCGTGCCGCCTAATCCGCCCTACGTGACTCTGTGGTCTGCGGCCGAACCTGGCCTCGGAGACACGTAGGGCGGATTAGCGTAGCGTAATCCGCCATGCACGAGCCGCCCACACCATCCCTTCTTCCCTTAATACCGGTAGCCGAAGGCGGCTTCGAAGCGGTCGGCGATCTCGGCGGCCGTGAGCGTGTGGTTCTGGCCGCCCTTGCTGGCGATCTTGATCGCGCCCATCAGGCTGGCCAGGCGGCCGGTCGTTTCCCATTTCCAGCCTTGCGTGATGCCGAACAGCAGGCCGGCGCGGTAGGCGTCGCCGCATCCGGTCGGGTCGACCGCTTCGGCCACCTTGACGACAGGAATCACGATGCGCTCGCCCTTGGTGTAAATCTCCGAGCCGTGCTCGCCGCGCGTGACGATCAGCGCTTCCAGGCGGCTGGCGATGTCCGGCAAGGTCAGTCCCGTGCGGTCCATCAATAATTCCATTTCGTAGTCGTTGGCGGCGACGTAGGTGGCCTTGTCGATGAAGGCGATCAGCTCGGCGCCGTTGAACATCGGCAGCTGCTGGCCCGGGTCGAAGATGAACGGGATCTGCAATTTGGCCAGGTCGGCGGCGTGCTTTTGCATGCCCAGGTGGCCGTCCGGCGAGATGATGGCGACCGCCGCCGCGCCCGCCTTGGCGACGTCGTTCTCGTGCGCGTACGACATCGCGCCCGGGTGGAAGGCGTTGATCTGGTTGTTGTCCTCGTCCGCCGTGACGAAGCATTGGGCGTTGTAGGCGTCCTGCTTGATCAGGATGTTGTCGGTCGAGATGCCCAGCTTGTGCAGGCGCTCGATGTAGGCGGCGTTGTCCTGGCCCATGACGCCGACGATGCGCGGCTCGCCGCCCAGCATCTTGAGGTTGTACGCGACGTTGCCGGCGCAGCCGCCGTATTCCGTGCGCATCGTCGGCGCCAGGAACGAGACGTTCACTTTGTGCAGCTGGTCTGCCAGCAAGATGCTGTCAAAGCGGCCCGGGAATTGCAGGATGGTGTCGATCGCGAGCGAGCCGCAGATGATGGAGGTCTGTGTCATGTGATAGTTCTTTATGGGTAGAAGACTGCGATGTGATAGCCGGATGCTTTCAGCTGTTTCAGTTCAAAGTACAGTTTGACAGATTGCTCGCTGCGCGGCGCGAATCCTTTTTCCAGCGCCGCCTCCGCGCCAAGATAGTCGCGCGGCGTGAACACGCGGCGCAAAATGGCTTTGTCGTTGGCGTCGTCGAGCACCAGTTCGATGTGCGGCCACGTCTGCGCGGTGGTGCTTTGGTTGCGTAGCAAGGTGGTGAACGAGAAGGTGGTCTCGGTCAGGGTTTGCAGTTCACCCTGTTCGATGACGAGTTCGTCGATCTGGGTCGGCAGTTCGATCTTGCAACCGAGCGTGGCGCAGATGCCCTGCAAGGTCGGCTTGAGTCCGGGGTAGCTGGCGGCCAGCTGGTTACGGAAGGTGGTCAGGCCTTGCGCCGCCAGCGCACCGACCAGCAGCAGCGAGCCGACGCCCATGGCGATGTTGATGGTCTTGCCGTGGCGCTCGCGGCGGCGGTCGCGCTTGAGGAAGGTCGGTTCGTCCGGGTCCTCGGCTTCCACTTCCGGTTGCGGCGGTTCAACGCTGTGGACGTCGGCCTGCGGCGCGAAGTGGTCTTGCGACGGGGCGGACGCGGCGCGCAGCAAGGTCGGCAGCTGGGGCGTGGTGTCGCGCTCGCGGGCGGCGGCAAGCTGGATCAGCGCTTCCTCGTCGGCTTCATCGAGGTCGTAGCGGGAGTCGGGGTCCAGCGTCGGTTCCTGGCGCGGGTCGGCGGTCGATGGTGACGACGGCGCTTCCTGATCCACGGACTCGGCCGCGATGTTTTGTTCCATCAAAGCCAGCTCGGCGGCCAAAGCCGCTTCCAGCTCTTCATGCGTCATCGGTTTGATGTCGAGCGGATCTTCCGGCGCTGGTTCGATGGGGGGGGATTGCTGTTCGTCGTCGGCAATGGATTCCTGCCCGGCGATGTCCCCGGGCGCTAGCTCCGGTTCAGGCTCGCTCTCGGGCTCAACCTCGGTCTCAACCTCGGGCTCCGGCTCAACTCCGAACTCGGGTTCAGGCTCGTCCGCAGGATCTTGATCAGGCTGCCACTCCTGCGCGGTCTCGTCCACCGCGCTGTCGAGCTTCAGGGTGTAGATCGGTTCGTCGTTTGGAGGTTCGAAAGCGTGGTCATCCGGCGCGGCCACTACTTCATCGAAGGGCGCGGGGGGAGGCGTAGGAGAGTAGGGCGCTTCGGACACAACCGGCGCGAAGGCCGGCTGCGGGATGGCAAGCGGGGTAGCTAACGGATCGAGCAGCGCCGCGTTGCCGTCGAAAACTTCATTGCAGGAGCCACAGCGCACTATGCCCCCACGTAATTTCAACTGGTCATGAGCGACCCGAAATGTCGTGCTGCAGTGGGGGCATTTAGTGGCGAGCGCCATCGCAGCCGTTAGCGCGGGGCGGGTACCGCATCACTGCCGAGCCGGCCGTGCAGGGCGACCCAGCCGTCCTGCTCCGCCCAGACGCCGAGCTTGATGAACGGGGCGTAGGCGGCGGCCACTTCGTCGGCCTGGCGCGCCAGCACGCCCGACAGCACCAGTGCGCCACCGGGCGCGACGCGTCCCGACAGCATCGGCGCCATCAACTTCAGCGGGCTCGACAGGATATTGGCGACGACGATGTCGAACTTCTGGTCGGCATGCTTCGATTGGGCGAACGTGTCCGGCAGGAAGTACTCGATGTCGCATTTGTTGCGTTCGGCGTTGTCGGCCGCCGATTCGATCGCCTGCGGATCGATGTCGACGCCCACCACTTCGCCGGCGCCGACCTTCTTGGCGACCATCGCCAGGATGCCGGAACCGCAACCGTAATCGAGCACGGTCTTCGCAGGCGCCGGGTTCGCTTCCAGCCATTCCATGCACAGACGGGTGGTCGGATGGCTGCCGGTGCCGAAGGCCAGGCCCGGATCGAGTTCCAAAATCAGGCCGTCAGGGTCCGGCGCCTCGTGCCAGCTTGGCACGACCCAGATGTTCTTGCCGATGTGAATCGGCGCGAACTGCGATTGCGTCAGGCGCACCCAGTCCTGCTCCTCGACCTTGCGCGTGGTGAACTTCGGCAAGGTCGCCAGCTTGATCTGTTCGGCGGCGGCGGCCACGATGGCGGCCTGGTCGTCATCCTCGTTGGTCAGGGCGACGACGCGGCTGTGATCCCATGCCGCTTCGGTCGGTTCCATGCCCGGTTCGCCGAACAGCGGGCGCTCCTGGTCGGTGCCTTCGTCGGCGTCTTCCACGGATACCGACAGCGCGCCGACTTCCATCAGCGCGTCCGACAGGGCTTCGGCGTGGTCGCGCGCGATTTCGATGACGATTTCAGTCCAGCTCATTATTGCGCCTTCAAACTCAGTTTATGCAGGTCCGGCATGTCGGCCAGCTTCTGTTCCAGGTAATGGATGTTGGTGCCGCCCTCGATGAAGCGGGCGTCGATCATCAGTTCGCGGTGCAGCGGGATGTTGGTCGAGATGCCTTCAACCACCATTTCCGACAGCGCGATCTGCATGCGGCGGATCGCCTGCTCGCGCGTGGCGCCGTACGAGATGACCTTGCCGATCATCGAATCGTAGTGCGGCGGCACGTAGTAGCCGGCGTAGGCATGCGAATCGACGCGTACGCCAGGACCGCCCGGCACGTGCCACGAGGTGATGCGGCCCGGCGACGGCGTGAACTTGAACGCGTCCTCGGCGTTGATGCGGCACTCGATGGCGTGACCGGACAGCATCACGTCGCGCTGGCGGAAGCGCAGCTTTTCGCCGGCGGCGATGCGGATCTGCTCCTGCACGATGTCGATGCCGGTGATCATTTCGGTCACCGGGTGCTCGACTTGCACGCGGGTGTTCATCTCGATGAAATAGAACTCGCCGTTTTCATACAGGAACTCGAAGGTGCCGGCGCCACGGTAGCCGATCTTGCGGCAGGCTTCGGCGCAGCGGTCGCCGATCTTTTCGATCAGCTTGCGCGGGATGCCCGGCGCCGGCGCTTCCTCGATGACCTTCTGGTGGCGGCGCTGCATCGAGCAGTCGCGTTCGCCCAGCCAGACGGCGTTTTTATGTTCGTCGGCCAGGATCTGGATTTCCACGTGGCGCGGATTTTCCAGATACTTCTCCATATACACTTCC